>ERZ1643246.1481-NODE-1481-length-25541-cov-7.352703_pt1 | contig 25541 bp, 23 predicted proteins | sample MGYA00579265_ERZ1643246 | MGnify/ENA primary metagenome ERZ1643246 (study PRJEB29033, sample SAMEA4952261) | chicken gut metagenome | biome: Broiler Chicken; feature: Gastrointestinal Tract; material: Caecum | place: Ireland | collected 2018 | study: Broiler...
TGATGGCATAGTTCTCAGCCGGCAGACCGAATGCATCCCATCCCATCGGATGAATCAGATAATAGCCCTGAAGCATCTTATAACGGCTCCATACATCACTGATCACATATCCTCTCCAGTGTCCCACGTGAAGACCGCTTCCTGAAGGATACGGGAACATATCAAGACAATAATATTTCGGCTTCTTGCCGTCGTTGACATTAACGGGATGTTCCTCCCAGTTTTTACGCCATTTCTGCTCAATGGCTCTATGGTTATAAGGTGTTGCCATTCTTCTTTCCTCCTGCATCACTATTTGTCATTCTGTTTTGTCATTCTTTACTGATTTTATCTCATTTCTTATTCTGCCGCCAGTACATTTTTCTTTACGGTAAATGTAACTTTCAAAGACTTTGTCAGCAGTGTCTTTGGATCAGTGACCGTGTAAGTCACTTTATATTTGCCCGGCTTTGCTGTGTCGACCTTTCCCCTGACCTTTACATTCTCCAGCAGATCCGCCGTCGATGTGGTCCGGGATGTCACTTTGATCAGCTTCTTCAAAAACTTTTTGCTGGCCTTGCTCCCGTAAGCGAGCTTCGTGGAAGCGGACTTCTTAAGCTTAAGCTTCGGATAATACGGGTTTGCCGGATCCGGATCCGTCGGGTCCCATCCCGTCCTGCTGGCCGTGGAAATCTTCAGCTTCTTTCTGTCCGGTTTCTGCAGCTTCCTGGTATCGCCGATCACCACTTTGGTTCCCACACCGCAGTTATCATACAGCCACTTGGCATCAACCACCGCCAGACGGATACAACCGTCGGACGCCTGAGTCCCCAGCTTATTGTATTCCTTTGTTTCCAGCTGATTCTTGCTGGTCCTGTAATACGGCACTGAGTGGAACAGATACGGTCCGTGTATCCTCATACAATACTGTCCGTATACGCCGCCGTAAAGCGCGTGCCAGCGCATCTTGCTCACCGTGGTATAAGTTCCCCGTATAGTGGAATAATTTCTTCCTGTGGAACAGTACATGGCCCGCACCACTTTGCCGCTCTTTGCATCGACCACATTGACAATGTTGGTCTTCCGGTTGACGTAAATTGTATACCGGCTGGCCGCCTCCGCGTCCATCCCGTGTCCGTACACAAACGCCGCCGCAAACAACAGCAGCACCGCCGCCATGACAGATCGTCGTATTTTCATGAATCTCTCCCTTTCCTTCTGCCGCGCCGCCGCGGCTCTGACTCTCAATATTCCGCGGATATTCTTCCTGCGGCATATTGCTCAACACATTTTCTGAATAATATGACTCTGTGCAGCAGCACATTTCTTCCCGACAGAAGATTTGCCAAATGGGAAATGAGACACTACACCAGGTATTATTATATAATTTTTCTCCCGTTTGTAAAGAAAAAGTTGTTGAAAAAGTGCCTGTAAACCCTCAAAAAACCTCATTTATTGCCCTCTCCTTCAAAATGTGATATAGTAAACGGGACAAATCGAACATTTTTATTTTAAAAAAATCCAAAGGGGCTGACGCGGCGTTTCATCCGCCCGTTTCCCCGGCGGAATTTTTAAAGTAAAAATGAATGCAATGAACGAGGAGGCGTAATCATGATTGAATTTAACCATTTTAACTTTAACGTTCTGGATCTGGAAAAAAGCATCGCATTTTATAAGGAAGCACTTGATCTTTCCGTTGTCCGCGAAAAGAACGCATCGGACGGCAGCTACAAGATCGTTTATCTGGGAGACGGACGTACCGGATTCTCTCTGGAACTCACCTGGATGCGCGACCGCAAAGAACCTTATGACCTGGGAGACGAAGAGTTTCACCTGGCTTTCAAAACCGACGAATACGATGCCTTCCACAAGAGACATGAAGAAATGGGCTGCATCTGTTTTGAAAATCCTTCCATGGGTATTTATTTTATCAATGACCCGGATGGATACTGGATTGAGATCGTTCCGGTGAGATAGGGGTTTCCCCGGACAATTCTCTTAAAAGGAATTTTTATGCGTTACAATAAATCATCCATACAAAAGAGAAGAAAGCAGCTCCATTCCAGGAAAAAGAGAATCCACAGTTCTCTTTCCATTGTGATATTTAAAGTCTTTCTGCTGCTGCTCCTGGTGATCATCGCCGGAGGCGGCGGATTGATTTTCGGCTCCGTGCAGGGAATCATCGAGACGACTCCCACTGACTACAATCTGAAGCCGAAGTATTCAGCGACGATCATTTACGATGACAGCGGACAGCAGGTGGAATTTCTAAGCGACTATTCTTCCAACCGTATCATCGTCAACTATGACCAGATTCCTGCCAACCTGAGAAATGCATTTATCGCCATTGAGGACGAACGGTTCTATGAGCATAACGGTGTGGATTTAAAAGGCGTGATCCGCGCCGGTATCACTGCCATCCAGAATGGGGGCGCCACCCAGGGCGCCAGCACCATCACACAGCAGCTCATCAAGAATAATGTATTTGAGATCGGTGGCGAGACGAATTTTCTCGCGAAGGTCAAACGGAAGATCCAGGAACAATATCTGGCCATCCAGGTAGAGAAAACCACTTCCAAGAAAGAAATTCTCACCGATTACCTGAATACCATCAATCTGGGCAAGGGAACCCTGGGCGTGGAGTCCGCTGCCAACTATTATTTTGATAAATCGGTTGACCAGCTCACTTTGTCAGAATGTGCCGTGCTGGCAAGCATCACAAAGAATCCCACCCGGCTGAATCCCATCGATCACCCGGAGGATAACAAAGAACGGCGGGATATTGTTCTCAAGAAAATGTACGAGCTCAATTACATTTCCAGTGAAGAATATGAGACAGCTCTCTCTGACGATGTATATTCCCGTATTTCCAAAACTCAGGCCAGCTCCCGGCAGTCGGTGTACTCTTACTTTACCGACGCGCTGATCACGCAGATCGTGGAGGACCTGCAAAACGAATACGGATACACCCAGTCCCAGGCCTATAACCTGGTATACCGGGGCGGACTTCGGATCCATTCCACCCAGTCCACCCAGATGCAGGATATTGCAGACACCGTCATCAATGACAAGAGTAATTATCCGGTGAACACCGATTACTCTCTGGAATATGACCTGCATGTCACTCTGGAAAACGGTGATACTGTCACATACACAGAGCGGGATATCCGGGATTATTTCCGCAATGCCGGCGATACTGATTACCGGACCATATATCCTACCAAAAAGGCCATGAAGAAGGCGATCCGGACTTTCAAGAAGAACACCCTGTCTGATACTGACGAGATTCTTTCGGAAACCGTCCGCTTTGCCCTGGAACCGCAGATTTCCTACTCGCTCATCGACCAGGCCACCGGCCAGGTGAAGGTTCTGGTGGGCGGACGCGGAGAAAAGAAAGACGATCTGGCTTTAAACCGTGCCACCGCGTTTACCAGACAGCCAGGTTCCACCTTCAAGATTCTGTCCACGTACGCCCCGGCTCTCGATACCGGCGGCATGACTCTGGCCACCGTTTTCGACGATGCGCCGTACACTTACGAAAACGGCGACGAAGTGACCAACTATAATCCGGATGAATACCGGGGACTCATCACCATCCGGGACGCCATCATTGACTCCAACAATATCGTGGCGGTAAAAGCGCTGACTCAGCTTACGCCGCAGGTGGGCTATGATTTCCTTCTGAAACTGGGATTCACCACCCTGGTCAATAACCGGCAGACCGCCAGCGGCGGCACGGAAACGGATGTAAACCAGGCGCTTTCTCTGGGCGGTATCACAGACGGTGTCACCAACGTGGAACTGACCGCCGCCTATGCGGCCATCGCCAACCACGGATATTATAATACACCGATTCTTTATACCAGCGTGGAGGACAGCCACGGCAATGTTCTCCTTCAGCATGAGTCTTCCCCAAAACAGGTGATGAAGGAAACCACCGCCTGGCTGCTGACCGATGCCATGAAGGATGTGGTCTCCGAGGGAAGCGGCGTGGAGGCCCAGCTTTCCTCCGACATGGCTGTTGCCGGCAAGACAGGAACCACTTCCAATAACTTTGATTTCTGGTTCTGCGGTTACACACCGTACTACACGGCGTCCATATGGACCGGCTATGATTATAATACCTCTTTCGAAAACGAGGACGATTATCATAAAGTTATCTGGGCAAAGATCATGGATCAGATCATTGACGCGCAGCAGCAGCAAATCCGCGATTTCGACGCCTGTGAAGGTATTCGCACAGCTACCATCTGCGCCAAATCCGGAAAGCTTCCTGTCAGCGGCGTCTGCTCACAGGATCCGGAGAAAAACATGGAACGTATTGAATATTTTGAAGCGGGAACAGAACCGAAAGAAAGCTGCAGCAGCCACATCGTGGTCACCTTCTGTTCCGAATCCAACCGGGTAGCCAGACGTTTCTGTCCGGATGATCTTCTGTATCAGAGAGTCTTCCGCATCCGGCCGGATGGCTCCAGCGGAGTGACGGAAGATACCCCGTACTGCCTGAACTTCAATATTGATTCTTATAAATGCAATATTCACACCAGACAATGGTATGAAGAACAGGAACGGCTTCGGCAGCAGCAGGAACAGCTGGCTCCGGCCGCTCCCGGAAGCACTGAGTCCGAGGAGGTCCTGGAGAGCGCCTCCGGAGATTCTTCCTCTTCCGGACAGAGTCCTCCGGGACTTGACGACATCGCCAATTCCATACTGGATATGTTCCGTTAATTTCAGATATGTAAAACAGGCTTCCTTTCGGAAAACAGAACACAGCACATGTGTCTGCCCGGAAGGAAGCCTGTTTTTTTGTCTCTTTTACTTTTTCATTTTCGGCTTGAAAATCAGCGAAGCCAGATAGGAAAATACCAAAGCGGCGCTGGTTCCCGCTGCCGCCGCCTTAAATCCGCCCTTGAACAGTCCGATGAAGCCCTCATCGTTGACTGCCTCCATCACGCCTTTGGAAAGATTATATCCAAAGCCGGACAGCGGCACGCTGGCCCCGCACCCGGCCCACTGCTGAAGGGGCTCATAGATTCCGACGGCTCCCAGAATCACTCCGGCGATCACCAGCAGCACCAGGACCCTTCCCGGCATCAGTTTCGTATGATCCAGAAAAATCTGCACCAGCATACAGATCAGTCCTCCCACAATAAATGCTTTCAGATAAACCATGTCATATCTCCCTTCATATTTTATACATGTTCCAGCCAGACCCCGTGAGCAATTGACGGAATCGTCCTTCCCTCATTGGAAGATACCTGCGACAGCAGCGCTCCCGTCGGCACAAACAGCACCCTGTTCCATTCCCCGGAAAACAGCTTCGGAAGGATCATGCCGGACAGGACCACTGCGGAACAGGCACAGCCGGAACCGCCGGCATGGGTATCCTGCTGTTCTTCATCATAAATCTGCATACCGCAGTCCATATGATTGGCCGTAATATCCATTCCGTTTTCCCCCAGAAGAGAAAACAGAAGTTTCTGTCCCACAGCTCCCAGATCTCCGGTGACAATATGATCAAAATCCGAAACTTTCATCTGAAAATCTTCCAGACTCTGATAAATAGTATCGGCGGCCGCCGGAGCCATACACGCTCCCATATTAAAAGGGTCCTGCACTCCGTAGTCTTTGATTTTTCCCGTGGTGATGCCGCGGATGACAACGCCGCCCTGTCCCGGCTGACCGGCTGCATTTCCCAGCAAAAAGGCTCCGGCTCCCGTCACCGTCCACGTGGCGCTGTAGGGGCGCTGATTTCCATATCCCAACGGGAACCGGAACTCTTTCTCTGCGCTGGCAAAATGGCTGGAACAGGCCGCCAGCGCCAGATCGGCAAAACCGCCGTTGACTGCCATGGCCGCCATGGACAGAGTCACACCGGCGCTGGAGCAGGCGCCGTACACCCCGTAATAGGGAATGTTCAGCTGCTTGATTCCAAATGAAGACGCGATCAGCTGTCCCAGCAGGTCTCCGCTGAAAGCCATCCGCACATCCTCCTTCTTCCTTCCGGCCTTTTTTAAGGCAATCTCGCAGGCAGACCTGATAAACTGGCTTTCGCTCTCCTCCCAGTTATCCTGCCCGAACAGAGGATCCTCCACAATGAGATCTATGCTTTTTCCCAGCGGTCCTTCTCCCTCCTTACTGCCTCCCGTACAGGCATGACTGATAATCCTGACCGGTTCGCGAAAACGCACACTCTGTTTTCCTGCCATCTGATTCATGGACACTACCACCTTTCTCTTTTTTATCTGCTGAAAGATAGCATTTACATTTTTTCGCAGAAATATGCCTGGCAGCAATCAGATGACAGTAAAAAGAATCTCACAGGCGCCATGTCTGCATTGCCAGGCGCAGTGCGATCCTCGCGGAGCGTTTTTTATTTCATAGGAATGCAATTTCCTATAAAAAATCCCCTGCCACATGTTTCCATATGACAGGGGATACTGATACCATATATAATTTTTAATATGATTCTTGTTTTTATTTTCTTCTGGCGTCGAGAATCACTTTCACGATCTGGATGATCAGAGTCGGGGCGAAAGCGAACAGAACGATCATACCCAGCTGTACGCCGGTCAGTGCCACAGTCTCAAAGAGACGTTCCATAACCGGAACCAGAAGAACGATGGCCAGAAGAACCACGCCGGCGAAGAATGCCGCGATGGTCCACTTGTTCGAAGTCAGACCCAGCTTGAAGATGGACGCCTTGCCGCGGCAGTTAAAGCCGTGGAACAGACGCGCCAGTGTCAGTGTGGCAAATGCCATGGTGACCGCAGTCTGCGTGGATGTTGATAATCCAAAATAGAATGCGGACATGGTTGCGATACCGATCAGCAGGCCGTAATATCCAAGCTTCAGCAGGAAATCTTTGGTGAGGATTCCTTCGTTCGGATCACGAGGCGGTTCTTTAAGAAGGCTCTCATCCACTGGCTCCATACCGATGGCCAGTGCCGGCAGGGAGTCGGTCAGCAGGTTGATAAACAGCAGCTGCACCGGTGCCAGAGGAGTCGGCAGCCCCATCAGGGAGCAGTACAGTACCACCAGGATACCTGCCATATTACCGGAAAGCAGGAACTGAATGGCATTCCGGATGTTCCGGTATACGTTTCTTCCGAAAGATACTGCTTTAATGATTGTCGCAAAGTTATCATCGGCAAGAATCATAGCCGCCGCGTCTTTGGATACCTCCGTTCCGGTGATACCCATGGCAACACCGATATCCGCCTTCTTGAGAGCCGGAGCATCGTTGACACCGTCACCGGTCATGGCAGTGATTCTGCCCTTTCTCTGCCATGCGTCCACGATACGGATCTTGTTCTCCGGTGAAACACGGGCATAGACAGATACTTTCTCTAAAACATTATCAAGTTCTTCATCGGACATGGCATCAACTTCCTGTCCGGTCAGAGCCACATCTCCGTCGTGGAAAATACCGATCTGGCGGGCGATGGCCGCTGCGGTCACCTTATGGTCACCGGTGATCATCACTGTCTTAATGCCGGCGCTGGCTGCGTCTGCCACCGCTTTTTTGGACTCTTCTCTCGGCGGGTCCATCATGGCTGTAAGACCGATGAATGTGAAATCATTCTCATCATCCAGGGAGAGGGTATCGTCTTCCTCCACCTCTTTGATGGCAAAAGCCAGGACACGAAGACCATTTTCGGAAAATGCCTGATTCTGTCTGAGAATCTCTTCCCGGTCGTCCTCGGTCATTTCCCGGGTCTCTGTCTCGGTCATGATATAACGGGTTCTGTCCAGGAGCACATCGAGGGCTCCTTTGGTAAGGATGGTCGGAACGCCGTGAATCCGGTATTTGGTACTCATCAGCTTCCGGTCAGAGTCAAATGGAATCTCTTCCATACGAGGCATCATGCTTCGGATATCTTCCTCCGTGATGTGCGCATCATTGAGGCCGGCTCTTCTTGCCATGACAAGCAGGCTGTATTCCGTCGGATCACCGATCTCTTTTCCATCGTGGTTGGAAGAGTCGTTATTGAGCACTGCTGTATAGAGGAAATACCGGTGCAGCGCCAGATGAAGGTCCATCTCCTCCGGCTTCATGCATCTGCCGCCGGTATATACGTCGGTAACGGTCATTTTATTCTGTGTGAGAGTTCCTGTTTTATCTGAACAGATGACAGAAACGCTTCCCAGACTTTCCACTGCCTTTAATTCTTTCATAATGGCATTCTCCGCCGCCATCTTGCCGGTTCCCATGGCCTGTACGATGGTAACGATGGATCCCAGCGCCTCAGGAATGGCCGCAACAGCCAGCGCCACTGCAAACAGCAGGGAATCCAGAATCGGCATATCTCTGTACATGCTCAGGAAAAAGACAATAACACAGATAACCATAATGACAGCCGCCAGCTTCTTGCTGAACTCATCCAGACTCACCTGAAGCGGCGTCTTCTTTTCTTTGGTATCGTTCATCAGGCCGGCGATCTTACCAATCTCCGTATTCATACCTGTTCCAGTGACCAGAACTTCCGCCCGGCCGTAAGTAACCAATGTTCCGGAATAAACCATATTCAGACGGTCTGCCAGCACTGCCTCTCCCTCGATATCCGCATCGGTCTTGTCAACACTGGCGGATTCTCCGGTCAGAGCACTCTCATTGACCTGCAGAGAATAGCAGTTAAGGATTCTTCCGTCTGCCGCCGTCATATCTCCGGCTTCCAGAAGAAGAATATCTCCCGGCACCACCTGGGAAGAAGGAACCTCCGTGGTCTTTCCGTCACGCAATACTTTCGCATGAGGGGAAGAAAGCTGTTTTAAAGCTGCCAGAGACTTCTCCGCCTTCAGATACTGTACAGTTCCCAGTACGGCATTGAGGATCAGCACGGCAATGATAACAATGGTACTCTCCACATTTCCTGATATTAAGGAAATGATCGCCGCAATGATCAAAATGATAACAAGGAAATCCGTAAACTGTTCCAGAAATACCTGATATCCTTTTTTTCTCGCCTGTTCTTCCAGAGCATTTTCTCCATACTCCTGTAAGCGCCGCGCCGCCTCTTCCGAAGAAAGGCCGCCTGGCTGCGCCTGCATCTGCTTCAGTAATTCATCCTGATGCATCTGGTACGTTTCTTTCATCAGAAAACCTCCTAGTTTTGTTTTGCAATTTTCCTCCATAGAACAAAAAAGACTTTTCGTGTATAACAAGTATACACAAAAAGTCTGATTCAACATCGTAAATGCTGCATAGATTCCGGATTACTTCTGTAATCGTACTGACGAAACACTATGACATGTCCTGTCCCGGACATGCAACTACTCCCTTTTTGCTCTTTTCGGTCTATTGTGTTGTTTCATACCTTATTTTATTCAAAAAATCCCCGCTGTCAATAATTCTTTTCATTTTTTTCCTGTTTTTCGCCGCTTTTGTGGAAATTGCCGGGAAATCCGGGGAGGATATTTCCGGCCATTCCCGGAAATGTCCACCGGGACATCTGACAGATCCTAAACATACCCGCCTCTCAGTAATCCACTTTCATGAGACAGAGACCGCCCGGAGGAGCCGTCGGCCCTGCCAGCTGGCGGTTCCTGGCTTCCAGAATCTCCGGCATCTGCTCCGGCTCCATCTTTCCTCTGCCCACTTCCAGCAGCGTGCCGGTGAGGATGCGCACCATATTCTGGAGAAATCCGGTGCCGTGGAAATTAAAATAAATGAAGCCTCCCTTGCGGATAATTTCAATTTTATCGACCACGCGCACTGTGGACTTTTTCATCCTGGGATTGCCGCAGAAGCTTTTATAATCATGCTTCCCCTCCAGATAGGCGGCCGCGCGCCGCATCCTCTCCACATCCGGGTGGTAATCAAGGACCGTGACATACTTGCGCTGAAAAACCGGTTTCACCGGCCCGTCAAAACAGGTATAACAGTAAAGCTTGCCCACCGCTTTGTATCTGGCGTGGAACCGCTCCGCCGCCTCCCTCACTTCTTTCACCGCAATGTCATCGGGCAGATAACGGTTCATATAATCCCGGATTTCTTCCGGAGACAGGCGGGTCTCCATCACCGCGTTGGCGGTCATTGCTTTCGCGTGTACGCCGGCGTCTGTCCGTCCCGCTCCGATCACATCAATCTCCTCTCCGCACATCCTGGACAGCACATTTTCCAATTTACCCTGGATCGTGTCTCTGTCCGGCTGATGTTCCCAGCCATAGTAACGGCTTCCGTCATAACAAATGATCATCTTATAATTTTTCTTCATGATATTCTCCGTTCTGATTTATTTTTATGAAAACACGCGCCGTTTCGGAAGAACCTGCGCTGTTTTGTTGAAAAAGTACGTTTTCACAAGATACTTCTCTTTGTATAATCCCTCCTGTTTTACTATGATACCACACTTTCCGCCGGATTGACGTCAAAAATCTGTCGTTTTCTGTTTTGTCATGTCAAAATTGCATAATTTTTTTCTTTTTTTCGCGGTCTTTTCTCATCATAATGTCGCTTATTTATGCCGTTTTTCGGATATTCACAACTTATAGTTGTGATAATGATGAATTCTTGTTGTTTTTACAAATTTCTTTCAAATGTTACAATATCCTTATCATCAAGCAGAGGGAAACAGTGCTTGATAACAAACATATTCATACATGTATAAGGAGGAGATTGTTATGAGTATTATCAACTTGATCGCTGCTTTTGGCGGTGGCGCATTTGCTGCATCAATCGGTGCTCTGCCAGCATTTATCATGACTGGTGTGTTCGCTGTTGTTGGTGCCGTTGCTGGTATGTGTGGAGCAGGCGATGCTTCCAACATCCTTGTTAACTATTTCGCATTTGGTTCTTTCTTCGGACCACACATCGCATTCGCCGGTGGTGTTGCAGCTGCAGCATACGCTAAGAAAAAAGGTGTCAGCGAGAACGGTGCTGATATCGCTACAGCATGTGCAGGCTTCAATGCTCCTGACGTTCTGATCGTCGGTGGTGTATTTGGTGTTATCGGTTTCTTATTCAAAGAGCTGGTTGTTATGAACCTCTTTGCAGGAACCATTTCCCCACGTCTCGTAACAGACGCACCTGGAATCACAGTATTCTGTTCCGCTATCTTAGTTCGTCTGGTATTCGGCGGCAAGCTCAGAACAGGCGACAAAGTTGCCAGCCAGGGCGGTGCGTTCGGTAACACGATCGTGATCGGTATCTGCTACAGCTTAGTAGTTGCTGGTGTTTACTTTGCAGGTCTTGAAGTTGTTCCGATTGAGACATTCGGTGGACTTTACCACGTATTGATCTTCGGTATGGCAGCAGTTGGCTTAATCTTTGCTGAGATCGGACAGCCATTCTTCGGATGCCACCATATCGTTATCATCGCTGCTGAGACAGCAGTACAGTGCTACAACAACACAGGAAATGTTTGGATGGCTCTGATCATGGCTATTATCTTCGGTACCATTTCCGCAGTTATTTGTGACGTTGAGACTAACCTTATTAACTCCGGTACCGATTCCCACATCGATGGTCCTGCATGTGCAATCTTTATCATGACCTTCGTTGTAAATGCTTGTTTCCCAGCATAATAACATTTTACAGATCATATTACAAGTCAGTGAAATACATAAAAAAGACCCTCTTTCGAGGGTCTTTTTTATGTCCTTTTATATTCTGTCAGATATTTTCCTGTTATTCTCTGTCCGTCCGTCTCTCTTATCTGACAAAAACACTCTTATGCTCTTAACGTCTGATAACACAGCCGTCTTTTATAACCATCTGAAGTTCCAGCTCATCATTCCAAAGTACCAGATCCGCTTTCTTTCCCGGCGTCAGGGAGCCGTAATCTGCTTCCTCCCCGAGACTTTTTGCCGGATGGATCGTGGCACAGGCGATGGCCGTCTCCAGAGGAATATCCATCGTTTTCACCGCGGTCCGCACGCAATCCGGAAGAGTTGTCACAGAGCCTGCCAGCGAACCATCGGATACCAGTGTGGCATGATTGCCGCGTACCTGCACGTCCTGACCGCCGAGGGTGTAAATGCCATCCGGCATTCCCGCTGCCCGCATACTGTCACTGATAAAAATCATGCGCTCTTTCCCCATGAGGGAGAATGCTCCGCGAACTGCCGACGGATGGATGTGCACGCCGTCACAGATGATCTCTGCCATCACATGACTGCTGTCCGCCGCCGCTCCTATGACGCCCGGCGCCCGGTGAGTGAACGGAGGCATGGCGTTATACATATGGACCAGATGATTGGCTCCCGCGTCAAAGGCGGAAAGGGCCGAATCATAATCCGCGTTAGTATGAGCCAGGGAAACTGACATCTCATCGCTGACATCCTGAATAAACTGCTCTGCCTGCTCTCTGGATACTTCCTCCGGAGCAAGACCGATGAACTTCACCAGACCGTTGGCGGCCTTCTGGAACCTTCTGCAGATATCCGCGTCGCAGGCCAGGATATACTGCGCGTCCTGGGCGCCTTTTTTCACCGGACTGATGAACGGGCCTTCCATGTTGACCCCCAGCAGATCGGCCAGAGATGCCGCTTCTGTCCGCCTGCGGGCACGAAGTTCCGGATCGGCTTCCCCGTCCGCCTCGCTTTTTCTCCGCTCTTCCTCTTTTTTAAAGGCGGCGCCGTTCCCGAGAATCTGCACCAGCTCTTCCACCGGGAGAGTCATGGTTGCCGGCGCGATGGCCGTCACGCCGATGGACGCCTCATAACGGGCGATCTCCTCCACCGCCTCCCTGGTCCCGTCACAGAAATCATATCCTTTGCATCCGTGAAAATGCAGATCGATCATTCCCGGAAAACAATAACATCCCTGTCCATCAATCTGTTCCTCTTCCGCTCCGAGGATCTCTTTTGGAATCTCTCTTCCGGTAAATACCTGCTCGATTCTGTCGTCCCGAAGCAGTACGGCGCCGGGAACGAACTTCTCTTCTTCCGTAAGTACTCTTACATTATAAATAATCATTGTAATCTCCATTCTGCCGCCTGTGACAGCCCATTGTCACAGGCGGCAGCAAAAGTCAAATACTGTCTGTATCCCTTTATCTATTTGATTGCTGATAAAGCAGCCTCATCGGCGATCACGATCACATCAGAATGCATCTGTAAAACAGAAGCCGGCACCTGCGGTGTGATCGGTCCGTATAATGCTTTTTTGAGGATCTCCGCCTTGTCAGCTCCGCTGACGATCACAAGGATCTTTTTGGCTTTCATGATCGTACCGATTCCCATGGTATACGCCTGTCTCGGCACATCATCCTCGGAAGCGAAAAACCTTTTATTCGCTTCAATGGTGCTAGGCTGCAGGTCAACGCAGTGAGTCCCTTTGTCAAAACAATCGCCCGGCTCATTGAAACCGATATGTCCGTTATGTCCCATACCAAGGAGCTGCAGATCCACCCCGTTCAGAGATTCGATCAGAGCGTCATATCTGCGGCACTCTTCATCCGGATCCTCTGCCAGACCATTTGGCAGGTAAGTATTGTTCGCATCAATGTTTACCTTATCAAAAAGATGTTTGTGCATAAAATAGTAGTAGCTCTGCTCATTCTCTCTGGAAAGTCCTCTGTACTCGTCCAGGTTGACGCTCTTCACTCTGGAGAAATCCACATCCCCTTTGTTATACCAGTCCACCAGCTGCGCATACATTCCCTCCGGGCTGGATCCTGTTGCCAGTCCCAGGACACAGTTCGGTTTCATGATCACCTGAGCAGAAACAATATTCGCCGCTTTTCTGCTTAAATCCTTATAATCCTTCGCCTCATAAATAACCATCATAACTCTTCCTTTCTGCTTTTTCTTCCGTCCATTATACAACAGTTCTTTTTTATATTCCATCTATTTTTTAATTAAATTAACCAGACAATCTTTATTATTTTATTTTCTTAATCATAGCTGCATTTTTTCTTTTTATATTTATTCGTCATGATGGCTTCCGCTGTGATGTCCCTGATTTTGTCCCCGGTTTTGCTGTCCACCGCTCTGCCGTCCACTTCCCTGTCCGCCGCTGTGATGCTGTTCCCGGCCGCCGCCGTGTTCTCTGTCGTCTTCTCCTCCCTGATATCTCCATCCGCCGGCTGTGCCGTCCGCATCTTCCTGCTCTGCGGTACTGCCCTCCGACGGATCAGCCTGTCCCGGCGACAGCGTTTCTATCCGCTCACGGATCTCTCTCATGGTCATCCCCCGTACTTCATCCACTGTCACATCCGGATCCAGCTTCTTAAGCTCGAGATACGCCCTGTATTTTCCGCAGGAAAGCCCCTCCTCATGGGCGGCCGTTATCTCTTCCTCATCGGCATGATAACAATGCATGTTTTTCTCCTGCGCCGTACAGGATTCCATATCTGAAAGGATTTTCTTCTGCTGATCTTCATCATAACCGGCCACTGCGATGGACACAAAATCTTCCTCTGACCGGTAATCCGCAAAATCCTCACTGTCCACAATGGCCCGAAAGGCGTCCATATATTTCATAAACCGGACATGCAGCTGGTCTGCCAGCTTCTGCCCGTCCTCATTATACGCCTTCACAGAGATTACCGTGTCAAATCTGTTGATGTTTAATTCAATGGACGGATTGACGTCGATGCTGATCACCGCCGTCGCTGAAAAATAAAACCGATATCCTGCCGCAGCCAGTACGATGAAAAAAAGGCAGGCGGCGGCTGAGAGCCATTTTCCGTACATCCGGCGGCCGCGCGCTTTTTCAGAAGCCGATGCTCTCGGCTCCAAATCCTGTGACTTTGCCGCCGGGGTATGGTTTTTCGCCTTCGGTTCCTGCGTCTGCACACCCGCAACCTGCATTTTTGCCTCCTGCGCCTGCATTTCACGGAGAAGAAACTCCCTGGTCCTATCCTTCAGTTGTTCTTCCGCCCGGACTTCATCAAAGGCTTTTTTTATTCTGGTTTTCATCCGCATCACCTCCCAGCTTTTTCCGAAGTATCTTTTTGGCGCGATTTAACAGAGTATAGATCGTGTTTACATTTTTACCGAGAATTTTACCAATCTCCGGGGCGGTATACTCTTCATAATAATAAAGATACACCACATCCCGGTATCTGGCCGGCAGTGAAAGCACCGCCTCAAGCACCTCTCTGTTATCTTCCTGTATTTCCGCCGGCTGTTCCAGTACTTCATCGATGGACACCGTATGACTGCGAAAAAAATTCTTCAACAGATCTTTACAGGCATTGATCGTCACACGGATGAACCATGCCCTCTCGTGCTCTTCATTTTCAAAAGAAACAGAACTAAGGACATATTTCAAAAAGACCGTCTGAAATATGTCCTCGGTATCTGCATAATTTTTTAAATGTATCATGCAGAGCCTTCGAACAGTATCGGCATGCCGCTCGATAGCTCTATTCACCTCTTGTTCGCTCCGCATCGTCAAAAACTCCCGTTGCTATCTTCTGCATCCTCCACGGTGTCCATAACCATTTCCGTGATGTCCTTCTGTTTCTCCATGATGCCGGCCATAACCATATGACGCGGAAGATGCGCTCTGTGTACTTTGTGTATCCTGTGTGTTCTGATTTCTCCTCTGGCGATATCCGCCGGCCTCGTAATTATCGCAGACTCCGTCCTGATCCTCATCCACATAATTACGGCAGCCGCCGGTACAATCATAATAATTATGGAAGGTTCCCGCATAATTACAGGTGTTATTGCGCCTGAAATATGACCGGTCCGCCGACGGCGCCGTGCCCTGCTGTACTGTACTCTGCGCCACCTCTCCTGTCTGCACTGTACCTGCGTTGAGCGTCGCTGCCGTTCCCATTGTCAATAATACTGCTGCTCCCAGAACTCCAACTGCTATTTTTTTCATTTCTTTTACCTCCTGTCCTGATGTCGTGATTTTCCGTTTCACTATTAATACGACTGAGGCAGAGAAATCCTTTCAAAAAAATAAAAAAATCTGCAAAAAATTTTCAGCATGAAGCCGGATCTTTTTTTATTATATTTTGCCGCACTTTTGCTGTCAACTGTCCCTGCGCGTTTTCAGCCTTCAAAGCCTGCAATACCGCATCCGTTCTCTCTCATACTCTTTTTCCAGCAGCTTCATGAGCAGCCACAGCCAGATTCCCATTTTCCCGTCCTCACTTTATATATCCCGGCGATACCGCCGCTGTCATTATTTACAGTTTCTCTCATCTACACTGCGCCTATTCCGTCATCGGTTTTCCAGCCTCGCTGCTCGCATTTCGTCATCGGTTTTCCAGTCTCGCTGCCCGCATTCCGTCATCGCTCGGCGGCGCCGCGGTTTCACAGCCATCCGGCGCATTTGCAAAGCCAGTAAATGAATCCCACAATCCAGCTGGAAAAGATCCCGTACAATATCACAGGTCCGGCGATCGTAAAGATTTTGACGCCGATACCGAAGACCTGTCCTTCTGACTGGTATTCAATAGCCGGAGACGCCACTGAGTTGGCAAAGCCGGTGATCGGGACCAGAGTTCCTGCCCCGCACCATTTGGCCAATGGCGCGAACCACTGCAGTCCGGTCAATAGGACGCTGAGCAGGATAAGGCTGACGCTGACAGTGATCAACGCATTCTCCTGACTCATGTGAAACTGGCGCACGGTCACCTGATGGATGATTTCCCCCAGCAGGCAGATGGCTCCCCCTGACACAAAAGCATGCCAGCAGTTGGTAAAGGAACTGAATTTTGGGGTCATCTGTTTGACCTGATCTGCGTATTCCTGTGTCGTTGGTTCTTTTTTCATTTTGTCTCTCCTTTCAGAAAATGTAAAATTGCAGGAAGCTGCCCACGCATTTTCCGATGGCCGCCGCCTTGATAAAATAAGGGAATCCTTTTCGCAGCCGGGTCCTTCTGGACAAGATCGGCACGATATTGATCACTTCCGCCAGAGCGCCGGCCAGACATCCCACAAAAATCCCTGTGAACAGTCCTCCCGCATCCACGATAACCGAAGCTATCACATGGGGAAGCCAGGACAGGTCCACCGCATACAGAGAAATCAGATTCATAGATATCAGGCCCAGAGCCAGGCTCGTCTCATAGAGAGGAATATGAGACGCGGTTTTGGTGATGGCGGAAAGCCTCGGAACGATTCCTATGAGACTGATAAAAGCCACAAAACCTCCTGCGGTGGCAAATCCCGCTGCCAGGGCGATCCACGCCAAAATCCCTTTAATCATTATTGCTGACATCCAGTTCTTCTCCTTTTCTGGACGCTCCCAGAAGAAATGTCTGGTTCACATCCCGCTCGTACAGACGCATCTGCACCTGAATGGGCGTCGGCTCGTTGGTCACTTTCTTGCCCGGCGTGTGATTAAAGAACAAAAAGACGCCCAGCGTCAGCCCGATGGAATAAAAAAGTTCTATAAAAGTCGCACCCGTTGGTCTGGTTCCCAGAAATGTTTCATACAGCTGGGAAAATACCCGACTCATATCCACATCATTGTTATACCCCATAATCGAAATTCCCATACCGAGAAAACAGGTGACACAGATCAGGGCAATTTTCCCTCTCTGCAGCCAGCGGGACGGCTGCTTCTGCGGATTCCTGTAGTAGATGACAAAGTCCTCCTCTCCCATATTTTTGATTTCTCCGTCCGGGATTTCCTCAGAAATGGCCTGTACCAAAACAAGGATGGACATAAACGCTCTCCCATCCTCCTTTTCTTTAAATTTATATACTTCGATACAATTGATTTTATTCTGAAGATTGTTGTCTTTGCAGTATACGGAACAGACATCCTTGATCCTCACCTTCGGGTCATTGAGAAAATAACTCTGCTCCGCATGCAGATAAATGACCGGTCTTTCCATCTTTTCCCTCCTGTTTCTGCTTCCTGGGTATCATCCGGTTAAAATGGATCATACTGGTTTTTTGAGACAGGAAAAGTATGTGCCGGACGGCGGAAATTATACATCATAACGCATGGACTGCATTTGTTCCGCCAGCTTCTCTGCATGTTCCGGATCATACATTCCGGAGCTTTTCCAGTATCTTTTTTTCCAGCCGGGACACCTGCACCTGGGAGATGCCGAGAATCTCCGCCACGGCCGACTGGGTCTTATTCTCAAAATACCGCAGCTCAATGAGCGTCTTTTCCTTTTCTTCCAGATGATTGAGCAGCTGGGAAATGTACATCCGGTTGACTGCCTCCTCAATTTCGTCGTTCTGCTGTTCAATTTTATCTTCCAGATGAATCTCATCGCCATCGCTCTGATAGATGACCTGATGAAGGGAACTGATTTCCTGCCCGGACTCCATGGCCATCAAAATATCCGCCTCGTCAATCTGCAGGGTCACGGAAATCTCCTCCAGGGTTGGCTCCCGGTGATGTTCTTTCTGGTATATTTCCGTCTCTTTTTTTACTTTATAATTGATTTCCTTTAAACTGCGGCTGACCTTCACCATGCCGTCATCCCGCAGAAACCGTTTAATCTCTCCCATGATCAGGGGAACCGCATAGGTGGAAAACTTCACTTCTCTGCTGAGATCGAAATGATCAATGCATTTCAGCAGACCGATGCTGCCAATCTGAAATAAGTCTTCGCTGTCACAGCCTCTCCCCTGGAACCGCCGGACAACGCTCCAGATCAGCCCGACATTTTCTTCCACCAGCCGGGAACGTGCTTCCATATTTCCTTCTTTTGCCTGTCTGATCAATTCACAGGTATGTTCCACTTCTCTCCTCCCATTTTTTTCGTCAATGAAACACTGGTTCCCTTCCCCGGTTCACTTTCCACTTCCACGTGATCGGTGAAAGCCTCCATAAAGGTAAATCCCATCCCGGAACGCTCCCCGTTTTTCAGCGTCGTGTAAAGGGGCTCCATGGATTTCTCCACATCCTCGATCCCCACCCCGAAATCCCGGATATGTACGGTCACCGTATTTTCCACACGCTCCATGACCATAACGATGTCTCCCCGGGACTCCGGATAAGCGTGAATAATGGCGTTGGTGACCGCCTCCGATACCGCTGTCTTAAAATCTGACAGTTCTTCCATGGTTGGATTCAGCACTGCCGCAAAAGCCGCCGCCAATGTCCTGCCAATCCTCTCATTCTCGGGAAAATTCTGAAATGTCATCTCCACCCGGTTGGTGCCGTTTATGCTCTCTTTCATTCATAGACCTCCTTCATTTCTTCAATGGTATTTAATACTGTCACTTTTCCGAGAATACCGGACATTTTCCACATTTTCTCCATAGATGGACTGCCTCCGAACAGAAAGACTCTCCCTTCCATGGGCTGTACCTGACGAAGCCGCCCGAGAATCAGCCCGATGCCGGAGCTGTCCATAAAATTGGTGCCGGTGAAATCAAAAATCACGTCCCGCACGCAGGCCTTCAGGAACATCATCTCACATTCCTGCCGGATATCTTCCGCCTGACAGTGATCGATCTCTCCCGGGAGACGAATCACCAGACACTGGTTCTTTACATGACAATATTTCATTCTCTCACTCCTGTTCCTCTGATTTTCAGTTTTTCTGCCGTGGCAGAAATCCCTTTTCTCAGACATCATAACGAAAACAAAAAAATAAGTCCGACAAATCCTGTCGAACTTATTTTTATTCTTTGTAAAATATTCTATTATTCTTCTCTGTAAATCACGGATCCTTTTGTCCATTACAGATATTTAGTCATTCTCTTCGTCATCGCTGCTCTGAGTAGTGCTGCTCTTCTTTGTTGTGCTGCTGGTACTGCTCTTTTTCGTTGTGCTGCTGGTACTGCTTTTCTTCGTCGTGCTGCTGTCCTCATCCTCTGTAGTCTCGTCATCAGCATCATCAGAACTGCTCTTGCTGCTGGTATTCTTTTTAGACTCTGTTGATGTCTCATCGGCATCTTCGGTGTCGTCACCATTCTTCTTGGCATATTCTGCGGCAGCTTTCTTAGCTTCATCCACCAGCATGTCCAAACCTTTATTCGCCGCATCACGGATCAAACTGTCATCACCGGAATTATTGATGATATCATAAAAGTATGGTTTTGCCTTATCCATTTTGTCAAGCTGCTTATAGCACATGGCCAGACGATAAAGGATCTCATAATCGTTATCGCTGTATTTATAGGCTGCCTTCAAATCATCCAGCGCCTCGTCATATTTATACGTATTATATAAATTCTCCCCGCTTGCATACAGCTGGCTGGAAGCCTGTGAATATGCATCTTCCTTCATGGAATTATACAGATCCTTCGCTGTTTTAGATGGAAGAGCACTCTCCTTGATATTGGAAAGTTCCTCTGCACATTCCACATAGTCATTATCTGAGTAAGCCTGGCTTGCCTTGATCAGAGAATCATACATGCTGTCCTCGCCGTCGCCGCCCTCATAGACGCTGAGACGCTCGGTCAGATCTTCGTTATCGCTCTCCAGAGAATCCTTGTCGCTCTGCAGCTGGCTGATCTCGCCGTCTTTCTGGGAGACAGTCTCATTGTACTCTTTCTTGAGATTGTTATAATCCACACTGACGCCGGCACGGACACTCGGGATGACCAGAACAAACATGGCTACCACGCCGATCGCCAGTCCGATGAGCATGTAAACAAACTGCTTCCAGGTCTCTTTACTTGGATCTTCATAGTGATCAACCGGACGGACATTCTTAAGATTCTCATTATCCGGCTTCAGATTCTCCGCCGGCACAGTCTCTGCTGCCGCCATCGGATTCTCCCCGATCTCCATGAGGAACCGTCTGGCCGTAGTATTGTAATTATCCACTGCCAGGGCATTGTTCAAATCTACCTTGGCAGCCGCGTTATCGCCTGCCCGCATGTGAAGCAGCGCAAATAAAAGATGACCGCGGACAAAGTTCGGCGTAATGCTCAACACCTTCTTGATCTGGATCATCGCCAGATCATCGCTGCCCTGCTTGGCGTAAACCAATGCCTGATTAAACTTCTTGGCCGTCTCGTTGATCTCCTCAAACACCGCCGGGTGTTCTTCCATCTGTTTGATGTACTTGTTGGCGGCATTCTCCTCCACGGAATTCAGTTTTGCGCTGATCTTCCACTGGATATATGCTTTTCCGCCCTCGCCCATCTCATAATAAACAAGACCCAGCAGGTTCCGGGCGTCCTTATGCTCTTTATTGTAGGTGAGCGCCTTCTTAAGCTGTGTCACCGCACCGCTCAGATCACGCATCTCCACCTTTTCCAAACCTATATTATAGTAATAATTGGCTGTATTACACGCCTTCGCAACATGCTTATTATCAAAACCGCAGCTGGTACAGAACCCATCAGCCCCCACCGTACGGCCGCATTTTACACATTTCATGTGACTTCCTCCTACACACTGTAAACTATTGTGAACTGACGGGAAAACTATTTCTCGTTTTTATTGCTGCGCTGTTCTTTTACCATTTCCTCCACCAGATCGGTGATATCCTTGATATCGTCGTCGAACAGATTATCCTCTCCTACTTCCACGCCTACAGCCGGTTTAAACTTTTTAAGCTCAAGATTAAAATCAATCATGGGAATCCTCACTTTCCAAAATGTATGTCTTGCGCCTCTTGATCTCTCCCACCAGATAAAGGGATCCGAGACATAAAAGGCGTCCTTCCTTATCTTCATCATGCAAAGCAGCGTCAAACGCCTGCTCCGTCCTATCAAATACCTCACAGGGCGCATCCGTCACCTGACGGAAACACTCAAGGATCTTCTCGGTGCCGGCACCTCTTGTGCCTTCCACCCGGGTAATATAAATCTTCTGCCAGGCAATCTCTCCCAGCAGCCGGATCATACTATCGTAATCCTTATCACCGCACACAGCAAACAGCAGCCGCCATCGTCCTCCCTTCCGGGTGATCGTCCGGCAAAGCTGTTCCACCGCGCCAGGATTGTGAGCACCGTCCACGTACACACCGGGAAGAACCTGTTCCATCCGTCCCTCCCACTGCATTGCCAGAAGCCCTTTCTGAATCATCTCCCTCGAAAGGCCGGGCAGAAGCACTCTGGCTGTGACAACAGCCAACGCGGCGTTATATATCTGATAATCCGCTGTGTCCGTAATACGCAGCGAACTATTCTTATAATAACTACTATTGATGGAAAAATCAATGTTATTCTCTGTTTTTTTTAAAAATGTTATTCTTTCAGAACGAATTCTGTAAATATGAGAATTTTTTCTTTCAGCTTTCTTTCTGATTACAGAAAAAGCGCCGTTGTCCTCGTCCAGAACCACCACCGGAACCCCTTCTTTTATGATTCCCGCCTTCTCAGCGGCGATCTCCCCGATGGTGTTGCCCAGCAGCTCCGTATGGTCGAGGCTGATGGATGTGATCACGGAAATCACCGGATGGGTCAGCACCGTGGCATCCAGCCGTCCGCCAAGTCCTGTCTCCATGATGCAGTAATCCACATCTTTTTGGGAGAAAATCAGCAGGCTCATGAGAAACAGTATCTCAAAATAAGTGAGCGGCTGCCGATCCCCGGATGTCTCACAATACTCTGTCGTTTCCGCACTGCAGCCTGGCAGCCGGCCGCTGCCGACAGCCGCACTCTGCCTCGTGTTCCCCGGCAGCAGCGCCTTCACCTGCTCCCAGGCTTCTATGAGTTCTTCGTCGGAACACATTTCAAAATTAACACGGAACCGTTCGTTCATATGCACCAGATGCGGTGAAGTAAACAGAGCGGTACGGTAACCGGCGGTCCGCAGAATGGACTCCAGGAAAGCGCAGACAGAACCCTTTCCATTGGTTCCCGCCACGTGGATAACCCGGAGTGATTCCTCCGGGTGTCCTAAAATGTCCAGATATTTTTTTAAATTATCGAGGCCTCCCCCGGTGCCAAACCGGGGAACCGACGATATTTCCTGTTCCAGCTCGTCGATGGTCATATTGCTATATCTGCCTCCTGTTTTCCGGCACAGCCGGAATCCGTTCTCTTCATCGCCTGAAAGACGATGCTTTATTTTTTCAGCTGAGAAAGCCGCTCTTTTACCTGCGCCTCCATGGCTGTATATTTCTCTAACTTCTTCTTCTCTTCTTCCACCTTGGCTGCCGGAGCCTTGCTGATAAACTTCTCATTGTTCAGCATACCGCTGGCACGTTTGATCTCGCCGGCCAGACGTTTCGCTTCTTTTTCCAGACGGGCGATCTCTTTCTCCACGTCCACCAGTTCCGCAAACGGAATGTAGATAACTGCATCCGGAATCACTGTGGATACCGCGTCATCGGCAATGCCGGCTTTATCTGCCTGCACAATGACTTCACTGGCATATGCCAGGGTCGCAAAGAAGACGCGGGAGTTCTCAAACACATCGCGGATCTCTTCTTTTTCTGATACCACGTAAACGGTCGCTTTTTTGCTCGGCGGCACGTTCATATCGGCCCGCAGATTACGGATATTGCGGACTGCATTTTTGATGATCTCCACTTCATTTTCTTCTGCCTTGAAGTCAAGCTCTTCCTTAAATACCGGCCAGTCGGATACCATGATGGATTCTTCCTCATCCTGCATGCTGCAGAAGATTTCCTCGGTAATGAAAGGCATATACGGATGAAGCAGCTTGAGGGCAATGGTCAGCACACTCTTTAAGGTATAGAGCGCCGCTGCCTTGGTGGCATCCTCATCATTATATAATCTCGGTTTTACCATCTCGATATACCAGTCACAGAATTCTTCCCAGATAAAGTCGTGAAGCTTCGCCACAGCGATACCCAGTTCATAATTCTCCATGTTATCGGTAACTTCTTTCACCAGCGTGTTCGCTTTGGAAAGAATCCACTTGTCCGCCGGCGTCAGATCACCTGGAGTCACCTGACTTAAGTCTGCTTTTTCTATATTCATGAGCATGAAACGGGAAGCGTTCCATACTTTATTGGCAAAGTTACGGCTGGCGATGATCTTCTTCTCGGAGAAACGCATGTCATTGCCCGGCGCGTTTCCTGTCACCAGGGTAAGACGCAGAGCGTCGGCGCCATACTGATCAATGACCTCCAGAGGATCAATACCGTTGCCCAGAGACTTGCTCATCTTCCGGCCCTGCTCATCCCGGACCAGTCCGTGGATGAATACGTCGTGGAACGGACACTTTCCAGTGTGCTCATAACCGGAGAATACCATACGGATAACCCAGAAGAAAATAATATCATAACCGGTCACCAATACATCGGTCGGATAGAAATAATCCAGGTCTTCAGTCTGTTCCGGCCATCCCAGAGTGGAGAACGGCCACAGAGCAGAACTGAACCAGGTGTCCAGAGTATCCTCATCCTGTGTCAGATGTCTGCATCCGCATTTCGGACATACATCCGGCTGGGTTCTGGAAACCACGATCTCCCCGCATTCATCACAGTAGTACGCCGGAATCCGGTGTCCCCACCAGAGCTGTCTGGAAATACACCAGTCGCGGATATTCTCCAGCCAGTGCAGATATGTCCGGTCGAAATGTTCCGGCACAAAGCGCAGATCGCCGTTCTTTACAGCCTCAATGGCCGGTTTTGCCAGCTCATCCATGCGCACAAACCACTGTTTTTTCACCATCGGCTCCACGGTGGTATGACAGCGGTCATGGGTACCTACGTTATGGTCATGTGGTTCTACCTTTACCAGATATCCTTCTTCTTCCAGTTCTTTTACAATGGCCTTTCTGGCCTCATAACGGTCCATGCCGGCAAATCTGCCGCCATTTTCATTGATGGTGCCATCATCATTGAGAATATTGATCTCTTCCAGATTATGACGCAGTCCCACCTCAAAATCGTTAGGGTCATGGGCCGGCGTGATCTTAACGGCACCTGTACCAAATTCTTTATCCACATAAGTGTCCGCCACGATCGGGATCTCCCGGTTCACGATCGGAAGCAGCACCATCTTTCCGATCAGATCTTTATATCTCTCATCATCCGGATGTACGGCGATGGCTGTATCGCCCAGCATGGTCTCCGGACGGGTGGTCGCGATCTCGATACACTGGTCCGTTCCCACGATCGGATAATTGATGTGCCAGAAAAATCCTGCCTGATCCTCATACACAACCTCCGCATCGGAGATGGATGTCTGGCAGACCGGACACCAGTTAATGATTCTGGAACCTCTGTAAATATATCCTTTTTCATATAAACGAATGAAAACTTCCTGTACTGCTCTGGAACAGCCTTCATCAAGAGTAAAACGCTCTCTGTCCCAGTCTGCGGAAGAGCCGAGCTTTTTCAGCTGGCTGACAATCCGTCCGCCGTACTCTTTCTTCCACTCCCAGGTCCTCTTTAAGAATCCTTCTCTTCCGAGATCCTCTTTCTCAATCCCCCCCTCTTTCAGGGCATTGATGACCTTTACCTCCGTGGCGATACTGGCATGGTCGGTACCCGGCTGCCAGAGGGCGTTGTAACCCTGCATCCTCTTAAAACGAATCAGGATGTCCTGCAGGGTATTGTCAAGGGCGTGTCCCATGTGAAGCTGACCGGTGATATTTGGCGGCGGCATCACGATGGTAAATGGTTTTTTACTGCGGTCCACTTCCGCATGGAAATATTTTTTATCCAGCCATTTCTGATAGAGTCTGTCCTCAATCTCCGCCGGATTGTAAGTTTTATTCATCTCTGTTGCCATAAATCTATGTCCTCCTGGAATAATAAGTTGTCATGTTATAAAAATGCCTGCGCGAAGCGCAATTATTATACCAC
>ERZ1643246.1482-NODE-1482-length-25538-cov-9.479692_pt1 | contig 25538 bp, 23 predicted proteins | sample MGYA00579265_ERZ1643246 | MGnify/ENA primary metagenome ERZ1643246 (study PRJEB29033, sample SAMEA4952261) | chicken gut metagenome | biome: Broiler Chicken; feature: Gastrointestinal Tract; material: Caecum | place: Ireland | collected 2018 | study: Broiler...
GGTTCCTTTCGTCGTGAAACGAAAGGAACCCCGGGTGTGGGCCGGGCAGGCCCACTGGTGGGTGCTGGGACTACTAGTCCCGCAAAATCTCCCCGGGGCGCGCAGCCCCTCGCAAAAGATTATTCAAAATCAGCAACTGTGCTGCGGACGATTTCCAGCAGCTCCCCGGAGCGGACCAGCTTCTCAACGGCCTTGATGTCCGGCCACAGCTCGCGGTCGACCTCGTAGAAGTCCGCCACCTTGCGCACGCAGTCGTAAACCTTCTGGTGCACCGGCGAGATGCCCTGGCCGTGGGTGTTGAGCCGGCGGCGGATGTCGATGCCCTGGCAGGCGGTCAGCAGCTCGTCGGCCAAGACCGACAGGGTGTTCTGCACAATCCAGCCGGCCTTGCGGGCGGCGGTGGTGCCCATCGAGACCATGTCCTCCTGGTTGGCGGAGGAAGGAATCGAGTCGACCGAGGCCGGGTGCGCCAGCACCTTGTTCTCCGAAACCATCGAGGCCGCCGAGTACTGCACGATCATGTAGCCGGAGTTGACGCCGCCTTCGGTGGTCAGGAAGGGGGTCAGGCCGTTGGAGAGCGCGGCGTTGACCATGCGCTCGGTGCGGCGCTCCGAGATGTCGGCGATCTCCGAGCAGGCGATGCCCAAAAAGTCGAAGGCCAGCGCCATCGGTTCGCCGTGGAAGTTGCCGCCGGAGATGACGTTCTCATCATCCAGGAATACCAGCGGGTTGTCGGTGACAGCGTTGAGCTCGATGGAAACCTTCTCCATGACATAGTCGATGGCGTCGCGGATGGCGCCGTGTACCTGCGGGATGCAGCGCAGCGAGTAGGCGTCCTGGACGCGGTCCTGCTGGCAGTTGGAGAGAATCTCGGAACCTTCGGTCAGCAGGCGGAAGTTTTTGGCGACGGTCAGCTGGCCCTTGTGGCCGCGCACCGCGTGTACCCGCTCGTCAAAGGCGTTGAGCAGGCCGGTCAGCGCCTCCATGCTCATCGAGGCGACAAGGTCGGCCAGCTGGGCAGCGCAGATGGTGTCGTACAGCGCCAGCGTGCCCACCGAGGTCATCGCGCAGGTGCCGTTGGTCAGTCCCAGGCCCTCCTTGCAGACCAGGGTGTCCAGCGTCTGGATGCCGGCTTTGGCCATCGCCTCGCCGCCGTCCATCTCGACGCCCTGATAGTAGGCGCGGCCCTTGCCCAGCAGCGGCAGCGACATGTGCGCCAGCGGGGCAAGGTCGCCCGAAGCGCCCAGCGACCCCTTCTGCGGGACGACCGGCACGACGCCCTTATTGAGCATCTCGGCCATCATGGTCACCAGCACCGGACGCACGCCGGAGACGCCGACGCACAGGGCGTTGGCGCGCAGCAGCAGCATGCCGCGGACAACCTCCTCGGAGTAGGGCTCACCGGTGGCGGTGCAGTGGCTGAGGATCAGGTTGGTCGAGAGGGTGTTGGACATCTCCTCCGGCACGGCAACCTTGGCAAAGTCGCCGAATCCGGTGGTGATGCCGTAGGCTACCCGCTTTTCGGCGGCGATCTTTTCGGCAAGGTCGCGGGATTTCTGCATGTTGGCAATCGCCTCGGGCGAGACGCTGACCTTGGCGCCAAAGCGGGCGACAGCCACAAAGGACTCGATGGTCAGGCTGTGTCCGTCGATGACGACCTCATGGATGGTGGATGGGTTCATAATCATCGCTTTCATTCCTCTCTGTATGGTAAAAAAATCGTACGGTCGGGAAACGCACAGGACGTTTCCTCTTTAATATCAAGATAACAGACAAAGCAGGAGGTGTCAAATGAAAAGAGGGAAAAGATGAGTAATTTCTACAGTATTTCAAAATATCGCTCTGTTTATCTGTACAAAATGACAGTTATTTTCACCAAATTTGTGGAGGGATATTTAGTAATATGGTAGCATATTAGCAGACTAAAGCAAAAGCGGAAAGGCCGGGGCAAAACAATTCCCCAGACCTTCGGGTTTGCCTGGGGAAGAAAGCTACTGGATATAGGGGAGCAGGTCGATCTGACGCTCGGCGCTGTCGCTGTCAGTCTCATAGAGGACATCCATCTGAAGCTCGGTGCAGTTTTGTGCGGGGGAGAAGGAGTAGCTTTCGCCCGGCTGCCAGTCCACCTCCTCCAGATAGTGCAGGCTCATCCCCATCCCGTCCGATTCGGAGCGGCCGTAGATCAGGATGTTCCAGCCGTCCCCGCTGTGTGCGGGCAGCTGGAAGCAGAGGGCCCCGTCCTGCTGCTGGATGCTTTCTTCCAGCTGGTCGAGGACCTGTTCGGCGGAAGGGGAAGCGCCGCAGGAGGAGAGGGCAAGCAGCAAACACAGCGGCAGCAGGCAGGATATTTTTCGCAACATCAGGAAAACCTCCTTTTTGTTCTGGCGGGTTCGATTGTTTGTTTGGCTTTAGTATAGCACAGAATGTTTGCGGCGGCAAGGATAGCATCGCCAGGAGGTGCGCCAAGTATGGCGCACTAGGATTGCAAAGCCCCGATAAACGTGGTAGGATAAGACCAAACGCAAACAGAAAAGGACGGGATGCGACGGATGGAACAGCAGATTCTTTTGATTGAGGACGACAGCGCGCTGGGCCGCGGGGTGGCGGTGGCGCTGACCGAGCCGGGGCGAATCGTCGCGCTGGCGCGGGATTTGCAGCAGGCAAGACAACGGTGGGAGCAGCAGAGCTTTGACCTGGTGGTGCTGGACCTAAACCTCCCGGACGGCAACGGGCTGGACTTTCTGCGCTGGCTGCGGCAGCGCAGCGAGGTGCCGGTGCTGATCCTCACCGCCAACGACCTGGAAAGCGACGAGGTGGCGGGGCTCACCCTGGGGGCGGACGACTATGTCACCAAGCCCTTTTCGCTGGCGGTGCTGCGCGCAAGGGTGAGCAACCTGCTGCGCCGCCGCGCCCGGCCGCAGGCCGCCTTCACCGACCCGCCGTTTGTCTTTGACTTTGCGCGGATGCAGTTTTTCCGCGATGGGGTGCCGGTCGAGCTTTCCCGCACCGAACAGCGCCTGCTGCGGCTGCTGACCGAAAACCGCGGCCACACCCTGACCCGCGAGCAGCTGCTGGAAAAGGTGTGGGACGGCGGCGAATTTGTGGACGAAAACGCCCTTTCGGTGGCGGTAAAGCGGCTGCGGGACAAGCTGACCGACGCGCCGATCAAGACGGTGTACGGCTTGGGGTACACCTGGGAGGTGCGCTGAGATGGGTGTTTTTCTGGGTGTGCTGGGACTTATGGCGCTGGCAGCTTTGCTGCTGCTGGGCCTGTGGCTCTGGCTGGACGCCCGCCGGACGGTGCGGCGGCTGGACCGGATGCTCTCCACTGCCATCGACGGCGGCTTTGGGGAGGAGAGCTTTGACGAGTCGGCACCCTCCGCGCTGGAAAGCCGGATGGCCCGCTTTTTAAACGGCAGCGCCCGCTCGCTGCGCGGGGTGCAGCGGCAGCGGGAGAGCATCCAGCGCCTGCTCTCGGACATCTCCCATCAGACCAAAACTCCGCTTGCAAACCTCAGGCTCTACTCCTCGCTGCTGATGGAGGAGGAGCTGACGCCCCAGCAGCGCGAGCAGGCACAGGTGATCTTGCAGCAGAGCGAGAAGCTCAGCTTTCTGATTGAAACCCTGGTCAAGCTCTCCCGGCTGGAGACCGATGTGCTGGCCGTCACGCCAAAATCCCAGCCGCTCTCCCCGCTGCTGGAGCGGGCGGTCTCACAGGCAAAGGCGGCGGCAGAGCAGAAGGGGATTGCGCTTCAGCTGCATTTGCAGCAGCAGGCGGAAATGAAGGCGCTCTACGACCTGCGCTGGACGGCGGAGGCGCTGGGGAACCTGTTGGACAACGCGGTCAAATACACCTCTCCGGGCGGGTGCATCCAGGTGAGTGCCACGCAGTACGAGCTGTTCTGCCGCATCGATGTGCGCGACAACGGCATCGGTATCGCCGAGGAGGAGCAGGCGCAGATTTTCGGCCGCTTCTACCGCGGGCGGCAGGTGCGGGAGCAGGAGGGGCTTGGCATCGGGCTCTACCTTGCCCGCGAGATTGCGCAGAAGCAGGGCGGCTACCTCAAGCTCAGCTCCCGCCCGGGGCAGGGCAGCACCTTCTCGCTCTATCTGCCGCGCGGATAAAGCCGTCGCACACAGAATCTTTCAACACTGAAAGATTCTGGAAAGATTCTCGACAGATTGTGCTGGTAAAATAAAGGCATCCTCAGGGAGGAAAACTGTTACCGATGGAGGAAATGCTGCATGATTATTTTACAGACAAAGAATCTCAAAAAATATTACGGCTCAGGCGACACCCAGGTGCGCGCGCTGGACGGGGTGGACCTGCAGGTGGGGAACGGGGAGTTTGTGGCCATCGTCGGCACCTCCGGCTCGGGCAAATCGACCCTGCTGCACATGCTGGGCGGGCTGGACCGGCCCACCTCGGGCAGCGTTGTGGTGGACGGGCGCGACCTTTCCACCCTCAAGGACGAGGAGCTGACCGTCTTTCGCCGGCGCAAGATCGGTTTTGTCTTTCAGGCCTACAACCTGGTGCCGGTGCTGTCGGTGTACGAGAACATCGTGCTGCCCATCCAGCTGGACGGCGGCAAGCTGGACGCCGCCTACATCGATCAGGTGATCGGCGCGCTGGGGCTCAAGGAGAAGTTAAACAGTTTGCCCAGCCAGCTTTCGGGCGGGCAGCAGCAGCGGGTGGCCATCGCGAGAGCCCTTGCCACCAAGCCCGCCATCCTGCTTGCCGACGAGCCGACCGGGAACCTTGACTCCCGCACCAGCAACGACGTGCTGAGCCTGATGAAGGTGACCGGACAGAAATTCTCCCAGACAATGGTGATGATCACCCACAACGAGGAGATTGCCCAGCTGGCCGACCGCATCGTCCGCATCGAGGACGGCAGGATCGTTTTAAGATAAGGGGGCGGCGGCATGAAAGTTTCCAATCGAGCCTGTATCCGCAACCTTTCGCTCAAAGGGCTGCGCGCCGCGCGCACCCGCAACCTGATTGCGGTGCTGGCCATCGCTTTGACGACGGTGATGTTCACCTCGCTGTTCACCATCGCCGCCTCGATCAACCACTCCTTCCAGCAGGAAAATTTCCGCATGGCCGGCGGGGATATGCACGCCAGCATCAAAAACATCACCTGGGAGCAGGTGGAGCAGCTGCGCGCTGACCCGCTGGTGAAGGAAGGCGGCGCGCGCCTCTTTTTAGGGATGCCGGAGGAGGAGCCGTTTAACAAGTCGCACGTCGAGGTCAGCTACATGGAGCCGCAGCTGGCTTCCCACTACTTCTGTGTGCCGGTCGAGGGCAGCCTGCCCCGGGAGGGCACCGACGAGGCCGCCACAGATACCCGGGTGCTGGGGCTGCTGGGTGTCGAACCGAAGGTGGGCGAGCAGTTCACCGTCACCTACAATCTCGGCGTCGGCACCGGCAATCCGAAGCAAGTCACCCAGACCTTCACCCTCTCCGGCTGGTGGGAGTACGACGAGGCGGTCACCGCCAGCAACATCCTGCTGCCGCAAAGCCGCGCCGAGGAGGCGCTGGAGGGCTACCAGAACCAGGGCAGATACGACATGACCGGCCGGTGGACGCTGGACGTGATGTTTGCAAGCTCGCTGCACATCGAGAGCGACCTGACAGAGCTGCTGGAAAACCACGGCTATCAGGACACCGACCCCCAGGCGGACAACTACATCGACGGCGGCGTCAACTGGGGCTACACCGCTGCGCAGATGGGGGCTCAAGCTGACCCGCTGACCGTCATCGCCATCTCCGCCCTGCTGCTGCTCATCATCTTCACCGGGTATCTGATTATCTACAACGTCTTTCAGATTTCGGTCACCAACGACATTCAGTTCTACGGCCTGCTCAAGACCATCGGCACCACCGGCCGCCAGCTTAAGAGCATCATCCGCCGCCAGGCGCTGCTGCTCTCGCTCATCGGCATCCCCGTCGGGCTGGTGCTGGGCTTTTTGGTCGGCAACAAGCTGACCCCCGTCATCATGGAGCAGCTGACCTACAAAAATGCCTTTGTCAGCTTCAGTCCCCTCATCTTCATCGGGGCGGCGCTGTTTGCGCTGTTCACCGTCCTGCTCTCCTGCCGCAAGCCGGGCAGGGTGGCGGCCAGGGTCTCCCCGGTGGAGGCGGTGCGCTACACCGATGTGAGCGCCGGCCCCCGCAGGGCCAAAACGGGAAAGGGGAAGGGTTCGTCGCTTCTCTCGATGGCCTGGGCAAACCTTGGCCGCAGCCGCGTCAAGACGCTGCTGGTGGTGCTCTCCCTCTCGCTGGCGGTGGTGCTGACCAATGTGACGGTGCTGTTCACAGGCGGCTTTGACATGGACAAATATTTGCAGAGCAAGGTGGTGTCCGACTTCATCTTCGGCTGCGCCGGATACTTCCAGTCGAACGGCATCGAGGAGCCGGTCACCGAGGACCTGATCGCCGACATCGACGCGCAGGGCGGCATCGCCCAGTCGGGGCGCATCTATGGGCAGACCAGCTGGCTGCAGCAGTTTGTCACCGAGCAGCACTTCCGGGACAGCGAGGGCAAATGGTACCCGCCGGAGGTGCTGGAGGACATGATCGAGACGGCGGACAAAAACGCCGAGGGCCTGATCGCCAACCGGGTGCAGGTCTACGGCATGGAGGAATTTCCGCTGAGCCTGGTCAACGTGGTGGCGGGGGATCTCTCCAAACTGAGCGACCCTGACCGCAACTACATCGCCGCGGTCTACACCATGGACGACTACAACAACGTCGAGCCGGACAGCAACTGGCTGAATGTGGGCGACCAGGTGACGCTGCGCTACGGCGACGAGCTGGAATATTATGACCCCACGACCGGTCAGGTGATCCCAGCCGAGCAGGCGGACAGCTATCAGGGCAGCCTCCAGGTCCGCGCGACAACCTATCACGACGTCACCTATGAGGTGGCCGCCTGCGTCACCGTGCCGGGCAACGAGGGCTACCGATTTTACGGAGCCGACCAGTTCATTCTGGACGCGGACCACTTTCAGCGGGAGACCGGCACCAGCGACGTGATGACCTACCTGTTCAACATGGAGAGCGACGAGGCCGATGCGCAGATGCGGGACTTTCTGGAGGAGTACACCACCACCGTCCAGACCGCCTACGACTACGAGTGCAGGCAGGACTATGTCTCCGAGTTTGAGGGGATGCGCTCGATGTTCCTGACGCTGGGCGGGGCGCTGAGCTTCATCGTGGGTTTAGTGGGCGTGCTCAACTTTGTCAACGCGGTGCTCACCGGCATCATCACCCGCAAGCGGGAGTTTGCGGTGCTGCAGGCCATCGGCATGACCGGCCGCCAGCTCAAGACGATGCTGATGCTGGAGGGGCTGTTGTACACCCTGCTGTCGATCATTTTCTCGCTGCTGCTCAGCCTCATCCTCTCGCCGGTACTAGGTAGCGCCGTCGAGCAGATGTTCTGGTTCTTCAGCTACCGCTTTACCGTCTGGCCGGTTCTGCTGATCGCGCCGGTCTTTGTACTGCTGGGGCTGCTGATCCCGCTGCTGACCTACCGGGTCATCGCCCGCCACACGATTGTGGAAAGACTTAGGGATGGGGAATAGCCGCAGAGCCACCATCCCTGCAAAAACGAAAACCAGGACAGAACGATTCATCCATCCGTTTTCTTTGCTGATCTTCTGTCAGAAGAAAAGCGGGGCAGCGGGCAACAGGCCGGCTGCCCCGCTTCTTGCGCCTGCCGGATAAGTTTGCTATAATAATGTCAAAGCAAACGGCCCGCTGTGGAGGCGGGCGGATAAAGAAGGTGTTTCCCATCGATAAGCTGACGATGTTAAAACAATATTTTGGCCACGCCCAGTTTCGCCCGGGACAGGAGGAGCTGATCGACGCCATCCTTTCCGGCCGGGATGTGCTGGGGGTGATGCCCACCGGCGCGGGCAAATCGGTCTGCTACCAGCTGCCCGCCATGATGCTGCCGGGGCTGACGCTGGTGATTTCGCCGCTGATCTCGCTGATGAAGGACCAGGTGGCGGCGCTGGAACAGTCCCAGATTCCCGCGGCCTGCATCAATTCCTCGCTGAGCCTTGCCGAGTACGACGAGGTCTACCGCCGGGCTGAGCAGGGGGCGTACAAGCTGTTGTATGTCGCGCCGGAGCGGCTTAGCACCGAGGACTTTCTGGCCTTTGTCCGCGGGGTGCAGGTCTCCTTTGTAGCGGTGGATGAGGCGCACTGCGTCTCCCAGTGGGGGCAGGACTTCCGCCCCAGCTACCTTGGAATCGCGGACTTTGTCTCCCAGCTGCCCGAAAGGCCGGTGCTGGGGGCCTTCACCGCCACCGCCACCGAGCAGGTCAAGGACGACATCCACAAGATGCTGGGCCTGATCGACCCGCTGCGGCTGACCACCGGCTTTGACCGCCCCAACCTCTACTTTGAGGTGATGCACCCGAAAAAGAAGGAGGCGGCGCTGCTCTCCTTTCTCTCCGAGCACCGGGAGCAGACCGGCATCGTCTACTGCGCCACCCGCAAGGCGGTCGAGTCGGTCTGCGACAAGCTGCGGGAGCAGGGATTTGCCGCCACCCGCTACCACGCGGGGCTGGACGACGAGGAGCGCAGGCGCAATCAGGAGGACTTTGAGTTCGACCGCGCCCGGGTAATGGTCGCCACCAACGCCTTCGGCATGGGAATCGACAAGTCCAACGTCAGCTTTGTGGTGCACTACCACATGCCCAAGAATATCGAAAGCTACTACCAGGAGGCGGGCCGCGCGGGCAGGGACGGTTCGCCGGCAAACTGCCTGCTGTTGTTCTCGATTGGGGATGTGCAGACGGCAAAATATTTTATCGAAAACGCCTCGGAGAATGAGGCGCTCGATGAGGAGGAGCGCCAGTTTGTCCACGAGCAGGACCTGCGCCGGCTGGAGGAGATGGTGGGCTACTGCAAGACCAGCGGCTGTCTGCGCGCCTACCTGCTGCGCTACTTCGGCGAGGAGGCGCCGGAGCGCTGCAGCAACTGCGCTAACTGCGTCGGCGAGTGGATTCGCCAGGACATCACGGTGGAGGCGCAGAAGATCCTCTCCGGCGTGGTGCGGGTGGAGAAGAAGTACCCGACCGGGCTGGGGCTGACCCAGATTATTGCGATGCTGCGCGGCAGCAAAAACCAGCGGGTGCTGCAGCTGGGGCTGGACAAGCTCTCCACCTACGGCATCATGCACGGGGTGGATCAGAAGCAGCTGCGGGAGTATGTGGAGTTTTTGATCGACAGCGGCTACCTCTACCTGACGCAGGGGGAGTACCCGGTGCTGCGCGCCACCCCGCAGGCCAGGGAGGTCCTGTTCCACGGGGAGACGGTGGAATATTCCCGCCAGGTGCCGAGCGTACAGGAGAAAAAGCTGCCCACCTCCCGCCGCAAAAAGGCGGCAGCGGAATCGGTGGAGCAGGTTGCGCTCGACCCGCAGGGACAGCAGGAGGCGGCGAACCTTTACGAGGCGCTGCGCGATCTGCGCAACGAGCTTTCGCAGAAGCAGAACATCCCGGCGTATCTGATCTTCACCAACGCCTCACTGACCGATATGGCTGCCCGCCAGCCGGACACGATAGAGGAATTTCTGCAGGTCTCCGGCGTGGGAGAGTATAAGGCCAAGCGATACGGCAAGGTCTTTCTCGACCGGATTGCCGCCTGGAAGAAGCAGCATCCTTCGGCTTGATAAAAAGGCTGATAGAAAAAAGAAGGGGGGAGAGGGCCCGCGGGCCCTCTCCCCCCTGTCGATAGGAAAGGCAGTGTCCTTAGAGATTTTTGACAAACAGAGCGCGGATGGCGTTGAGCACGGCGATCACCATGACGCCGACATCCGCGAAGATGGCAAGCCACATGTTGGCCAGACCCAAAGCGCCGAGCAGCAGGCAGAGCAGCTTGATGCCTATGGCGAAGACGATGTTCTGGTAGACGATGCGCAGGCACTTGCGGGAAATCCGGATTGCCTTGGAAATCTTCATCGGGTCGTCGTCCATCAGCACCACGTCCGCCGCCTCGATGGCAGCGTCCGAGCCCATGGCGCCCATCGCGATGCCGATATCCGCGCGGCCCAGCACCGGCGCGTCGTTGATGCCGTCGCCCACAAAGGCGAGCTTTGCCTTCTCCGGTTTTGCCTGCAGCAGCTCCTCGACCTTTTCGACCTTGCCGGCCGGGAGCAGCTCGCTGTAGACCTCGTCGATGCCAAGTTCCGAAGCGACCTTGTCGGCTACCGCTTTGGTGTCGCCGGTCAGCATCACCGTCTTGTGGATGCCGGCCTTTTTCAGGGCCGCGATGGCCTCCTTGGCGTGCGGCTTGACGATGTCGGAGATGACGATGTGTCCGGCATACTGGCCGTCAATGGCCATGTGGATGATGGTGCCGACGCTGTGGCAGTTGATGTACGGGATGCCCAGGCGGTCCATCAGCTTGCCGTTGCCCGCGGCGACCGCGACGCCGTCAATCTTTGCGGTGACGCCGTTGCCGCTGATTTCCTGGATGTCGCTGACGCGGCTGCGGTCGATCTGTTTGCCGTAGGCGCGCTGCAGGCTCTTGCTGATCGGGTGGGAGGAGGAGCTCTCCACCAGCGCGGCGTATTCCAGAATCTTTTCGTCCTCCAGCTTGTTGTGGTGGATGCCGCTGACCTCAAAGACGCCCTGGGTCAGGGTGCCGGTTTTATCAAAGACGACAATCTTGGTCTGAGAGAGAGTCTCCAGATAGTTGGAGCCCTTGACCAGCACGCCGGCGTTGCTCGCTCCGCCGATGCCGGCAAAGAAGGAGAGCGGGATGCTGATGACCAGCGCGCAGGGGCAGCTGATGACCAGGAAGGTCAAAGCGCGGTAGATCCAGTCGCCCCAGGCCGGGTCAAGCCCCATGAACAGCATGCGGACCAGCGGCGGCAGGATGGCCAGCGCCAGCGCGGCGTAGCAGACAGCGGGGGTGTAGACGCGGGCAAATTTGGAGATAAAGTCCTCCGACTTGGATTTGCGGGAGCTGGCGTTCTCCACCAGGTCCAGAATTTTGGAGACGGTGGACTCGCCGAACTCCTTGGTGGTGCGGATCTTTAAGAGACCGGTCATGTTGATGCAGCCGGAGATGATCTCGTCGCCGACCTTGGCGTCGCGCGGCAGGCTCTCGCCGGTCAGGGCGCTGGTGTTTAAGGAGGAAGTGCCCTCGATAATTACGCCGTCGATCGGCACCTTCTCGCCCGGCTGCACCACGATGATGCTGCCGATTTCCAGCTCGTCCGGGTCGACCTGTTCCAGCTTGCCGTCCCGCTCGATGTTGGCGTAATCCGGGCGGATATCCATCAGCTCGCTGATGTTGCGGCGGCTCTTGCCCACCGCGTAGCTCTGGAACCATTCGCCAATCTGATAGAACAGCATGACGGCGATGGCCTCGGTGTAGTCGCCGCTGCGCTCATACAGCGCCAGCGCGATGGCGCCGATGGTAGCAATGGCCATCAGAAAGCACTCGTCGAACATCTGGCGGTTCTTGATTCCCTTGGCAGCCTTGATGAGAATGTCGTAGCCGACGGTCAGATAGGGGATCAGGTAGAGCACAAAGCGCACAAGCCCGGTGACCGGCGCGAAGGAAAGGGCGACCAGCATCACCGCCGCCAGAATGATGCGCACCAGCATCTTCTTTTGTTTTTTATTCATAGGACATCTCCCTCTCTCTTTTGAAAAACATATGAGCAACTATTCATATGTTGCTCCAAGGAAAAGCGCCAACCGGCGCTTTTCGTTTTTGGGTTTACAGATAGATTTCGCAGTCGCTTTCGACCTTTTTGCAGTTTTTCAAAACTTCCTGCATGACAGCCTTTGGCTCCTGGCCCTCCTCGAACTCGACGTTCATCTTGAGCATCATAAAGTTGACGGTGGCATCCTTGACGCCGGGGGTGCGTTTGGCGGCGTCCTCCATCTTGTTTGCACAGTTGGCGCAGTCGACCTCAATCTTGTAGGATTTTTTCATCAGTAAAAGCTCCTTTCGTGAGAAATGATATTTCAATTTTGTTTTACAATTTAATACCTGTTTAATTGTTCATCTATATCATATACGCAATCGCCTGCGGGGTCAAGAGGGGGAAGACAGGTATTTCTGTTTGGGCTAAAAAACGTTCCGTTTGGGCAAAGAGGTCCCAAAAGCCTGCGGGCGGGGGTTGGATTTGCGCGGCAAAATATGGTACAATACCAGAAAAAGGAGGGACTGTTATGCAGGAGCGTTTTTTGCCGCACGACCACGGACAGCAGATAGAACATCAGCTGGATGCCATGCCGAAGGAGGAGGACTTTCAGATTGTCTCCGACCTGTTTAAGCTGCTGTGCGACCGCAGCCGCGTGCGCATCTTCTGGCTGCTGTGCCACTGCGAGGAGTGCGTCATCAACCTCTCCTCCATTGTGGGGATGAGCAGCCCGGCCGTCTCCCACCACCTGCGCCAGCTGAAAAACAGCGGGCTGATTGTCAGCCGCCGGGAGGGCAAGGAGGTCTACTACCGCGCAGCGGACACCGAGCAGGCGCAGCTGCTGCACCACATGATCGAAAAGATGGTGGAGATCGCCTGTCCGGATGCATAAAAACAGCGAGGAAAGGGGAGGAAAATATGCAGGAAAAATGTGCAGCGGCGATCGCTCAGGCGCTGCAGGAGGTGCCGGAGGGAACCTTTGCCTTTCTGCGGCACGACAACCAGACCGCCCAGGGCCGCCACATGGTCGACCAGCTGACGACCCGCACCGCGGGCAGGGGGCGGATTGAGAGCTACCTGCTCTATCCGGGAATCGAGCTTTCCTACCACCAGTATCTGGCGGAGCAGGTGCATTTTTGCCACCGCGCCTCCGACTCGGTGCTGGAGATCAACCACTGCCGCCGGGGCAGAATCGGCTGGAAAATGAGCGAAGGCATCTCGGTTTATCTGGGGGCGGGGGATCTGTGCCTGCACACCCGGGAGTGCTGCGCGGATTCGGAGATCTTGCTGCCGCTGGGGTACTATGAGGGGATTGACCTCACCGTCGATCTGGAGCGGCTGCGGGGCAGCGAGCCGGAGATTTTGAGGGAGGCTGGGATGGACGCGGCCTTTTTTGAGCGCAAATTCTGCTCGGCCAAGGTCCCGATGACGCTGCCGGCCTGCGCTGGGGTGGAGCAGATTTTTGCGCCGCTCTACCAGATTTCGCAGCAGCTGCGCGCACCCTATTATAAGCTGAAGGCGCAGGAGGTGCTCCTCTATCTGGGATGGGCAAAGCCGGAATGGCAGCAGGAAAGCAACCAGTATGTCTCCCAGCAGACCGAGCTGATCCGGCAGATCCACGACTTTCTGGTGCAGCATCTGGACCAGCGGTTCACTATCGAGGAGCTGGCCAAGCGATATCTGATCAATACCTCCTCGCTCAAATCGGTGTTCAAAGCGGTGTACGGGGTGCCGCTGGCCTCCTATGTCAAGGAGTACCGCATCCAGCAGGCGATGAAGCTGCTGCGCGAGACCGACGACAGCATCGCCCAGATCGCAAAGCAGGTCGGTTATGAGACGCAGGGAAAATTCACCAAGGCCTTTAAGGAAAGTGTCCAGCTGCTGCCTACCGAGTACCGACGGCAGTACAAGGCTAACGGATAAGGAGTGCTGTGCGATGAAAACTTTTTTTAAGGCGAGGGTGCTGTTCCCCCTCCTGTTTGGGTGGGCGCTCGGGGGCCTTCTATTTGTGCTGGGAGCTGCGGACGACGCGCCGGGCCTGAGCTTCATCGGGCTGTCGGTTGCCTTTTTGCTCACGATGCGCGGGGTTTACCATGCGGGCGTTCTGCCACAGGGGTATTGCCTCCCCATCATCCTGCTGATCTTTGGCGCGGTGGGGGTCGTGATGCCTTTCATTCTGCTGCTGGATGGGGAGCTGGACGGCATGCTGTATCTGTTTGGAATCGGGGAGCTGATGGGCATTCTGCTGCTGACAGCGGGCACAAAGCGGCTCAAAAAGACGCAGAGAACAGATAAGAACACAAGTCAAAAAAACGGTGACAAAATATAATGTGAAAACATCTATTTTGTTGAAGGAGAATTTGTGCAATCTTCTGAAAAAATTCAAATTCTGCTTTTCTGGTAGAAAAATAAGGAAGAATATGGTATCTTATAGATAGACCTCTTGGAAATTTGCAGGGGAGGGAAGGAAATGGCCGGTCCATACTGCGGAAAAGACTGCGAAAGCTGTGCCCTCAGGGAGCAGCTGAGCTGTTCCGGATGCCGGTCAGGACCTGGCCGAACCTGGGGCACAGAGTGTGAATTGGCAAGGTGCTGTCAGCAAAAAGGGCATGAAAGCTGTCAAACCTGCAGCTTTGCCGCAGGGTGCCGTCTCTTTTACGACCGCAACGAGCAGCCGCAGTACCGCTTTCAGGAGCGGGAACGCAGCGCACAGCGGCAGCAGGAAGCGGCCCAAAAGGCAGAGCTGCTGGGCAAATGGCTTTGGATTTTGTTCTGGCTGATGATTGTTGTCCAACCGGTGGTGGGGCTGATGAGCGACGAAACGGTCGTGGGTTGGTTCCCGCAGCTGTACTGGCCAGGGCAGATTGCGAGCTTGCTGTTTTTGCTTGCCAACGGCGCGATCCTTCTGAAAATTTCCGAGGTGGAATTAAGCTACCGCACAGCCGGTATCTGCCAGATTGTGGCAGGAGCTGTCAGTTTTGTGGTGCAGCTTTTTACCGACGCGGGCATGGAAAGCGGCTGGCTGCTGCTGGTCCTGTTGCCAGTGATAGTGGTGTCCCTGGTGGGGCAGTACCACTGTTACATGGGGCACGCGGCGGTTTTGTACAAGGTCGACGACACGCTTGCGGACAAATGGGTTGTTTTGTGGAAATGGAACATCGGCATGTTTGCACTGTTCTTTGTCAGCATCCTGCTGATATTTGTCCTGACATTTATCGCGGTGCTGACGCTGCAGGCCGCCACCATTGGAATGGCGGTTGTCACAATTGTGGAACTGGTGTACCTGTACCGGACGGCCCAGCAGTTTCGCTGCATTGCAGATGATGGCGTAGCGGGTGTGCAGTAAAGGCGCAGAAAACAACGTGGCATTGCGGAAAATGCAAAGGGGGAATGCGATCGAGATAGTCGACAGAGGAAAATAAAATCCAACTGATTTTGCAATTTGGAAAGCTGCAAAGTTACCAAAATGGAAATTTTTGTGCTCAGATCACAGGGGTTACTGATTTGGTAACCATGATTTTGGAGTATTTGGTTAAACTGAAGTCAATGAAGGAGTGTTTTCATTGGCAAAGTTTAACAATGCGTATAATGTTTGTGGCAAAAATCTTTGTAAAATCAGGACGATCCAAAATCTTTCGCAGGCGGATTTGGCAAGAAAGGCGCAGCTGGAAGGTTTGAACGTGGATAAAAAGACCATCTCTCTGATTGAAAATGGGAAGCGTGGCTTTCAAGATTATGAAATTCTTTGCTTTGCAAGGGCCTTGGGTGTCCCGGCATCCTACATTTTGGAAGGAATTCCAGAAGCGTAAGGGCAGATTGTGTACGAATCAAAAATGATCTGGGGAGGATGTCCATTGCTGTTTTTCATGACCTTCACTGCCGAGGAGTCAAAAAAGTTCACGACTATTTTTAAGCAGCATTATAAAAAATTAGTCTGCAAGGCTAGAACAATCCTGTTTTCCTATGATTTAGCGGAGGATGCGGTGGAAGAAGCTTTTATCCGTGCGCTCAACAATCTGGACAAAATTATGGAACTCAACGAGCCTAGAAGAGTTGCCTTTCTGCTCTGTACCCTGGAGCGGATCGCGTACGATACCAAGCACAAAAACAGCAGGATCCTGCAGGTGGCGCTTGACAGCAACGAGCTGTTGATGGCAGGGGATGACCCGATATGGGAGCAGGTTTCTGCACAGGAATCGGTTCGCATACTCAAGGAAATTCTCTCGGAACTGCCGCAGGACGATCAGGATATGCTGATCTACAAAGTGGTTTACGAGTGGAGCAATCAGGAGATTGCGGATGTGATGGGCATCAGTGCCAACTATGTGTCGGTTCGTCTGAGCAGGATTCGCAAGAAGGTTATGAACAAATATCACGAGTCAGAGGATGGTGTCAGGTGAGTGATTCGAAGCTGAACGATGAAATCTTTGACGCACTCCTGAAAGAAGCGCTTTCACAGCTGGAAGAGGAAAAGGTGAAGGAGAAAAATCGTGAGTTGGAGCAGATTGACACCAGCGATTATGTTCCTTCCAAAAAGTTCCTGCGGAATCTGCGCAGGGAATATTTCCGCTATTCGGTGAAGAACACCCTCAAGAGCAAGGCGCTGCGCAAGGTCGCTTCGTTTGTTCTGATGGCAGGGGTTGTGTCCGGCGGGCTGTGCTTTTGGGCAGAGGCCAACGGCATCCCGGTGTACGAGACCATCTTTTTGAGGAAAGAGCGCTACACTTCGATAGAAGTTTATAACCAAATTGTGTCGGAAGAGGACGAGTCCTCTTTGGACTATTTTTATTTTCCGAAGTATTTGCCTGTGGATTTTCAGGTGGTGGAAGAGAATTCAGAAAAAGAAAGATATTTTCTTAGATTTAAGAAAGATAATCTGTTTTTTTGTATATCACAAACTTTGATTTTATCGAATGATCGAAAAAGATTAGATACTGAAGAATCGAGAATTATTGAACATATAGAAATAGATGGTCATCAGGGACTTTATGCAGAGATGGACGATAAGCAAGTAATATATCTGAACATGGGAAATATTGCCATTAGTATATATGGAAATATAGGAAAACAAGAAATACTAAGGATGGCCAAAAATCTTGAACTTTTAGAAAAATAATTGGACAGGTAAATTTTGTACTTGAGAGGTTACATAATGCAAAAAAGAAAACTTGTATCAGTTTTTTTAACATTTTTGTTGTTAATATCTAATTTGAGTATTATCTCTGGAGCAGAGGGCTATGTCAATGATCCTGAAGAAGGAAACTATCCAGTTCCTTTGTACGACATTATACATAGCATAGAACTTTATGCAACAGAAGAAAAAGTATCGGCTGTAGTTGAGACGGATGATTATTGTTCCTTAAGAGTAACAATAACTTTATATCAACAAAAAGGTAGTGGTTGGTCTTTTTTAGCTAAAAAAACTTTTTCAGATTATAATGTTATTTTGGCAGGGACAATTAATTATAATTTCCAACCAGGTGTTACCTACAAAGCTGTTGCCAACTTTAATGCTGGCGGAGAAACAGATTCGATGGAAGATATTTTCTCCTTCTAACAATTAGAAAAATTTCCCCCTCTCGCATCCCGCGGGAGGGGATTTTGCTATTTCAGGGGAATTTTCAGGAGGTCAAAAAACAATTTCTTCTTTTACGCATCCCTCCCGCCTTATTAAAATCACGTTGTATGTGCGATTAGAACAAAACAGAAGGATTTTTTACACTATTATGTAGAAAAACCTGAAAAGCACTTGACTGTGCATAGGGGCGAGTGTAAAATTGTAGATAAAAAGCATATCCTGCGGGAGAGGAGGTGCGTTATGCACCGAAAGATATTCATCGATCAGTTAAAACGCAGCAAAAAGACAGTTGTTTATTTCTGGCTTCTGCTGATTGCAGCGACCTTTTTTGTCACAAGCATGAACCTGTATTACAACAGCACCAGCAATTTGCAGCTTTCTGAGAACACTTTCTCCACCCTGGCTGTCACCGAGCTGTACGGCGAGGTGGACCGATACGGAGAGCTGGTGGAACGCAACAGCGACGCCCACATCGGCTATCAGGCCGTGGGGGTAAAGGGGTACGACATCGCCCCCATCCTCCAAAGCGACGCGGTGGAAAGCTATGACCTGCGCAGCCAGTACGGCGCCTACATCGAGGCGTGTCCAGTCATGGGGTACGCTCCTCAAGTGTCTGGCGATGGCACAGAAACCCCGGCATGGTATATGCAAAGCAACAATGTCATCCGCTTTCGGATTCGGGGAAAGGAGCCGTTCGAGCTGGAGTATCATCCATACGACATCTATCATCCGCAGACATTGCCGCTCGGTCTGGAGGTCCTCGACGACGCTGCCGGCTGCTTTGCCTATCCCAATACCCTGTACTATTCCGACCTGGGATTTGAGCCAGAGGAGTGGGAAGCGCACGCGCAGGACATCAAAGCCTTCAACCAAACCGACGACACCGACCGCCTGATCCTCTACCCCGATGTGGAGTATATCGCGATTCTCCAAGCCCATGGCCCCTGGCTGTGGACCGAGGACGGCACCCTGGTGTATTCTACTGACCGAATTGACGACAATTTTGCTTTCGCGACACCAGCACAGGACTACCAGAATCTCCGGCTGACCTATGACGGAAGCAGAGAGGGAATGGAGTACGAAACCGGCGATACCCCGTTCCCAATTCAGCGCTGGGAGGATGTGCAGAACGACCCGAAGCTGAAAGACTACTTCGAGGATCTCTGGCAGGACATCCACATCCAGCAGTACACCCACAGCGTCGTCGCCACCAACGACCTCAGCTCCGTCCCGGCCTTTCACCTTGGCAGCGCCGCGATCAGCGAGGGCAGGCCCATCACCCCGGAGGAATATGCGTCCGGCGCAAAGGTCTGCGTCATCAGCGAGCAGGTGGCCGAAAATCAGCAGTGGAAGGTCGGCGACAAGCTGAACATGCAGCTGTTTGAAAGCGATTACATCCCAAACGCTCCCTTTGTCCCGAAGCAGCCGATCTATGATGCACAAGAAACCCCGTTTGTCAGCGAGGGCGAATATGAGATCGTGGGCATCTACTCCCTCTACCCCTACACCGGTTACGCCGAGCTTGCCCCGGACACGCTGGACTTTTCGCCCCATACCATCTTTGTTCCAACCAATTCCATCGCCAAGCCGCGGGAACAGAATGATCTTCTGATCCACGGCTCCACCTTCAGCGTGAAAATCAAAAACGGCTCGGTGGAAGCCTTCCTCGACGACATGGAGGTCAACGGCCTCACCACCCCGCAGCCAAACCAGTACACACCGCACTTTACTTTCTACGACCAGGGCTACAGCGCCGTCAAATCCAGCCTGTTGTCGATGAACAGCACCGCCAAGCTGCTGCTCCTGCTCTCGTCCATCCTCCTTTTGATGGTCTGCATCCTGGCGGCCTACTTCTTCTGGCAGAACCAGCGGCAGACGGTGGGCATCTTCCGCCTGCTGGGCGGGACAAAGAAGCAGGCGATCTCCGCCGTCCTGCTCTGTTCGATGGTGCTGACCGTCCTGGGCGCGGCGGCCGGCGCGGTGACCGGCTACGGGATGGCGTACATTGTGGGCAACGGCATCATGCAGGAGAACATCAAGGAGATCGAGATGGATATGAGCCAGGACAACGACATTTCCGCCCTGACAGAGCAGCAGTCCAACATCCGGATCAAGGCGGATCTACCGGTAACGCTGCAAGCCTGCGGCGCGGTGCTGCTCTTCCCAGCCTTCCTGCTGGGTTTTGCCGCACCGGACCTAAAGAAGGAACCGCGGGAACTGCTTCCCAAGAATAAGTAAGAGGGGGAATTTGAGTGAAGGCTTTTCCTTATCTCTGGCACATGGCCTGGCGCCGCAAGGCCGCCTGCTTGCTGGTAGTCATTTCCACCATGGCGGCGACGGTATTCATGCTCTTTTACCCCAGCCTGATCGACAATACCCGCAAGCGGCTGGAAGAAACCTACAGCGGTATCACCGTGACCGGCAGCATCCTCTCCGAGGACAAAATCGCCCCGGCAGTTTCCGGCAACATGTGGAAGAAGATGCAGCAGAGTGGCTATTTCAGCTCGCTGTACGGCAGCGCGTCCTTCGTCATCCGCACCTTTCCCAAGGACATCCTGGAAGAAAGCGCCGGGGAAGGCGCATCGGAGCAGCAGAAACTCATCGCATTCCAGAACCTGCTCGCCAGCTTTGAAGAGGAGGACAGTGGCGGCGTTTCTGGCTCGATGAAGGCGTGCAGCTCCTTTTCTGCCGAGGACGAGCTGGTGCGCATCCGGGAGGACATCCGCTGGCTGGAGGGCTATGACGAAAGCTGCCTGGAGGGCGACGAGCGGATCTGCATCATCTCCGATAAATGGGGCTATGCCCCGGGGGACACCATTCCCCTGCTGGCGCGGGTGCCTGTCAGCAAAACCCAGCTGGAGGGCATCTTTCACCTGAAGGTCGCCGGCACCTACCCGGGCAAAATAACCAAGTTCGCCGCCGTCATGCCCCTGAAGACGATGGAGGACCTGACCATCGCTGCCACCGCTGTTCACAAACAGGCGGGCAACCCTTATGCATGGAACTTTGGCCTCAACGCGGTTTACTTCACCGTTCGGGACAACCAGCAGCTTGACCAGATCAAGGCAGCGATCACTGAGTCGGGGCTTCGCAGCAACAAACTGGTGCGCGTCCGCATCGATGACCGCATCCTGAAGGAGACGGTCGGTCCCATCGAGAGCAATCTCGCCCAGCTGGAAGGATCCTATCTGTTTTTCTTTGTGATGATTGCCGCCATCGGCTTCCTGTTGAGCTTCCTGCTGGCGCGGGGCCGCAAGCCGGAATACGCCGTCATGCGGATGCTGGGTGAAAGCCGGCTGCAGATCACTTTAAAGGCGCTGCTCGAACAGTTTGTGCTCTGCCTTGGCGGCGTGCTGCTGGGCGCGGCGGCAGTGGGAATCATCGGTCAGGAGGGTTTTCGGCCCGGCGTCTGCGCTGCCATTCTGCTGTGCTATACCCTGGGCGCGGCGGCGGCGGTGACGCTGACCGTCCGTGTCAATGTAATGGATATTCTGCGGGATAAGGAGTGAGTTTATGGGCATTTTACAGGCACAAAATGTGCACTACATTTACCAGAGCAAATACCAGAAGGTGCATGCTGTGAAGGGCATCAACTTTGATTTTGAGGATGGCAAATTCTACGCCACCGTGGGCAAAAGCGGCTGCGGCAAGACCACCTTTTTGTCGCTGCTGGCCGGCCTTGACCTGCCGACCGAAGGGCAGATTCTCTACGACGGCAAGAGCACGGCGGAGCGCAACCGTGACGACTACCGTCTCAAGGCAATTTCGCTGATCTGCCAGAGCTACAACCTCTTCCCACTGCTGACAGTAGAGGAAAATGTGACCTACCCGATGCTGCTGCGGGGCGTATCCGCGGACGAGGCGGAGAAAACCGCCCACGAAAAGCTGAAGGATGTGGGCTTAAACAGCTCCTACTACAAGCGCCTGCCCGCCATGCTCTCGGGCGGCGAGCAGCAGCGTGTGGCGATTGCCCGAGCGCTGGTTTCCAGCGCCCGCATCATCCTTGCGGATGAGCCGACCGGCAACCTGGACACCGAGAACAGTGAGATTGTCTTTTCGCTGCTTCAACGGTTGGCGCACGAGGAGGGCTACTGCATCATCGTCGTCACCCACGACCTTGCCATCGCGGATAAGGCGGACGAGGTCCTGCATCTAAAGGACGGCGCGCTAGTTGATTAGGAGGTGCTTTATGAAAAAAATATGGTGCCTTTTGCTGGCGTTTTCTCTTGCGCTCTCGATGACCGCCTGCTCGCAGGATACCTCCCAACAGCAGCCCCCTTCCGCAGCACAGACGCCAGCTGAAGAAACAAAGGACTCCCCCAAGAAGTACTCGTCTGCCCAGACCCAAGCCGAGCTTCTCTGGACGACCGGGATCGACCCGGTGCAGCCACTCGGCGGCACAGTCGAGGGCAGCACCGAAACCTACGTCCGCGAGCTGACCGACCCAAAATATCAGGGCCGCAGCGGCGGCAGTGAGGGCAACCGCGCTGCCGCAGACTACATCGCGGCGGAGTTTGAGCGGCTGGGGCTGCAGCAGCTGCCGGGGCTTGGCGGCTGGAAGCAGAGCTACCCCACCTCCATCACCGCGGTGCTGCCCGGGGAGGCGTGGCTGGTCGCCCCGGACGGCAGCGAGACGCCGCTCGAGCTGGGCGTGGACTGGGCCTTCCGGGCCTCGCCGGAGCCGGTGGACGCCACCCTTACCCTCTCCACCGACGACGCCCTCTGCGACGAGGGCAAGGGCATCTGGGACGCCAAGCTTGACCTGAAAGGCGCGTCCCGCCGGCTCAGCCTGACAAGCGGCGACGTCGCCAACGGCACCAACTACACCAATGCTACGGGCACCCCCAGCCGCATCCTGGTCAGCGAGGAGGTCTATGCGCAGCTCAACCAGCCGGGCTATCAGATTCGTCTGCGGCTGCCCGACGCCGTCGATGAGCTGGGCACGGCGGAGAATGTGGTCGCCTACCTGCCCGGCAGGGACAGCACCAAGGCGGTTTTGCTGGGCGCCAACTTCGACGGCGCGGGCCAGTGTGGAGCGCTGCTGATGGCTGGCGCCTACAACAACGCCTCGGGCGTGGCGACGATGCTGCAGACAGCGGCGTGGCTCGCTGGGGCCGACGAGCTGCCCTGCGATGTCATCTTCGCGGCCTTCAACACCGAGGATAACCGCGAAAACGGCTCCACCGCGCTGGCCAATGAGCTGGAAGGCCGCTACGAGCAGCTGCGGAGGCTTAATCTCAAGTGCCTGGGCTGGCAGGGCCACCCGCTGACCGTCTACGGCACCAGCACGAACGCCAATCTGCGCAACAGCCTGGCCGGAAGGCTGGGGCTGCAGTACGCCGACCGGGATTTGGGCGCAGATGAAAAAGCCTTCTATGGGGAGAGGATGAGCGCGGTGGTGCTCTTTCAGGATGCGTGCTTAAACGACCCGGCGGCCAACGTTGTGCTCAACTCCACCCGCGACACCGCAGAAAACCTCGACTTTGCCCTGCTCGACACCACCGCCCAACAGCTGGCGGCGTGGGTCATTGAGCGCGGGGACGAACCGCTCAATTCCTATGTGGTGTACTGGTAAACGGATAAGGTTAAAATAAAAAGACATGGTTTGCAGCCCTCTGGCAGAATGAAGTCGCAACACACCATTCTGAAAGGAGACAACAAACCATGTTTGAGAAAATTATACAGCTAAAAGAGACTGTAATCGAGCAAATTTAATGAATTGGTACGCAGCCTTTAATCAGCAGATCCACCGCCGCACTCGGGTGGTGGGGAGTTTCCCGGACGGCAACTCTGCCCTCATGCTGGTCTGTACCTGGCTGTGCCATGTAGTCGGTAATAGTGCAGGAGTATTATATTCGGATGTCATCTAAAAACGGAAGGAACAACACCGGCAAAGGTTTTCACTTTGTCGGTGTTGTTTCTTCTGTTTTTACATATTGTAAATAGTATGAACCATCCTCGCGACATTCAACAGAAAACGATGATTGACAATCTCCAATTTTACTGACATTGGGATAATAAGGACTTGTCCATAATTCAAAGGAAACTAAAATATCAGAATCATTTTTTTGAAATTTTGATTTCATGTTTTTACAATCTAAATTCTTTCCTATACCACGACCTGTGGAAATACTATATTCATTGTTTTCTTCACAAAAAGTCGGAGAATAAGACCAAGAATCCCGATTGAATACTTCTTTTATAATCTGTTTTACTATTTCTTTTTTGAAGTAACAAGTGCCATCTTCTTCGATTCGGTATGTATTTAGATAAGGATAATTGGGGTATTCATCAAAAACAAGAATTGACTCAAGAAATCCTGCTATACCAGCATCGTTGGGGTAGGGGGAAAAATTTGTTGAAGTAGGCGCTTCATCAAGTGTAAAAATTACAATTTGTTTTGTAAGTAATTCTGCCTGCGTAGCCAGAATGTCTTTTTCGGTATTGGTTAGGGAAAACTTTTTGTGTTGTGGATTGTCGTAATTTGTCTGTACTTCTGTCTGCTCCGCATTCAATTGCTCGTCATTATGATTTTCACATTCAGTCACTAAGTAGGGGCATGTTAAACATAAAAAAAGACAGGATGTAATTGTAAAAAGATGCCAGATATGTAACATGAAATCTCCTCCCCTTCAATGTCGTATGGTTCTAATACCAGTATATCCCAAAATCCGGCAGGCGTCAATATAAGGAATTGTACGCTTTGCGGCAATGTCCTTTGTTAAATCAACATCGATGGCGGTGCACACCGCATCCAGAAATACGCTCTATCCCATTTTGAAGAAATAGACTCTTTCAATAGGAAACCGAAGGAGGATGCCAGGAATTAGCAGATGTGCAAAAACAAGGTTATTGGGAGACGCAGGACTAACTGAAGAAATCTGTCTTGCGGAAAAACTGGGATTGTGCTATCCTGTAGATAGCATGAGAAAAAGGAGTGGAAGCAGATGAAGGAATTTGATCAGATGATGCAGAATGAAGGACCGGACCGGATGGTCTACACCGACGGGGAGCGGCAGCGTTTTGCCTATATTGGCAAGTGGCTTGGGCGGTTGTTCTGGTTGATGATCTTGTGCAACATTCCCGCTCTGGCAACCGAGAAATGGGTGCACCAGAATATTCCTCCGCTTTACTGGATGGGGCAGGCGCTGACCTTGGTGTCTTTAATGGGGATTGGCGTTATCCTGCTCATGCTTTCCCGGGAGGAAAAACGGTACCGTACGGCAGGCATCTGTCAGCTGATTGCTGGGGCGGCAAGTTGGGCACTGAACATTCTGGAAGGTGTTGAGATGAATGAAGACTGGACGCTGTTGATCTCTCTGCCAGGTCTTGTGATTGCCCTGATCGCACTATATCAGCGGCTCATGGCGCATGCGGATTTGCTGTGTGATCTGGACCCAACCCTCTGCTGCAAATGGAGAAAACTGTGGACCTGGAACCTGGTGACCTGTGTCTGTGAAATCATCCTGGCAATGCTGAGCGTTTTTTCGGCGATCGTGCTGATTGCGTTGGATGGAAACCTGGTGTGGATGCTGTTGTTGTTCATCGCTCTGCTGATTGTGACAATCGTATCAATTGCCTTCACAATTGTGGAGTATGTCTATCTCTACTGTTCCGTCAAGCTGTTCCGAAATCTGAGAGAGGCAGGAGCGGCGGTTTAAGAAAAAGTTCTTTTTTTACCAGGCTTTGTTCTGTTTGGAACAGAGGCTGATTCATTGTGAAGGAAGAAGAAAAGCAATGAAGTAGTGCCGGCGGATTTTCAGTATGTTGATGGTAATTTTTGCTTGGCTGTGAGCGCCGTAGAAGCCGGAAGATTGTGCAGGGCTTCCGGGAGATCAGCAGCTGATTAACCACAGGTTGGAGCGGGATAAGAGTTAGGACTACATGATGCGGGATGAACAAGTCTACCGTATCCCCTCAATGTAGGAAAGCGGCTGGCGCTATCAGCCCCAATCCATTGTAGCTGTTCGGGGAAACGGATGGCGGAGCAGGGCTATCCTGTAAATTTGTCCTTGTCAATGTGCTGAGCGAGGAAACCTGTTATCCTGGAGAAGGAGAAGAGTTTCTGGCAGATTGGTTCCCTTTAGGACTGGATGCTTCCGACGTTGTTCTGATCTATAAATACACTTTCGAAAAACGAAACCCCAGGCCATCTGCGAAACAGGTGACCTGGGGTTTTGAATTCGCTACGCCGCCTGCGCGGCGATGGTCAGCAGAGTGCTGTCCATGTTTTCTGCAAAGATGCCGTAGCCCCGTGTGGGGTCGTTGACAAAAACATGGGTCAC
>ERZ1643246.1487-NODE-1487-length-25474-cov-7.308037_pt1 | contig 25474 bp, 25 predicted proteins | sample MGYA00579265_ERZ1643246 | MGnify/ENA primary metagenome ERZ1643246 (study PRJEB29033, sample SAMEA4952261) | chicken gut metagenome | biome: Broiler Chicken; feature: Gastrointestinal Tract; material: Caecum | place: Ireland | collected 2018 | study: Broiler...
GCGTCGCCCTCGTACATGGTGACGTTCTGCGTCATAACATCATGCACGCCGTGGCGGTGCTGGAATTCCGCATATTGCGCTTCGTTTTCAAACAGCGGCGGCAGGTAGTTTGCCACCACCGGTGCGCCCGCCGCCTGCTCCAGTGCGTCCAGCAGCGACGAGACGGTGTAGGTTTTCTGGGTGTCGCCCGCATATTCTGCCGCGCCCGCCGCGATGGCGTACGGGGCAAGGTCGGGGAAATGCGCGTGCGCGTCGTCCAGACCGAGCGTTTCCTGAAAACGGCGCTGCAAGCCCTTGAAGAAGAACAGCGGCCCGCCGAGGAACAGCACATCGCCTTTGATCTCGCGGCCCTGCGCCAATCCTGCGACCGTCTGGTTGACGACCGCCTGGAAGATGGACGCGGCAACGTCCTCCTTGCGCGCGCCTTCATTGAGCAGCGGCTGTACATCCGACTTGGCGAACACGCCGCAGCGGGATGCGATGGTGTAGATGCGTTCCGCGCCCTGCGCGAGCTGGTCGAGCTCGGTCGGGGTCACGTCCAGCAGCACGGCCATCTGGTCGATGAAAGCGCCGGTGCCGCCCGCGCATGAACCGTTCATGCGTTCCTCCAGCTGGCCGGACAGGAACACGATCTTGGCGTCCTCGCCGCCCAGCTCGATGACCACATCGGCCTGCGGCACATGCACGCCGACTGCCTTGCGCGTGGCGAATACTTCCTGCACAAAGTCGATATCCGCGGCTTTGGCTACGCCCAAACCTGCCGAACCGGTAATCGCACAGCGCAGCGTCGTATCTTCGCCGATCAGCGCGCGCGCGTTTCGCACCAGCTCGACTGCCTTTTCGCGTACTTTGGAAAAGTGGCGCTCATAGTGTTTGTGGATGATCTCTCCATCGCGCACAACAACGATTTTGACCGTCGTTGAGCCGATATCGATTCCTACATTTACGTTCATATATCCTTATTCTCTCCCATGATAAAAACAATGCGTCCGCAGGACGCATGGTGAATACGGATAAGAATAGACCCAAAAGCCGCGCAGACCGGCCGGCGGCAGGGTGCATTCTTACATATTTAATATAACGGTGTACAAAGAAAATGTCAATCCGCATACAATATCCGAATTTGCTGAAATTTTCCCTTGACAAATGTTCTGTTTTTATATAAAATAAACCGCGTAAGTAAATATACGACCTTATCCAGAGCGGTGGAGGGAACGGCCCAATGAAACCCGGCAACCTGCGCAAAACCATGCGTAAGGTGCCAAATCCGGCGTAGGAACACGAAAGATGAGGGGGCAAAACGGTTTTTTCGCTCCCTGATGGGAGCGTTTTTTTGTTATGTCCCGACGTACATCAGAAAGGAAGGAACCTTTATCATGGCACATCATTTTTTCACTTCGGAATCGGTAACCGAAGGACATCCGGACAAGATCTGTGACCAGATCTCGGATGCGATTCTTAGCGAAATCTTAACGAACGATCCGTATGCGCGCGTTGCCTGCGAGACGACCTGCACCACCGGTATGGTACAGGTGATGGGCGAAATTTCGACCACCTGCTATGTGGACATCCCCAAGGTCGTGCGCGACACCATTCGTGAAATCGGCTATGACCGCGCCAAGTACGGCTTTGACTGCGACACCTGCGCGGTGCTGACCGCGATCGACGAGCAGTCCGCCGATATCGCGCTGGGCGTTGACAACTCGCTTGAGCGCAAGGAGGGCGCGTCGGACGCGGACCTCGCCATCGGCGCAGGCGATCAGGGCATGATGTTCGGCTATGCGTGCGATGAGACGCCCGAACTGATGCCGCTGCCCATTTCGCTGGCACACAAGCTGGCAAAGCGCCTGACCGAGGTGCGCAAGAACGGCATGTTCACCTACCTGCGCCCGGACGGCAAGAGCCAGGTCACCATCGAGTATGATGAGGACAACCTGCCGGTGCGCGTGGACACGGTCGTACTGTCCACCCAGCATAGCCCGGACGTTTCGCTCCAGCAGATCCGCAAGGATATGATCGAGCAGGTAGTCAAGCCGGTCATCCCGTCCCACCTGCTGGACGAAAACACCAAGTATTTCATCAACCCGACCGGTCGTTTTGTCATCGGCGGCCCGCAGGGTGACTCCGGCCTGACCGGCCGCAAGATCATCGTCGATACCTACGGCGGCATCGGCCGTCACGGCGGCGGTGCGTTCTCGGGCAAGGACCCGACCAAGGTGGACCGCTCGGCGGCGTATGCAGCGCGCTGGGTGGCCAAAAATATCGTTGCGGCAGGTCTGGCAAAGCGCTGCGAGATCCAGCTGGCTTACGCAATCGGCGTGGCAGAGCCGGTTTCCGTGATGGTGGAGACCTTCGGCACCGGTACGGTAGACGAGGGCAAGCTGGCCGAGGCGGTACGCAAGGTATTTGACCTGCGTCCGGCGGCCATCATCGAGACGCTCGACCTGCGCAAGCCGATTTACAAGCAGCTGGCCGCTTATGGTCACATGGGCCGCGAAGAGTTGGGCGTTAAGTGGGAGAACACCGATAAGGTAGAGGAACTCAAGGCTGCGCTCGCGTAAGCGCACGGCAACCGGGCTTGCAGGAGGCGGCGGAACATGACGGAGGAAGAAAAAATCTTTGCGGGCAAGCTGTTTGACGCGCGCACCAAGGAGCTGCGCGACATCAAGCACAAGGCGCATATTCTGTGCCAGAAATTCAACGCAATGGACGAATACGATCCCGCGCGGCTGCCCATTGTGCGCGAGTTTATCGGACAGATCGGTGAGAAATACTATTTTCAGGGGCCGATTCAGTTCAATTATGGTTCGCACACCTTTATCGGGGAAAATTTCTTCTGCAATTTCAATTTGACCGTCATGGATGATGCGCGCATCTTCATCGGGGATAACGTGATGTTCGGCCCGAATGTGTCGCTCATGGCAACCGACCATCCGCTGATTGCGTCCGAACGCACCAGCATGCGCTATCCGGACGGGCATGTGTCCATGTCCGAGTTTGCCAAGGATATCCACATCGGCAGCGACGTCTGGCTTGCGGCGAACGTCGTGGTGCTGGGTGGCGTGACCATCGGGGACGGCGCAGTGATCGGTGCGGGCAGCGTGGTGACGCGGGATATCCCCGCGGGATACCTTGCGGTCGGCGTGCCGTGCCGCCCGCTGCGACCAATCACCGAAGCGGATTCCAAGATGGACCTGCTTTGAACGAAAAACATAGAAAAGTCCTGCCGGAATTCCGGCAGGACTTTTTTGCAGTTTAGTCGGTTTGGCGGTCGATCCAGAAATGCAGCAGCAGGAGCAGGACAAGCGCCGCGACTGCCGCAGGGAAGTTGACAGAAAAGACCGTGGTGCGCAGAAAAAGGCTGGCAGCCAGATAGAGCAGGAACCATGGCAAAAAGAGCAGGCGGACTTTCATGCTGCTGTTGTACAGATGCGTGAGTGGGCCACGGGAAAAATAGCGGGTGAGCAGGGAAAGGGTAAGCATAATCAGCACGACGAGCGCCGCCCCAACCAGATTGCCCACTGTGACCGGCGGAACGGGCCAGCTCTGCCGCAACTGCCAGATCACAGGAATCAGCCAATATATAATAAGGAAGTACGCGGTCAGCAATGCGCCGCGCAGACCGATGAGCAGCCGTTCCCGACGGGTCAGCGGCGGCACTTCTGCGATTACGCTGTCACAGAAGGCACGGTAATCTGCGCCGATGACATCTTCTGCCGTTTGCCCATGGGATTGCGCGTCAAGCAGCATCCGTACGATGTCGCGGCGGATGCTTTCCTGATGATAGGCGTTGATGGGAGCGGTGCGGATGTAAGCGGTGACCTTTTTGAAAATGCGCTCATCGGAGTTGGGGGAGCAGACCAGCGGATCGTTCGTTTTCATCTTTGAGCAGTCGGGTTTGCTTTGTCATGGTAATCGCCTCCTGTATCAGCCAGAAGTTTGTTTACCGCAGCAGTCAGCTCACGGTAGCTTGCGAGAAAATTCTGCAATTCCGCGCGGCCCTTGTCGGTCAGCGCATAATATTTTCGCTTGGGTCCAACCTCGGAGGCGCGGTATTCCGCCTGCGCCAGCCCGTTTTTCTCCAGCCGCAGCAGCAACGGGTAGATTGTTCCCTCCGCGATCTGGCCAAAGCCGTAATCCGAAAGCCGTTCGGTGATCTCATAGCCATAGGTTGGCGCTTTGCTGAGTGCGGCCAGAATACAGCCCTCGAGCGTGCCTTTGAGCAGTTGTGACGGTATCACCTCGCCCGCACCTCCTTTTGGTATTTTGCATTACAAGGTAGTAACTATATTGTAATGCAAGATAGCTGAGCTGTCAACGCATACGAACAAATCCGGCGAAACTGCCAAAACGGACATGAGAAATCCGGCAGAAATGCTAAAAAACGGGCGGCAGATTGACTTTGCAGGCGAAAAAAGCTATGCTTAAAATAAAGAGAAAGGGAGGCAGATACGCAATGCAGATATTAGAAAATGAGCTCTTTCGGGTGGAAATCAACCCGTTTGGGGCAGAACTGAGCAGTTTTAAGAGCAAAAAAACCGGCACGGAATACGTTTGGCAGGCTGATCCTGCAATATGGAAACGGCACGCGCCGATCTTGTTTCCGATTGTTGGGCGGCTGAAAGATAAGACGTATACCGTGGGCGGCACAGCTTATGAGATCACCCAGCACGGCTTTGGCCGCGATTTGGAATGGCAGGTCGGTGCTGCGGGCGAGAATTATGTAGAATTTGTGCTGGAAGCGAATGATTTCACAAAAAAGATGTACCCATGGGACTTCGTTTGCACGGTGCGCTATACGCTGACGGGTGCGACGCTCAAAAAAGAGCATGTGGTTTTCAACCGCAGCGATACCGATATGTATTATGAAGTCGGCGGGCATGACGCATATACTTTGTGCTGGCAGCCGGATGAGTCGATTGAGGACTATTATGTGGTGTTTGAAGGCACGACGGCGCTGCATCCGATCCTGACGGACGAAAACGTGATGCTCAGCCGCGAACACGGCGATCTGCTGCTTAAAGACGGCTATCTGCCCATCACGCGCGAGACGTTCCGCAACGACGCAATCATCATGGACGATTTGCCGGTGCGTCGTGCGACCATTGGCAGCACGCGCAACGATCGTACCGTGACAATGGACTTTGCGGATTTCCCGTATTTCGCGGTCTGGAGTGCATACAAGGATTTTGATGTGCCTTATGTGTGCCTTGAGCCGTGGAGCACGCTGCCGGACGGCGGCTACCTCGATCACGCGATCGAAAACAAGGTGGGTGTGCGTATGCTGCGCCCGGGGCAGGAAGAATGCCTGTCCTTCTCGACCACCATCCACGAATGAGAGAAGAAAAAGCAAAAGCCGCACGGTTAACGTGCGGCTTTTGTTATGTACCAGAACGGTTAATCAGGAAAGATGCGGCGGAAAATCAGGCGAACCAGCGGACCGGCGACAAAGAATTGCAGCAGCAGCGCCATCGGGAAATTTAGCACAGTGGTTTGCATCCAGATGGAGACAAATTCGCTTTGCAGCAGGCCACCTTTGAAAAACAGGCAGGCGAAAAAGCTCATGCACGGGCACATCAGCCATACCGACATCGCGGAGATCGCCAGCATGATGCCGGTCGGCGGCGTGGTGCGCGGGTCAACCAGTCGGAAAGCCAGCTTTTGTGCCAGTCGGCCGACGAAAATCAGCTCAAGCAGCACCGCGACCGGCCACATGATCGGGAACTCGTGAAACGCCGCTAAAAAGACTTCATTGCGGCATCCGCCAATGTTGAGCGCAACATTGTAGCAGATCATGCCGTACACCATCACGGCGGCCATCAGCAGGGTGAAGACAACATCTTGTTTTTTGTTTTTGGGCATCCGAAATACTTCTCCTTTACATTTGGTCGCAGCGGCACAAAAAAAGGACGCAGTGTAAACTTTCGTTTCACTGCGTCCTTGCGAACCGCTTCAACTACCATTAATTGTTCTTATTTTATCATAAATTCAGCGGATTCGTCAAGCGTAGCAGGAAAAAACGGCATTTTTCACAGAGGGTTGACAAAAAGGAGGGGGTGGGGTATACTAACTGTGCAACAGACCCCCTCCCCGGGGGAGGGGTGAAAGATAAAAGGAGATCCTGATATGAAACAACGATTTCGCGTTGGCGGGATGAGCTGCGCGGCGTGCTCGGCGCATGTCGAAAAGAGTGTTTCCGCGGTGCCGGGTGTGCGCGAGGTGCAGGTGAATTTGCTGGCAGGCAGCATGACGGTGGAGTACGATGAGGGCGCATGCAACGATGCGCAGATCATCCGCGCGGTTGAAGAGGGCGGCTACACCGCCGCCGTGGACAGCGGCACACGCGCGGCTGCGCCTGCAAAGGGCGTTACTCCCGAGGACGATTTGGCTGAGATGAAAAACCGCATCCTCGTTTCTGCGGTGTTCCTTATCATTTTAATGTATTTTTCCATGGGGCCGATGGTGGGTCTGCCGCTGCCCAGCTTTGTCAGCGGCGAGATGCATGCGTTTGCGCTGGCGCTCGTGCAGCTGCTGCTGACGCTGCCCATCCTGCTGGTCAACCGCAAGTATTTTATCAACGGTTTCCGTACGCTCTTGCACCGCGCGCCGACGATGGATGCGCTGATCGCAGTCGGTTCGGGTGCATCTGTGGTGTACGGCGTGTATGCGCTGTTCCAGATCGGTTACGCGGGCGCTGCGGGCGATCTGGCGCGCGTGCATGAATACGCGCACGACTTGTATTTTGAGTCTGCAGGCATGATCCTGACGCTGGTCACACTCGGCAAGTTTTTTGAGGCGCGCGCCAAGCGCAAGACCGGCGAGGCTATCGCCGCGCTCATGGATCTGCGGCCGCAGACTGCGTCGGTCATACGCGGTGAGCAGGAGGTCACGGTGCCGATCGAAGAGGTGCGCGTAGGCGATTATGTGATCGTGCGCGCAGGGCAGTCGGTTCCGGTGGACGGCCAGATCGTTGAGGGCTACGCTTATCTGGACGAGAGCGCCATCACAGGTGAGTCCATGCCGGTGGAAAAGCACAAGGGCGACACCGTAATCGGCGCAACTGTGACGAAAAACGGATATTTTGCAATGAAAGCGTCTCGCGTGGGCGACGATACGACCCTGTCCCAGATCATTCGGCTGGTTGAGGAGGCGGGCGCGTCCAAAGCGCCGATCGCCAAGCTAGCGGATAAGGTTGCGGGCGTGTTCGTGCCGGTTGTGATGGCGATTGCGCTGGTGACCGCGATCATCTGGCTGGTGGTTGGAGAGACGCCGAGCTTTGCACTGACCCGCGCGATCGCGGTGCTGGTCATTTCCTGCCCGTGCGCGCTGGGACTGGCAACGCCGGTCGCCATTATGGTCGGCACGGGCGTGGGCGCGAAAAACGGCGTGCTGTTCCAGTCGGCCGAGGCGCTCGAAAACCTGCATAATGTGGACTGTGTTGTGCTGGATAAGACCGGCACGGTCACCGAGGGCCGTCCGGTTGTGACCGACGTCAAATCCTTTGGCGTCGAGCCGAAAGATCTGCTGTCGTTGGCGCTGTCCCTTGAGGTGCACAGCGATCATCCGCTCGCGGACGCTATCGTGCGCTATGCGCGCGCCAAGCATGTTAAGGAGCGCAAAACCGATTCATTTGAAATGATCGAAGGGCAGGGCGTGCGCGCGGTGATTGACGGTGTGCGCTGCATGGCGGGTAATGGCCGCATGCTGCTGGCAAACGGTTTGGCGCTGTCGCGCTCGATGAAGCAGATGGGAGAAAGTCTCGCTGCCGCCGGCAAAACGCCGCTGTATTTTGCAGCCAACCGACAGGTGGTCGGCATTTTCGCGGTGGCGGATGTACTCAAGCCGAGCAGCCGCGCCGCAGTCGATGAACTGCAAAAGCTGGGTGTACAGGTGACGCTGCTGACCGGTGACAACAAGGCGACTGCGCAGTCGATCGCCGCCGAGCTGGGCGTGCAGGATGTGGTGGCGGAGGTGCTGCCGCAGGATAAGGAGCGCGTGGTACGCGAAAAGCAGGAGCAGGGCCGCAAGGTGGCCATGATCGGCGACGGCATTAACGATGCACCCGCGCTCGCGCGTGCGGATGTGGGCATTGCTATCGGCGCTGGCACGGATGTGGCCATTGCGTCGGCGGATGTGGTGCTGATGAAGAGCGACCTGATGGACGCGGTGGACGCAATTCGGCTGTCGCGCCAGACCATGCGCAATATCCGTCAGAACCTGTTCTGGGCGTTTTTCTATAACTGCATTGGCATTCCGATCGCGGCGGGCGTGCTGTGGCTGCCGCTGGGACTCAAGCTCAGCCCGATGATTGGTGCGGCCGCAATGAGTTTAAGCTCGGTTTGTGTGGTTTCCAACGCATTGCGTTTGAAGTTTTTCAAGGCCTCTCCCAAGCCGGAGAGCGGCCAATGTGTAGTACTGCCGAAGGAGGAAGCAAATAAAATGGAACAGACCAAGGTAATTCAAATCGAAGGCATGATGTGTGAGCATTGCGTGGCACATGTGACAAAGGCGCTCGAGGCGCTGCCGGGTATTGCGGTGCAGGTGGACCTGCAGAGCGGCACGGCAACAGTTAAGGGTAACACGCTGCCGGACGACACTAAGCTGACCGAGGTGGTCGAGCAGGCGGGATATAAGGTGGTCGGCCTCAAATGAGGGCGGACCGGAAAAAGGTCGAGCCGCTGCTACGCACGGCGCGCGGCCAGCTCGACGGTGTACTCAAGATGATCGAGGATGACCGTTATTGCATGGAAATCGTTACGCAGTTGCAGGCGGTCGAGTCGCTGGTGCACAAAGCGCAGCGCGAGGTGCTGCGCGGGCATCTGGCGGGCTGCGTGCAGGATGCTTTCGAGACGGGCGACGAGCAGGCCCGTGAAGGCAAGCTCGACGAGATCATCAAGCTGCTCGATAAGGCGTGAGCGCGCATTTGCCCGCATTGCTGCAACCGGTACAGGACGGGGATATGCTGCTGTCGCGTGCCGCACGCGACGAGGAAACTGTGGAAAGCGTTTGCATCCGTGGGGCGGACCTATCCGGTACGCATTATGAAGGCTTGCGGCTGCGCGGTGTGCGGCTGGAGGGCTGCCGTCTGACCGGCTGCCGTTGGGAGCGTGCAGACTTTGCGGATGTGGTGTTGGACGGCTGTGAGCTTTCGGGAAGCGGCTGGCGGGATGCGTTTTTTGAGCGGGTGGAGCTGACGAGCTGCAAGGCTGTCGGCGCGGATTTCGCTGCGACCGGCTGGCGCGAGGTGAATTTTCGGGACTGCCGCTTGTCTGATGCAGTGTTCGACCGGGCGCGGCTGCGCCGTGTGGCGGTTTCAGGCTACGATCTGACAGGTGCGTCATTCTGCGACTGCCAGTGGAAAAACTGGATATTGACGCACACGGTGTTGCGGTCGGCGCGCTTTCTGCATACGCCACTGAGTGGGCTGGATTTGACCAGTTGCGAACTGGACGGCCTTGCAGTGTCGGACACGAATGCGGAGTTGCGCGGCGCGATTGTGACCATGGAGCAGGCAGCCATGCTCGCCAAGCGGCTGGGAATTGTCATCAAGACATAACAAAAGAGCGGAAGATTTCTTCCGCTCTTTTTCATGGAATAGGTGCTTACAAAAAGGCGCGCAGCGCGTCGATCATGCGATCCATCTGCTCGTCCGTACCGATGGTGATGCGCAGATAGCTGTCGATGCGCGGCAGCTTGAAATACCGGATAAAGATTTTTTTCTGTCGCAGGTATTCAAAAATCTCCGGCGCTTTTTTTGCCGGGTGCGTGACAAACAGGAAGTTGGTCAGCGAGGTCTGGACAGTAAAGCCCAGCGCGCGCAATTCCTCGGCGGTGCGCTCGCGTGTGGCGATGACCTTGCGGCAGGTTTCCTGAAAATACGCTTCGTCTTTGACTGCGGCTTCGCCTGCGGCAAGCGCGAGCGCGTCCATTGTGTAGGAGTTATAGGAGTTTTTGACCGCTTCGAGTGTTGCAATCAGCGTTTCGGAGCCGAGCGCGTAGCCGATGCGCAGTCCCGCGAGCGAGCGCGATTTGCTCATTGTCTGCACGACAAGCAGGTTTTCGTATTTGGAAAGCAGCGGTACCGCACTTTGCGCGCCAAAGTCCACATACGCTTCGTCGATGATGACCACGCAGTCCGCGTTGTGCTGCAAGAGATCCTCGAGAAAGTCGAGCGACACGCCGCGTCCGGTCGGCGCGTTCGGGTTGGGCAGGACAATGCCGCCGTTCGGCTTGTCGTAGTCGCGCACGTTCACGCAGAAGTTTTCGTCGAGCGGCACGGTCTCATATGGGATGCGAAACAGGTCGCACCAGACCGGATAGAACGAATAGGTGATATCTGGGTACAGAATCGGCTGCTCAGAGCAGAAAAACGACTGAAACGCAAGCGCCAACACGTCATCCGAGCCGTTGCCAAGGAATACCTGCGTCGGTTTTACGCCAAAACGGTTTGCAAGCGCATTTTTGAGTGCTCTGCCGTTCGCGTCCGGATAGAGCGCAAGACGCGATGCGTCGAACGTGCGCAGTGTTTCCTGCACGCCCGGCGCGGGCGGATACGGGTTTTCGTTGGCGTTTAACTTGATGATATCGTCGCTTTGCGGCTGCTCGCCCGGCACATAAGGGTCGATGCGGCGCAGCTTTGCGAGAAAGGGCTTGTCCATCGGGAAGACTCTCCTTTGTATTTTACTAACTGCGGATAGTTTATCACAGTAAAGCGAGAAAGTCAAGCCCTGTTTGTGTGCGCGCCAAAAGCGTGGTATAATCGTGCTATTAGAAAAGCATAGAAAGGGTGCAGGGGATGTACCAACCCTTAGCGGATAAGATCCGCCCAAAAACTTTGGATGATGTGGTCGGTCAGCAGCATTTGCTGGGCAAAACCGGCCTGTTGCGCCGCGTGATCGAGTCGGGCACGATCCCGAATATGATTTTTTATGGTCCGTCCGGTGTGGGCAAGACGACGGTCGCGTCTATCATCGCAAAGCAGACCGAGCGCAAGCTGTACCACCTCAACGCCACGACCGCAGGCATTGCGGACATCAAGGCGATCATCGACGAGCTGGACACCTTCCTTGCGCCCAACGGTGCGCTGGTGTATCTGGACGAAATTCAGTATTTCAACAAAAAGCAGCAGCAAAGTCTGCTCGAGTTCATAGAAACGGGCAAAATGACGCTCATTGCGTCCACGACGGAAAATCCGTATTTCTACGTCTATAACGCGATACTCAGCCGCAGCACGGTCTTTGAATTCAAGCCGATTGAGGCAACTGATATGCAGCGCGCGGTCGAGCGGGCGTTTGCGCTTGCCATTGGTGACAAAGGCACGCCCGTTGAGGACGGCGTCGCGTCGTACATCGCGCAGGCAGTCGGCGGAGATGTGCGCAAGGCGCTTGGCGCGGTAGAACTGCTCGTGCTGGGCGCGGGCAAGGACGGCGTGACCCTTGCGGATGCGCAGCAGGCGGCGCAGCGCTCCAACATGCGCTATGACCGCGACGGCGATAGCCATTATGATATCCTGTCCGCCCTGCAAAAGTCCATCCGCGGCTCGGACCCGGACGCCGCGCTGCATTACCTCGCGCGTCTGCTCGAAGCGGGCGACATGATCTCAGCTGCGCGGCGTATGCTGGTCATTGCCAGCGAGGATATCGGCCTTGCGTACCCACAGTGCGCACCCATTGTCAAAGCGTGCGTGGACAGCGCGTTCCAGCTCGGCCTGCCTGAGGCGCGCATCCCGCTGGCCGAGGCGGTCATCCTGATGGCGACCGCCCCCAAGTCCAACAGCGCCGCCGCTGCGATCGATGCGGCTATGGCTGATGTGCGCGCGGGGCGCACGGGCGATATTCCGGCGAACATCAAAGATGCGCACTACGGCGGCGCGCAAAAGCTCGGCCGCGGGTTGACCTATCAGTATCCCCACGCCTTCCCGAACCATTGGGTGCGGCAGCAGTATCTGCCAGATGAAATTAAAGACGCACACTATTATGACTACGGCCCGAATAAGACCGAGCAGGCTGCCAGAGCCTATTGGGAGCGCGTCAAGGGTGGAAAATAAGGCTCATTCAAACACGGTCGCAATGTATTTGCGGTCGCAGCAGGCGGGGGTGTATACCCACTCGTCGATATGGCCATCGGTGATGAAATACGGCGGGGGTTCGGGCGCGCCTGCGGGGGCGAGTACGTCGATGACGGTCAGCTTGATTTTCATGCGCTGCGGCAGGATGGACTTGATGTAAACCGACACGATCGTGCCGGGGGCAAGGTCGTCGCGCGGCTCGGCAAGGCCGGACAGATTGGGCGCCAGCTCAATAAAAACGCCATATGGCTCGACCGATCGCACCACCCCGCGCACGGTTTCGCCGGGCGAAAACAGCGCGGCGTTTTCCGCCCAGGTGCCGAGCAGCTCGCGGTGGGTCAGTGAAATGCGACGGGCTTCCGTATCCACCGAGCGCACGACGGCACGGATGCGCTGACCGACGTGCAGCCGGTCGGACGGATGAAAAATACGCGAAACCGACAGGTTTTCAATGCCGATGAGCGACGCCACGCCGCAGCCGATATCGACAAACGCGCCGAAGTTCTCCAGATGGGTGACGGCGGCCGAAATGACGTCGCCCGGGCGCAGAGTGTCCAGCAAAAAGTCCTGCGCGCGCTGCTGTGCGATCGTGCGGGAAAGCCAGATGAGCGGCGTATCCGCACTTTCGTCAATGTCCGTGACGACAAAGCAGGTGGGCTTGCCTACGCGGGACAGGATGGCGATTTCGCGCGTGTCGCCTTCGGCCACACCCAGCGCGCAGCACGAGCGCGGCATGATGCCCTGCGCAAAGCCGAGATCGAACAACAGGTCGTGTGCGGCGGTGCACCGCTGCGCGACCGCCTCCAGAATCATCCCTTCATCCTGTGCGCGCCGCAGTCCGTCAAGGGACGCGAGCGCCTGCCGCACTTCGGGCAGCGCGGTGTAACTGCCCTCGGGCAGATAGCATTCGCTTGTTTTCATAATATAGCAGAGCCTCCTTTGGGGTCTGCCTTACTATATGAAAAAACGGCTGGGATTAGCACTGCAAATGTGGTATGATGAAAACGGATAAAATCCGGTTTGGAAAGGGGAAATGGAAATGGATGTGCAGGTCGGCGATCTGCTGACGATGAAAAAGCCGCATCCCTGCGGCTCCAAACAATGGAAAGTGCTGCGCACAGGCATGGATTTCAAGCTCAAATGCACGGGCTGCGGGCATGAAGTCATGCTGCCGCGCTCGAAAGCGGAAAAAAACATCCGAGTGATTGAACGGGAGGGAAAAACGGTATGTTGATTGACGGAAAACAGATGCATTTGCAGATTACCAAGGGCGATGTGGGGCGGTATGTGATTTTGCCCGGCGATCCGGCGCGCTGCGAGAAAATTGCGCGTTATTTTGACGATCCCAAGCAGATCGCGCAAAACCGCGAGTATACGATCTGGACGGGGACGCTGGACGGCGAGCCGGTGGCCGTATGCTCGACCGGCATCGGCGGCCCGTCGGCCGCAATTGCGCTGGAAGAGCTGGTCGAGTGCGGCGCGGATACCTTTATCCGTGTGGGGACTTCGGGCGGCATCGTGGACGAGGTCTGCGGCGGCGATATCGTCATTGCGACCGCAGCCATCCGGCAGGAGGGAACGAGCCGCGAATATCTGCCGGTCGAATTTCCGGCGGCGGCGAATTTCGAGGTCGTCAGCGCGCTGCGGGATGCGGCGGTAAAGCTCGGTCTGACCCATCACATCGGCGTCATCCAGTCCAAGGATAGCTTTTACGGCGAAATTCGCCCGGCCCAGCAGCCGATTGCGGATGAGCTGCTCGCCAAGTGGAAAGCATGGAAAGCGGCGGGTGCGCTGACCAGCGAAATGGAAACCGCGGCGCTGCTGATCGTTTCTCAGGTGCTGCATGTGCGCTGCGGCGCGGTGCTTAATGTCCTGTGGAATGCGGACAACGACGACGCGCCGAGCATCCCGCCCGACGCTGCCGAGCGCGGTGTGCGCACGGCGGTCGAGGCGCTGCGCATCCTGATTCAGGAGGATAAAGCGCACTGATATGGAAAAACAGAACAAACAAAAGCGCGTGGCCGATCTGGGGAAAGACCCGGTCGGCCCGCTTCTGCTGCGCCTTGCGCTGCCTACCATCTGCGCGCAGGTGGTCAATCTGCTGTATAACATCGTAGACCGCATCTATATCGGGCAGATTCCGGTCGAGGGTAAGCTCGCGCTGACCGGTATGGGCGTAACCTTTCCGGTGATTACGCTGATTTCGGCTTTTGCCGCGCTGATCGGCATGGGCGGCGCGCCGCGCGCCTCGATTGCGATGGGTGCGGGAGAGCACGAAAAAGCCGAGCGCACGCTCGGCACCTGCACCGCCGCCCTTTGGGGGATGGCGATTGCGCTGACAGTACTGTTCCTGCTGTTTCAGGAGCCGCTGCTCGTACTGTTCGGCGCGTCGTCGGACACGCTGCCCTATGCGATGCAGTATCTCAACATCTATGTGCTGGGCACGATCTTTGTCATGACCGCACTTGGACTCAATGGCTTTATCACCGCGCAGGGCAAATCCGATGTGGCCATGAAAACCGTGCTGATCGGCGCGGTGCTCAACGTCGTGCTCGACCCGGTGTTCATCTTCGTGTTCGGGCTGGGTGTGCGCGGCGCTGCGATTGCAACCGTCATTTCACAGGCGGTGTCTGCGCTGTGGGTCGTGCGGTTCCTGACCGGTAGGAAAAGCACGCTGCGGCTGAAAAGGGCCTTTTTCCGGCTGGATAAACGGCTGCTGCTGCCTGCGATCGCGTTGGGTGCGTCGCCGTTTGTCATGCAGTCCACCGAAAGCCTGCTGACCGTGACCTTTAACGTGTCGCTGCAAAAGTACGGCGGTGATCTGGCGGTCGGTGCGATGACCATTTTAACCTCGGTGGCGCAAATGGTGCAGATGCCGCTGATGGGTCTGACACAGGGCGCGCAGCCGATTTTGAGCTTTAACTATGGTGCGAAGCGGCCCGACCGCATGAAGCAGACCGTACGGTATAACCTGCTGGGCGCGTGCGTGTTCGCGTTTTCGGTGTGGGCGCTGGCTATGATTGCGCCGCATACCCTTGCGCGGCTGTTTGCACACGACAGTGCGCTGATTGATGAGACGGCGTGGGCACTGCGGATTTACTTTGCCGTGGGCTTTGTGTCGGCGTTTCAGAACACGTTCCAGCAATGCTTTGTTGCGCTGGGAGAGGCGAAGATCTCGCTGTTTCTGGCGCTGGAGCGCAAGATTATCCTGCTGATTCCGATGATTCTGATCCTGCCGCATTTCTTCGAGGATAAGCTGTTTGCGGTGTTCTTTGCCGAGCCGGTGGCCGATTTGCTTGCCGCCGCCACAACAACGACGCTGTTCCTCATTCGTTTCCGGCAGATTCTGCGCAGCATATCAGTGGACAAAGATAAAGAAATCACGTCATAAGCCATATATAACAAAACAGGCTCCCAATCGGGAACCTGTTTTTTGCTTGTGCTTATTCCAGCTCGAATGCGCCTGTGTAAAGTTGATAATACTTGCCGTGTTCGGCAATCAGCTGCTCATGGTTGCCGCGCTCGATGATATGGCCGAGCTGGAGAACCATGATAACGTCTGCATTCTGGACAGTGGACAGGCGGTGCGCGATGACGAATACCGTGCGTCCGTACATCAGGCTGTCCATGCCCGCCTGCACGATCGACTCGGTGCGCGTGTCGATCGAGCTCGTCGCTTCGTCAAGAATCATGACCGGCGGGTCAGCCACGGCTGCGCGCGCGATCGAGATCAGCTGGCGCTGGCCCTGCGACAGGCTGCCGCCCTCGCCGTCAATGACGGTGTCATATCCGTCCGGCAGGCGGCGAATGAAGTCGTCGGCGTTTGCCAGCTGCGCGGCTGCCTCGACCTCCTGATCGGTCGCGTCCAAATTGCCATAGCGGATGTTGTCGCGGATGGTGCCGGTGAACAGGTTGGTATCCTGCAAAACGATACCCAGCGAGCGGCGCAGGTCGGCTTTTTTGATCTTGTTGATGTTGATGCCGTCGTAACGGATCTTGCCGTCCGCGATGTCGTAAAAGCGGTTGATGAGGTTGGTGATGGTGGTCTTGCCCGCGCCGGTCGCGCCGACGAAAGCGACCTTCTGGCCGGGTTCGGCGTACAGTGTGATATTGTGCAGCACGATCTTATCTGGGTTATAGCCGAAGTCCACATCGTAGAAACGCACATCGCCCTTTACCTGTTGATAGGTGGTCGTGCCGTCCTCATGCGGGTGCTTCCATGCCCAGATGTTGGTTTTTTCCGGGGTTTCCACCAGATTGCCCTGCTTGTCGTACTTGGCGTTGACGAGCGTAACATAACCGTTGTCCTGCTCGGGTTCTTCGTCCATCAGCTCGAAAATACGTTCCGCACCGGCCAGCGCCATGATGATGGAGTTGAACTGCTGCGAAATCTGGGTCACCGGCATGGTGAACGACTTGGTCAGCTGCAAGAAAGAGGCGATGACGCCGATGGTGATGCTGCTGCCGACGATGCCGGACAGCGCAAGCGTGCCGCCGACCACAGCCACCAGCACATACAGCAGGTTGCCGATGTTGGCCATAATCGGCATCAGGATGTTAGCGAAGGTGTTGGCATTCTTGGCGCTTTCGCGCAGCGCGTCGTTTAAGACATCAAACTGTTCTTTGCACTTTTCCTCGTGGCAGAACACCTTGACGACCTTCTGGCCGCCGATCATCTCCTCAATGTAGCCGTTGACCTTGCCCAGCGCGGTCTGCTGCTCGAGGAAGAAGCGGGCGGACTGGCCGCCGATGCGCTTGACGACCACCAGCATCACGGCAATGCCAATCAGCACAAAGATCGTCAGCCAGACGTTGGTCACCAGCATGGCAATAAACACCGCGATGATGGTGATGAGCGAGGAGAACATCTGCGGCACGGACTGGCTGAGCATCTGCTGCAGTGTGTCGGTATCGTTGGTGAAGTGGCTCATCAGGTCGCCGTGGGTGTGCGTGTCAAAATAACGGATGGGCAGCTTCTGCATGCGTTCGAACATTTCGTCGCGCACCTGTTTGAGGATGCCCTGCGAGATCGAAACCATGATGCGGTTATACAGGAAGGTAGAAACAATGCCCACCAGATAAACCAGCCCCATAAGCGCGATCGCGTGGATCAAGCCGGTAAAGACCGGCGAGGCTTGCAGGAGAAGCGGTGCGATATAATCATCGATCAGCACGCGCAGGAACATGGAGCCTGCTACGTTCGCCACCGCGGAAAACAGGATGCAGATCAGCACCACAGCGAACTGCACGGCGTAGCCGCCCTTAAAGTAACGAAGCAAACGCGCGAGGGTTTTCTTCGGGTTTTTGCTGCGTTTGCCGCCGCCCATCTGGCCGTGACGGCCCGGACCGCCCATCGGTCCTCTCATTCCAGGTCCCGGCATTATTCCTCGCCTCCTTTCTTCATCTGCTGGTTATAGATTTCCTGATAGATTGTGTTGCTTGCCAGCAGCTCTTCATGCGTGCCGACCGTTTGGATCGAGCCGCCGTCCAGAATGATGATCTGGTCGGCATCCTGCACGGAGGAGATACGCTGCGCAATAATCAGCTTGGTCGTATCCGGAATCTCTTCCGCGAACGCCTTTCGGATCAGTGCGTCGGTCTTGGTATCGACCGCGCTGGTCGAGTCGTCCAGAATCAGCACCTTGGGCTTTTTCAGCAGCGCACGCGCGATACACAGGCGCTGCTTCTGGCCGCCGGATACATTGGTGCCGCCCTGCTCGATGTAGGTATCGTATTTATTCGGCATCTGCTCGATGAATTCATCGGCCTGTGCCAGACGGCAGACGCGCTGGAGTTCTTCATCCGTGGCGTGTTCGTCGCCCCAGCGCAGGTTTTCCTTGATCGTGCCGGAGAACAGCACGTTTTTCTGCAATACCATGGCAACCTGCTCGCGGAGCGCTTCAATGTCGTAGTCGCGCACATCCACGCCGCCAACCTTGACCGAGCCGGTGGTTACGTCATACAGACGCGGGATAAGCTGCACCAGTGTGGACTTTGCCGAGCCGGTGCCGCCCAGAATGCCGATGGTCTGACCGGCTTTGATGTGCAGGTTGACATCCCGGAGCGCGAGCTTGTTTGCGTCACCCTTGTAGCTGAAATTGACGTCTTCAAAGTCGATGTCGCCGCTCTTGACCTCAGTGACCGGGTTTTCCGGGTTGTGCAGGTCGGACTTTTCCTCAAGCAGCTCGGTGATACGCTCGGCGCTGGCTCTGGACATGGTAATCATAACAAATACCATAGCCACCATCATCAGGCTCATCAGGATCTGCATCGCATAGGAGAACAGGCTGGTCAGCTCGCCGGTGGTCATGGTGCCGCCCACGATCAGGCGCGCGCCGAACCACGAAATCAGCAGCATGCAGGCGTACATGCAGAACTGCATGAGCGGCATAACGCCCGCCATAGTCTTCTGCGCCTTGGAGAACTGGCGGTACAGCAGACCGGATACGCCCTTGAACTTTTCGGTTTCGTGATCCTCGCGCACATAGGCTTTGACCACGCGGATGCCGCGCACGTTTTCCTGCACGACCGTGTTCATGCGGTCGTAGGTTTTGAACACGCGCTCAAATACCGGCGCAACGCTCTTCATCAGCAGTCCCAGACCGATTGCCAGCACGGGCAGCACGCACAGGAAGATCAGCGCAAGCTGGCTGTTGATCTGGAACGCCATGACCAGCGCAAATATCAGCATCACCGGGCAGCGCACGGCGATGCGCGTGCACATCTGGAACGAGTTCTGCACGTTGGTGACGTCGGTCGTCAGACGGGTGACGATCGAGCCGGTGGAGAACTTATCAATGTTGGAAAATGAGAAATCCTGTACCGCATAATACATATCGTGACGCAGGTTGCGGGCAAAGCCCGTGGAAGCCCGCGCGGCATAGGTGCCTGCCGCCGCGCCGAAAATGAGCGCGAGCATGGCGCAGACGATCAGAATAATGCCGTATTTCCAGATTTCCCCCATGTTTTGCGCATCAATGCCTTTGTCGATCAGCAGTGCCATCACCGCCGGGATGACAACCTCCATCACAACCTCGAGCACAACGAAAAACGGCGTGAGCAGCGCGTCTTTTTTAAACTCACGCACGCTTTTTAACAGCCTCTTAATCATCCTTGTCCCTCCGAAGATTTGCGTTGATAATTTTCCAAATTGGCACGGATTTTTTCACACACACGAAACCAGACGGCAAGCTCTTCCGGATCAATGCCCTCTTCCATGAGCGCTTCGGTTTGATCCATTGCCTGTTGGATGCGCTCATACAGCGCCTTGGCGCAGTCGGTCAGCACCAGACGCTTGAGCCGTCGGTCGTGTTCCACCGGTTCGCGCCGCAGCAGGCCGTGCTCCTCCATCAGATTCAGGATGCCGGTTGCGGTCGAACGCCGGATGCGGAAATGGGTTTCGATATCCCGCTGGAAGCGCTCTTCCTTTGCCTGCATCAGAAACCACAGAATCATCGCCTGCATGCCGGTGATGTTCGCCATTTCATCTTTGCCGGTGGTGCAGACCATCTGCCGCTTGAGCAGGTTGCCCAGCATGCCAAGCTCCGTGCCGATTCGCTTGTCACACACTTTGTTAGCCTCCTTACTATTAGCTTACTAACACATTATAGCGGGTTGAAAGGCAATGTCAACCATCTTCACAGAATGTTCAAAAAAAAGCCTGCCGCATGACAAGACGGCAGGCTTTGGACTGGATGGTTTTTATGCAGATTTACGGTTGATATAGCGGCGCGAGATACAAATTCTGTAAATATAGTCGGCCGGTGCGCGTGCGGAACACACGCTCGTCCGCAGTGCGGCAGGCCTCCGGCGGCAGTGCATCCTCATAGGCATTGACCAGAAAATCCGCTTCGAGCAGGATGCGGAAATCCTTGTCTTCGGATGCGGTATAGGTATGATGATGGGCGATCAGCCAAAAAATCCGCTCGCAAGCCGCAGGGTCCGCCCCCACCTGCTCCAGCAGAGGCGCGGCGACTGCCGGTCCTTCCACCTCCTGCCACTTGCCGGCGGAGGAGGAGTGCTTGCGTTCGGCCTCGTGGATGCCGATGTCGTGCAGGATGGCGGCGGCTTCCAGCGTGTTCTGCGTTTGCGCGTCCAGTCCTTCACTTTGTCCGATGAGGCGGCAGAATGCATAAACCTTCATCAGATGCTGCACGCGGCGCGGGTCGCCTGCGTCATAGGCGATGGCCAGTTCGGTCAGTTTGGCAATGTCAATCATGTGATAAGCCCTCCCATTGGTATTTCTGCATGTCCACACGGCCGTCCGGCGTAAAAGTGATGCCGTCGGCTTCGAGCATGGCGCGCTGCACATCCGCGCCGCCGAAGGCAAAGGCAGGGGAGGTGCGGCCGTCTTTGGTCACTACGCGATAACAGGGGATACCCTCGGGATCGGGATTGGCATGCAGCGCATAGCCGACTACTCGTGCCCAGCGCGGGTTGCCCGCAAGAAAAGCCACCTGGCCGTAGGTTGCCACCGTGCCGCGCGGGATACGGCGCACTACTGCATAAATTTTTTCAAAAGCTGTCATTTTGCAAGTTTCTCCTTTTGTGATTTCATTATATCAGCGAAAGCGCACAATTTCCATCCCTCCTGCGAAAGAAAAAAATGTATATTATTAACACACTAAAGTATTGCGCTCTACGGCGAAATACTATATAATAGGGAATGCACTACCGCAAGTATGTAAGTTATTCCGCACTTTTCCCTGAAAATTGGAAACAGTCTGCGGCAGAAATGTAAGGAGGACAAATAAAATGGCACTTACCAATTCTTACCTCAAGCGCGTGTATGAGACCGTGCAAAAGCGCAACCCGAACGAGCCGGAATTTCAGCAGGCGGTTCTCGAAGTTCTCGAGAGCTTTGAGCCGGTTGTCGAAGCTCGTCCCGAGCTGGAGAAGAACGGTATCATCGAGCGCATCGTTGAGCCGGAGCGCATGGTTATGTTCCGCGTTCCGTGGGTAGACGACGAGGGCAAGGTTCAGGTCAACCGCGGCTTCCGCGTGCAGTTCAACTCCGCGATCGGCCCCTACAAGGGCGGCCTGCGCTTCCATCCGTCCGTTAACGCTTCGGTCATCAAGTTCCTGGGCTTCGAGCAGTGCTTCAAGAACAGCCTGACCAGCCTGCCCATGGGCGGCGGCAAGGGCGGCTCCGACTTTGACCCGAAGGGCAAGTCTGATGCGGAAGTGATGCGTTTCTGCCAGTCCTTTATCACCGAGCTGTCCAAGCACATCGGCCAGTTCACCGACGTACCGGCGGGCGACATCGGTGTTGGCGGCCGTGAGATCGGCTTTATGTACGGCCAGTACAAGCGTCTGCGCAACGAGTTCACCGGCGTTCTGACCGGCAAGGGCCTGTCCTACGGCGGCTCTCTGGCTCGTACCGAGGCGACTGGTTACGGCCTGTGCTACTATATGAAGGAAATGCTCGCATACAAGGGCACCTCGTTCGAGGGCAAGACGGTTGCGATCTCCGGTTCGGGCAACGTTGCTATCTACGCTTGCCAGAAGGCGACCGAGCTGGGCGCAAAGGTTGTCACCATGTCCGACTCCAACGGCTTCATCTACGATCCCAACGGCATCAACCTTGATGTTGTCAAGGACATCAAGGAAGTCAAGCGCGGCCGCATCAAGGAGTATGCAGAGCGCGTTCCGGGCAGCACCTACACCGAGGGTCAGCGTCCGTGGAGCGTCAAGTGCGATATCGCGTTGCCCTGCGCTACCCAGAACGAGCTGGATGAGAACGACGCCAAGGCACTGATTGCGAACGGCTGCAAGTTTGTTGCAGAGGGCGCAAACATGCCGTCCACCCCGGAGGCAGTTGCTGCGTTCCAGGCAAACGGCGTATTCTTCGGCCCGGCCAAGGCTGCTAACGCAGGCGGCGTTGCGACCTCCGGTCTTGAGATGAGCCAGAACTCGCTGCGTCTGTCCTGGACCTTCGAGGAGGTTGACCAGCGTCTGCACGATATCATGGTCAACATCTTCAAGACCTGCATCACCGCGGCTGAGAAGTATGGCCAAAAGGACAACCTGGTTATGGGCGCCAACATTGGCGGCTTCGAGAAGATTGCTGACGCAATGCTCGCGCAGGGCGTATGCTAATTCTCGATTGAAACCACGCTTTCAATCGAATATACGTCCTTGGCAGTCTTTGACTGCAAGGACTATTGCAGAAAAGCAGGCTCGGAATTTGATTCCGGGCCTGTTTTTCTGTTTGTCAAAACCGACCCGGCAAAGCTGGGCCGGTTTTGGAAACAGGCGGCTTTCGGTTCCCTTTGCCGCCTGTTTCTTTCTATTGCGCTGCGGCGCGGGGAATACATGCAAAGTGCGGCGGCATATTCCTGTCCCCTCTCTGCATAAGCTGTACTAAGTGAAAGGAGGCGGCGGACATGACAGGAAGACGTCCGGTGCGCAAACGCGCAGGCAGCGGCAAAGGGATGCTGCTGGTGGTGGCGCTGGTGCTGGCCGCGGGGATCGTCAAATATACGGATACGCCTTTTGCAGTCGCCGCACGGGAAAAGGCGGCGCAAGTGCTGGCGGGTGCGCCCGGTGTGGATCAGATGCTTGCGGTGTTCGGCGGGGAGGACGCGGATGCGGTGTTCGGGGAGCAGTCCGGAACAGAAAACGCATATGCGGCTTCGTCGGGCGGCGCGGAGGATGTGCTCGGCCGTGAGCAAAGTCTGTTTCCGGACACGGTGGATGATACGGTGCATGCGTTGTCGTTTGAACACGTTTTGCCGACCGAAGGTACGCTGACTTCGGGCTTTGGCAGTCGGCTGAGCCCGACCACGGGCGAGCCCGCATTCCATTACGGTTTGGACATTGCGGCAGACGAAGGCACACCGATTGCAGCCTTTGCCGACGGCACGGTGCGCGAGGTAGGGGAATCCGACTATGGAAAATACCTGATCGTGGACCATGCGGACGGGTTTTCCACGCTATATGCGCATTGCAGCAGCATTTTAGCAGGCGTGGGCGATGAGGTGAAATGCGGTGGTGAGATCGCGCTCGTCGGACAGACGGGCAACACGACCGGCCCGCACCTGCACTTTGAAGTGTGGAAGGACGGCATGGCGCTCGATCCGTCGGATTATGTGGAACTGGCGTGACGCGCGGCAGGGTTGAGGTACGGGACGGGTTTGTCGTGCTGCTGGCCGCGCTGTGGTGTGCGGACCGGACAAACGTGCTGCCACTGGTGTTGTTGGCCGCTGCTGTGCACGAGGGCGGGCATTTGCTGGTGCTGCGACTGTCCGGCGGACGGCTGCACCGTCTGACGCTGACCTGCTGCGGTGCGGTGCTGCACTGCGCGCTGCCAGAAGGGCGGTTTGCGCGGGCGGCGGTGTGTCTTGCGGGTCCGGCGGCGAGCTTTGCGCTGACTGCGTTGGCACAGACGTGCGGCTGGTATCGGCTGGCAGGCGCAAGCGTGCTGCTCGGCGCATTCAATCTGCTGCCCCTGCCGCCGCTCGACGGTGGGATGGTGCTCGAGCATCTGTGCGCGGGCGGGGCGGTAACGGCGCGGGCGGCGCTTGCTTTGCTGAGCGCGGCGGGCCTGCTTTGCTGCGGGCTTTGGCTGCTGCGCACGGGTGGCGGCTGCTGGCTGCTGCTGATTGGTGCGCTGATCGGTGCAAAAAGTGCGAAAAACCTTGCCAATAGCATCAACATGAGGTAAGATAAAAGAGATCACAGAGGCTTGCTGGAACGGAGGCATTATGTATCAGATCGGCGATAAGGTCGTTCATCCATTGCATGGCGCAGGTGTGATTGTGGACATTGTCGAGCGCACGATTGACGGCGCGCCCGCAACCTATTATGCCCTCAGGCTTGCGCTGGACGATACACAGCTTTTCATTCCGATGGATGCGAGCGAGAAACTCGGTATCCGTCCGGTCTGTTCCCGCGCACAGGCGCAGGCGTTTTTGCAGCGGCTGGATGACATTGTCCGCAGCGAAAGCAAGGGCTGGAACCAGCGCTATCGGGAGAATATGCTGCATATTCGCTCGGGGGATCTGGATGAGGTGGCGCAGGTGGTCAAAAGCCTTGCCGCGCGCGACCGGGAGCGCGGTCTGTCCATGGGGGAAAAGAAAATGCTGCTTTCCGCGCGGCAAATTCTCGAATCCGAGCTGTGCTTTGCGCTGGATTGCAGCCCGCAGGAGATCGCACAGGTGATCGATCAGCATTTGGAAACGTAACAGGAAGGCTTTGCGGCAGAGCAAAGCCTTTTTTCAAAGGAGAATGGATATGCAGGAAAAACGAAAGAAAAAATCCCTGCCCGCAGCGGTATGCGCGGTGATCGTGGCGGCGGGTTCATCGCGCCGCATGGGAGGAGAAAACAAGCTGCTGCTCAAGCTCACGGGTGCGCCCGTGCTGGCGCACACACTGCATGCGTTTGAAAAGTGCGCGGCGGTGCGCGATATCGTGCTGGTCTGCCGCGAACAGGACATCATGCCCTATACCGATCTGGCGCGCGCGTTCGGCATCTCCAAACTGCGCACGGTTACGCGCGGCGGGGACAGCCGCACGGCGTCCGTGTTGGCGGGGATCACAGCCGCGCCTGAGGATACTGTGCTGGTCGCTGTGCATGACGGCGCGCGTCCGCTGGTTTCCGAAGCGGTTATCACCGAAGCGGTGTGCGCTGCGGCTGAGTGTGGCGCGGCGGCACCGGTCGTTCCGGTTAAGGACAGCATCAAGCGCATCGAAAACGGCTGCATTGCAGCCGATGTGCCGCGAGATACGCTGGCGGCAGTGCAGACACCGCAGGTATTCCGGCGGGAAGTGTTGCAGCGCGCGCTGACCGACGCGCAACGGAAAAATCGGTCGTTTACCGACGACTGCGCGGCGGTCGAAGCGCTGGGACAGACCGTGCGCGCCACGCACGGCAGCTACGAAAACATCAAGATCACCACGCCCGAGGACATTTCGGCCGCTGAGGCGTTTTTGAACAGGGAGGACGACTGACCATGCGCATTGGACACGGATACGACGTACACCGGCTGGTGGAAGGCCGCAAATGCATCATCGGCGGGGTGGACATCCCGCACGAAACCGGCTTGGACGGGCACTCGGACGCGGATGTGCTGGTGCATGCGGTGATGGACGCGCTGCTCGGTGCGTTGGCGCTGGGCGACATCGGCAAGCACTTCCCGGACACCGACCCACGCTATAAGGGCGCGGACAGCATGGCGCTTTTGCGGCATGTAGCTGCTCTGATCGCAAAGGAAGGGTACCGGCTGGGCAATCTGGACGCCACCGTGCTGGCGCAGGCGCCCAAGCTCGCACCGCACATTATGCAGATGCGCGAGAATATCGCGGAGGCGCTCAGCTGTGAGGTATCGCGCGTGTCGGTCAAGGCGACGACTGAGGAAAAGCTCGGCTTCACCGGCGCAAAGCAGGGCATCGCGGCGCATTGCGTCT
>ERZ1643246.1488-NODE-1488-length-25470-cov-9.793744_pt1 | contig 25470 bp, 21 predicted proteins | sample MGYA00579265_ERZ1643246 | MGnify/ENA primary metagenome ERZ1643246 (study PRJEB29033, sample SAMEA4952261) | chicken gut metagenome | biome: Broiler Chicken; feature: Gastrointestinal Tract; material: Caecum | place: Ireland | collected 2018 | study: Broiler...
ATAGGCGTTTTGAGTCGGCTGGGAGGCGGGTTCTTGCGGGAGCGGCTCCTGAAGTGCGGCTGCATACTCTTCTTCGGACAAATATCCTTGTTTGTTCATGAGCGACAGGACGAGATCGCGGCGCGAAAGACAGCGCTGCACATCGCGGAAGGGGGAGTAGCGGTTGGGCGAGCGCACGATTCCCGCAAGCATGGCGCTCTGCGCGGCGTCGAGCTGGGATGCGTGTATGCCGAAGTAGTATTGTGCGGCGTTTTCAATTCCGAATGCGCTGTGCCCGAAGTAGATAGAATTGAGGTACATGGATAGGATTTCTTCCTTGGGGTACTTCTTTTCCAGCGCGCGGGCAAGTTTCATTTCCTTGAGCTTACGGTTGATTGTCTTTTCGCTGGAAAGATGGGTATTTTTGATGAGCTGCTGGGAGATGGTGGATGCGCCTTCCTTAAAGGAAAAACTCGTCAGGTTATGCCAAAGCGCGCCGAAAATGCGCTTTGTGTCGATGCCGTGATGTTCATAAAAGCGTTTATCCTCCACAGCGACGAACGCATTGCCGACACAATCGGGCAGGGAATCGGCGGCGCAGGTTGCGGCAACGGCCGCAGGGATCTCCTCGCCGGAAGCGTCATACAGGCGCACATAGGCGGAAGGAGTGACAAGTTTATTGGCGTCAAGGCGGACGTTGGCCGTGACACCGAGATAATACATGAAAGCGGCGAGCAGAGGAATCAGAAAAAGTCCTGTGACGACGCCTGTAATTTTAAGAGCGCGTTTCATCTTATGCAGTATGTGCGCTGAGCAGAAAAATTCGCCGAATGCGCCCGCTTTTGTTGAAAATTCCGACGGATTGTGTTACAATAAAATACTGGTGGAAAGTATGACACTTCTCGATATCGTAAACAACAGCCGACGCATTGTCTTTTTCGGTGGAGCGGGGGTCTCAACGGAGAGCGGGATTCCTGATTTTCGCAGTGCGGACGGGCTCTATCATCAAAAATATGACGTCCCGCCGGAAGTCATGTTGAGCGCATCCTATTTTTATTCTCATACAGAAAAGTTTTTTGAATTTTACAGAGAAAAAATGCTGCCGCTTTGGGCAAAGCCGAATGCGGCGCATATTCGGCTTGCGCAGTGGGAAAGGGCAGGAAAGCTGCTTGCTGTCGTCACACAAAATATCGACGGATTGCATCAGGCAGCGGGCAGCAAACGCGTCTTTGAACTGCACGGAAGCATTCACCGCAATCACTGCCTCTCATGCGGAAAAGCGTATTCCGCGCAGGATATTGTTGGCAGCTGCGGCATTCCGCGCTGTTCGTGCGGCGGGATCATCAAGCCTGACGTCGTGCTCTATGAAGAGCCGCTCGATCAGGAAACGATCGAAGGCGCCATTCATGCAATTTCCGAGGCGGATACGCTCATCGTTGCGGGCACGTCGCTGACGGTCTATCCCGCCGCCTCTTTTGTTGATTTTTTCCGCGGGAAGAATCTGGTTCTTATCAACCGCGATCCGACGCCGCTCGATAAAAAATGTACGCTTGTACTGCATGAAAAGGTGGGCGAGGTGTTTGCCGCGCTCCCGTCCTATCTGCCTGAGGAGAATCGTAAATGAAATATCATATCGTCACATACGGCTGCCAGATGAATGTCCATGAATCGGAGAAGATCGCAGGACTTTTACGGGTATGCGGATATACAGAAGAAGCGCCTATTGAAGATGCGGATATCGTTGTATTTAATACCTGCTGCATCCGTGAAAATGCGGAAAATCATGCGTTCGGAAATATCGGGGCTCTGAAAAAACTCAAGCGCCAAAAAAAAGGCATGCTCATTGCGGTGGGCGGATGTATGGCGCAGGAGCAGGGCAAGGCGGCGCTTTTGGTGAAAAAGTTTCCCTTTATCGATATCATCTTTGGAACGCATAACGTTGCGGAGCTGCCCGATTTGATTGCGCGCAAGCGCAGAGAAAAGAAGGTAGTTTCTCTTTTGGAGGATCGGGCGGAGACAGAGGACGGCGCGCAGGCGTTCCGTACAAGCTACCCGAACGCATGGGTGAATATCACTTACGGCTGTAATAATTTTTGTACTTACTGCATTGTTCCGTATGTGCGCGGACGGGAAAAGAGCCGATCAAAGGATCGCATTCTCGAGGAAGTGCGTGCGCTGGTTGCGGCGGGATACAAAGAGATCACGCTTCTTGGGCAAAACGTCAACTCTTATCGGGACGGGGATACCGATTTTCCTGCTTTGCTCGATGCGGTTGCCGATGTGGAAGGAAAGTTCCGCGTGCGGTTTATGACTTCGCATCCGAAGGATTTTTCGGCAGAACTGGTCGCGGTCATGAAAAAGCACGACAAAGTCTGCAATCTTGTACATCTTCCCGCACAGTCGGGCTCCAGCCGTATTCTTTCGCTCATGAACAGACGTTATACGCGCGAGCAATATCTTGATAAAGTTGCGCTTCTGCGCAGGGAAATTCCCGATGCGGAGATTACGACCGATCTCATCGTCGGTTTTCCGACGGAGACGGAAGAGGAGTTTGAAGAGACGCTCTCTCTCGTCAAGGAAGCAGATTTTTCAGCGGCGTTTACATTCATCTATTCGCCGCGGACGGGGACAAAAGCGGCGGAAATGGAAGGACAGATCCCCGAAGAAGTCTCCAAGTCGCGCATTGGCAGGCTCATTGAACAAGTCAATGAAAATACCCGCCGCAAGAGCGAGGGATACGTCGGCAGGACGATCGAGATTCTGTGCGAGGATTTCGATGAGAAAAAAGGTCTGTATCTCGGACGCGAACCGCTCGGCAGAATGGGGTATTTTGCCTGCGATAAAAACTGCGTCGGCGAATTTGTGCAAATGAAAGTGACGCGCGCAAACGGAATCTCGCTCTTTGGTGAGCTTGTTTAAATGCTTTTGAATTTTACACAATTTCGGACGGCTTTGATGGCTGGGGCTTGGAAAGCTTGTTTAAATGCTTTTGAAGTTTGCACAAGCTTTCGGGTGGTTTTGATGGCTGGGCTTGGCAAGCTTGTATAAGCATTTTTAATATTTACACAAGCCTTCGACGGCTTTGAGTGTTGGGCTTTGGCGAACTTGTTTAAATGTTTTTTGGATTTATAGGGTAAGAAATACGGAGGAAAAGAACATGGGGCTTTCGCCGATGATGGAGCACTATCTCTCCATGAAGGAAAAATACAAGAACTGTGTGCTTTTTTATCGTCTCGGTGACTTTTATGAGATGTTTTTTGATGATGCGGTGCGTGTATCCAAGCTACTCGATCTGACCCTTACGGGCAGGGATTGCGGGCTTAAGGAGCGCGCGCCGATGTGCGGCATTCCCTTTCATGCGGCGGACAGTTATATTGCCAAACTCGTTTCGATGGGGGAACGTGTTGCGATCTGCGAACAGCTCACTGAACCGACGCCAGGCCGCGGAATGGTGGAGCGCGACGTCGTCCGTGTTGTCTCGGCGGGGACAGTCATTGAAGATAATCAGCTCGACGAAAAGAAAAACAACTACATTGCCTGCGTCTGCAGGACGGATGAGGGATATGCGCTTGCCTGGGCGGATATTACGACGGGGGAACTGAGCGCTTCAGAGGAAGAGAGCCGTGAAGGAGTTTTGTCTGCGCTCGTCAATCTGGCGGTTGCGGAAGTCATCTGCAATGATCGGCTTCTGACGGAGGTCAAAGACGACGTTGAGGCGCAGCGCGGCGCGCTTCCGCCCTTTTCCTGTTATTTTCCGCAGGCATTTTTCTATCCCGCTGCAGAACACAGCGTGCTGGAACAGCTCAAAGCGGCATCCCTGGATGCGCTCGGGGTTCGGGAACATTCTGCGATTGTCTGTGCAGTTGGTGCACTTCTCGAATATCTGCGTGAGACGCAAAAGCACGCGCTTTCCAATATCAACCGTCTGCGCATCGTAGACGGCCAAAAGAGTATGTCGCTTGACGCAACCGCCGTGCGCAATCTTGAGATCCTGAAAAACAATGCAGAGGGTAAGAAATACGGATCGCTTCTTTGGCTTCTCGACAAGACAAAGACTGGCATGGGTGCGAGAAAACTTGTGTCCATGCTCTCCTCGCCGCTCCTTGAAAAACAGGAGATCGAGCGCCGTCTTGACGCTGTGGAAGAGCTCTACAAAGCGACGGTTGTGCGCATGGGAATTTCCGATATGCTGGGCGGCGTCCGTGATATCGAACGCCTGACGGGACGTGTCTCCAACGGGAATATCCAGCCGCGGGACTGTCTTTTGCTTGCAAGTTCGCTTGCGACTGTTCCAAATCTTAAATTCCAGCTCACGGGATTTTCCTCTGCGGTGCTGCAGGAAATTTCTTCTCAGCTCGTTGATACGACTTCTGTCTGTAAGCTTCTGGAGAGCGCCATTGCGCCTGAGGCGACAACGCTCAAAGAGGGGAACTATATCCGCCGCGGCTATAATGCGCAGTTGGACGAACTGCGCGCCGTCAAAGATGACAGTAAGACGCTTGTCCTTGAGCTTGAAACGCGTGAACGTGAGCGCACAGGGATCCGCACGCTGAAAGTCGGCTTTAACCGAGTTTTCGGATATTATATTGAAGTCAGCAATTCCTTTAAGGATAAAGTTCCTTATTCCTATGTGCCGCGTCAGACGCTGGCAGGGGGCGTACGTTACACGACGGAGGAGCTCAAAGAGCTCGAAGGAAAAATTCTCGGCAGCAGCGATGCGGCAAGCAGGCTTGAGGAGCATCTCTTCGGGGAGATCGTGGAGATGCTTGCGCGCAATATCCCTGTATTCCAGAGCATTGCGGGCGCGGTTGCCATGCTTGACTGCCTTGTTTCACTTGCAACGGTTGCCAAGGAGAATAAATACTGCCGTCCCGAGATTGCAGAGGACGGAGCACTTGAAATCGAAGAAGGACGTCATCCCGTCGTGGAGGCGATCTCCAAAGAGCGGTTTGTTCCGAACGATTGTACGCTCGACAATGCGGATTCCCGTACGATGATCATCACAGGCCCCAATATGGCGGGAAAAAGCACCTATTTAAGGCAGGTAGCGCTCATTACGTTCATGGCGCAGGTGGGCTCGTTTGTCCCTGCGAAGCGTGCGCGCGTGCCGCTGACGGACCGTATTTTTACGAGAATCGGCGCAAACGATAATCTTATTCTTGACAGAAGTACCTTCATGGTGGAGATGACAGAAGTTGCGAATATTCTGCGCAACGCAACGCAGCGCAGTCTTCTCATCCTTGACGAAGTGGGCAGGGGAACGAGCACTTTTGACGGTCTTTCCATCGCATGGGCGGTCATTGAATATCTCACGCAAAACGTGCGTGCAAAGACATTGTTTGCCACCCATTTCCATGAGCTGACTGAGCTGGAAGGCAAACTGGAAGGCGTGAAGAACTACAAGATCAGCGTACGCGAAATAGCGGGCAGTATTGTATTCCTGCGAAAAATCGTTCGCGGCGGAGCGTCGCGTTCCTTCGGTGTAGAGGTGGCGGCTCTTGCGGGTGTGCCTGAGGAAGTCACGACGCGTGCAAAAGTTATCCTGAAAGAATTGGAGCGCGGTGAAAAGAAACGGATCCGCGATCACGGACAGGAATCGGAGGCGGCGAATACCGAGGCGGAGGAGACCGCCGTGCAAATGCCCGATCTTAGGGAGGAGCTCCGCGAGATCGACGTCAATCTGCTCACGCCCATGCAGGCGCTTGCGCTCATATCTGAATGGAAGGAGAAATATCAGTGAAGATCAACGTTTTGCCGCCCGGCGTCTATAATAAGATCGCCGCAGGTGAAGTGGTTGACAGACCGTACTCTGTTGTCAAGGAGCTCGTTGAGAATGCCATCGATGCGGGCGCGACGCAGATCACGGTTGAAATCGAAAAGGGCGGGAAAAAGAGTATCCGCGTGACGGACAACGGGAGCGGCATGGACAAGGAAGATCTGCCGCTTGCCTATTCTTCACATGCAACGAGCAAACTTTACACGGCTGAAGATCTGTTTTCCATTCATACATTGGGATTTCGCGGCGAGGCGATTGCATCCGTTGCGGCGGTATCGCGCATGGAGATCGTTTCCTGCGTGCAGGGCGGTGAGGCGTATTCTCTCTCCTGCGAGGGCGGTGTGCTCGGTTCTGTCGTCCCTGCGGCGGGCGCAAAGGGGACGGTCGTCACCGTAAATGATTTATTCTATAATGTTCCCGCCCGTCTTAAATTTCTCAAATCGGACACGCAGGAGGAAGCGGACATCGGCAGTGTGATGGCGCGGTTTCTGCTCTCAAGACCTGAAATCTCCTTTGAGTACATTGCGGACGGAAAGAGAAAGTATCAGTCTTTCGGCGACGGGCTCTCTGCGGCTTTGGTTGCGGTATATGGCGCAGATGCGCTTGCAAATTGTATTGAGATCAGAGCGGAAAAGCACGGAATCCGTTTGCATGGATTTCTCGGGAACAGAAACTACTTCAAAGCAAACCGCACATATCAGAGCTTGTTTGTAAACGGGAGATTTGTCGTCAATCAGACGGTGGGCGCGGCTGTCACGAACGCATACGCAAGCTATCTCATGAAACGGCAATACCCGTTTTATGTGCTCTTTTTGGATGTTCCGCCCGAGGTCGTGGATGTCAATGTGCATCCCAACAAGGCGGACGTGCGTTTTGCGGACAATCAGATCATCTATGGCTGCGTGTACTCCGTCGTTTCCGCTGTTTTGGACGGCAATTCCCGTGCGCTTGAATATATCGTTTCAATGCCTGAGCAAAGAAAGGTGCCTGTACAGGACAGATTTTTGACGGGACAGGCGGGGCAAGCCGAGTTTCCGAAGACGGCGCAAGACGGCTTCGGAAAGAGTGAAAAGGCGTGTTCTGAACAGCAAAGGATTGGCGTGGGTGCGAATCGCTTTGCGGAGTCAAAAATTTCCGTGGGGAAAGAAAACCCTGTGTGGACGAAAGAACCGACAGAGGCAAAAATCTCTTCGGGTGCGGAAATCCATTCGGAGACAAAAAACCCTGTCGGATTGAAAAACTCTGCGAATGCAGGAATTTCTCCTTTGGATGGGCAAAGCGCAGATATTCCTGGCGCAAAGTCGCCTGGGATGACGTATGAGCAAGCGAAAAAAGAACTTGCTTTTGACGTCACCATTCCCAAGGGGCAGGAGCCGCATTTTTTGGATGAGGAGCCTGTCCGCATGGAGGTGCGTCAGCCGATATCGGCGACGGTTGTGTCTTCAAACGAAAATAAGCCGCAGCCCGTTGCCGAAGAAGATGCTTTTGCTCAAAATCAGCGTTATTTGCGGGAGCAGGCGGTTCGGATGCGTCAGGAGCGCGTCGATCCCGATACGCTGGAGTATAAAGGAGAACTTTTCCGCACCTACCTTATTTATCAATCGGGCGACTGTGCCTATTTCATTGATCAGCACGCGGCGCATGAGCGCATTCTGTTTGATCGCCTGAAGCAGGCGTGGGAGAATCGTGCTGTTTCATCGCAGCCCATGCTTATTCCGTTTGTGCTTTCGCTCAATGGTCAGGAGTTCGCCTTTTTGGAGAAAAATTTCCCCGTTTTGCGTGATCTGGGATTTGAGGTTGAGGAATTCGGCGATCAGAGCGTGCGGGTTCTGGCGATTCCGACTGATCTTATGGGGATTGATCTTGCCGCGTTCTTTCGTGATGTTCTCTCTTCCATGGAGAGCCTGCGCGCAATTCGTCTGAGCGATCTTTTGAAGGATAAGCTTGCGACTGCCGCTTGCAAAGCCGCAGTAAAGGGTGGGGAAAAGCTGGATGAAATGGAAGTCCGTGCTCTCATTGCGCAAATGGACGGAGACACTGGAATGAAGTGCCCGCATGGCAGACCTGCCGTTGTGAAGATGAAAAAGAGCGAGTTTGAAAAGCTCTTCAAGCGCATCATATGAAGAAATTAATTGTGATCTGCGGTGCGACCGCTTCAGGGAAAACGGCGCTTGCGGTGGAATGTGCAAAGCATTTCGACGGAGAAGTGATCTCCTGCGATGCATTGCTTGTCTATCGCGGGCTGAATATCGGGACGGCGAAGCCGACCGCGGAGGAGATGGCGGGAATTCCGCATCATCTCATCAATGTTGCTGATCCGCGGGAAAAATTTTCCGTTCATGACTTTGAAACTCTCGCGCTTCCCATTGTGGAAGAGATTCTTGCGCGGGGAAAGACGCCTGTTCTTTGCGGCGGAACGGGCTTTTACATGAATGCCTTGCTCTTCAGAAGCGGTTTCGGTCATGTCGCTGCAGATGAAACTGTCCGTTCCAGATATGAAGCCTTTGCCCGCGAAAAGGGGAAAGAGGCACTGCATGAACTTTTGCGGACTTGCGATCCCGAGAGTGCAGATCGGCTACATCCCAATGACGTCAAACGCGTTGTGCGTGCGCTGGAGATTTTTGAACTGACGGGAGCGAAGAAGTCTGCACAGGCGGACTCCCGAGAGCCGCGCTATCCCTATGAAGCCTTTGCGCTCGATTATCCGCGCGAGGAGTTGTATGAACGTATTGCGCGGCGTACACAGGCAATGCTGGGCGCGGGACTTGTCGATGAAGTTCGCGGTTTGCTTGCGGCAGGGGTTCCTGAAGATGCGCAGTGTATGCAGGGGATCGGATATAAAGAAGTCGTTGAATGTCTTAAAAATAACGATTTGCAAAGTACTATGTTTGACATAATACTTAAAAACACGCGAAATTACGCCAAACGACAGCTGACATTTTTCAAAAGGATGCCAAACCTGCATTGGCTGAAGCCGTCGGATATGCCGACGCTCATAAAGGAGATAGAAGAAGTTTTATGACACCGGAAGAGAGAATTTCGATCGCGGAACGCAAACTTGCGCCGATGTTTGAGCGCATCGACGAGATTGCGCTTTTCAATCAGGAGAAAGTCCTTGCCGCTTTTCGCAAGGAAAGAATTGCGCTCAGGCATTTTGTCGGAACGACGGGTTATGGCTATGGAGACGAGGGGCGCGAATGCCTCGGTAAAGTATATGCCGATGCATTCGGCGCAGAGCGCGCAGTTGTTTCACCCGCTCTGCTGAGCGGTACGCATACGCTGACCGTTGCCCTGTTCGGCGTGCTTCGTCCAGGGGACCGCGTGCTTTGTATCAGCGGAACACCGTATGATACTTTGCGCGGGGTTGTCTGGGGAAAGGATAACGGGTCGCTTTCTGACTTCGGAATTTCGTTTGAAGTTCTAGCGCTTGATAAAAACGGCAAAATGCAGCACGAGGAAATCAAGCGGGCTCTTCAGGAAAATAAATATGCCATGGTGTATATTCAGCGCTCGCGCGGCTATGAATTGCGGGACTCTTTTACAGTGGATGAGATCGGAGCGGCGTGTGCGTGCGTACGTGAGAGCGGGTTTGAAGGCTGTATCTTTGTCGATAACTGTTACGGTGAGTTTGTCGAGACAAGGGAACCGACGCAGGTCGGGGCGGATTTGATTGTCGGGTCTCTCATCAAGAACCCGGGAGGCGGACTTGCGCCTACGGGGGGATATATTGCAGGTAAGGCGCGTTATGTGGAGATGTGTGAAAATCGCTTGACTGCACCGTCCGTTGGCGGGGAGATCGGCTCCTATGCGTATGGATATCAGTTTTACTATCAGGGATTTTTCCTTGCCCCGCACGTTGTGGCGCAGAGCCTCAAGGGCGGGCTTCTGATCGGGAAATGTATGGCGGAGCTCGGATATGAGAATTATCCGTCCATTGATCGTCTTCCTCCCGATATTACGCGCGCAGTGCGTTTTGATACAGAAAAACAGCTCATAGATTTTATCCAATCCGTCCAAGATGTCTCGCCTGTCGATTCCTTTGTGAAGTTGGAGGCTTGGGATATGCCGGGCTATGATTGTAAAGTCATCATGGCGGCAGGGACTTTCAATTCGGGGGCGAGCATCGAACTCTCCGCCGATGCGCCGATCCGTGAGCCGTATGTTGCTTATTTCCAGGGCGGACTCACATATGAACACTGCAAAATCGCAGTACGTGAAATCTTAAAAAAACTTTTATAAAAATGCGCCCTCGGGCGCTTTTTTTGTTTACATGGCGTGAAAAGGGAAGATTGATATGAGAACTGTTTTGATGATCTTCTTTCGTGCTATTGACATTCTGTTGGCTTCATGATAATATGATGATATCATATCAGCGGAGGAGCTTATGGAAAAAGAGATCAATGAACGCAGGGCGCATGAGAAGAATGGTTGGGTCATGCTTTTTGTCGTACTGCTCATGATTGTTGGCGGGTTTGTTTTATTCAGCTTTGGGGCGATCTATGTAAATGATATCCCTGCGATGGTAGCGCTCATGCCTGTGGGCATGGTGATGGTGTTTGCCTCATTTGTAATGCTGTGCGGATTCAAGACGCTTCAGCCGAACGAGGCATATGTATTTACATTATTCGGGAAATATTACGGTTCCATCAAAAAGGAAGGATTTTATTGGGTAAACCCGTTCTGTGCGTCGGTCAATCCCGCGCGTGCGACGATGGGAGCATCCAAAAAATTGTCCATGAAGGCAATGACGCTCAACAATGAAAAGCAGAAGGTCAATGACGAAGAGGGCAATCCCATTGAGATCTCCGTCGTTGTAATCTGGCGTATCGTGAATACTGCGCGGGCGGTATTCAATGTCGATAATTATATGGCATATCTCTCTACGCAGTGCGATGCGGCGATCCGTCAGGTCGCGCGGCAGTATCCGTACGATGTCTCGAGCAACGGAGATGAAAAGTCTTTGCGCGGCTCAGCACAGGAAGTTGCGGATATCCTGAAGGAAGAAATTCAGACACGTGCGGAAATGGCGGGCATTGAAATAATGGAAGCTCGTATTTCTCATCTTGCATATGCGCCTGAGATTGCGGCTGCGATGTTGCAGCGTCAACAGGCTTCTGCGATCATTGCGGCGCGTCAAAAAATTGTGGAGGGTGCGGTCAGTATGGTGAAAATGGCTCTTGATAAACTCTCTGATGAAAAAATTGTGGAATTGGATGATGAGCGTAAAGCGCAGATGGTGAGCAATTTGTTGGTTGTGCTCTGCGGCAATAAAGATGCGCAGCCCATTGTCAACAGCGGAAGCATTAGTTGAGCAAAATAGTTTCTGAAGTTTTCTGATTTATGAAGGTTCGTTGTCTGATTTAAAACAGAAATGACTTTTGAGAGTTTTGTATTGAAAATATCGAGCATGAATGGAGTGCTTCGTCTGAAATAACAGATCGCGTTTGCAGGCATTTACGGTCATGAACGTTTCTGAATTGAGAGAATTTTGATAAAGGAGCAAATTGTGGAAGAGGGATTGAGCAGCGGACATATGTCCGAAGAAAGCGGGCAAATCATCTTCGAGTGTCAGGGCTTGTATAAGTCTTATAATTCGACGGTGGCATTGCAGAACGTCAATCTGAAGATCGCTTCGGGCGGGATTATCGGTTTGCTTGGACCCAACGGCAGCGGGAAATCGACGCTCATTAAACTTGCAATGGGGTTACTGCAACCGACGATGGGGAGTATTCTGGTGAACGGAATGCGTCCGTCTCCGGCGACGAAATCGATTACGGCATATTTGCCCGACGTTAATTTTTTGCCCGATTGGATGCGGGTTGAGCAAGTCATGCGATATATCGCTGATTTTTTCCCGGATTTCAGAAGGGACAAGGCGGAAATAATGCTTTCTCGTCTTGGAATCGGATTCAATCAGCGGATCAAGGCGCTGTCCAAGGGAAACAAGGAAAAGGTTTGCCTGATCATGACAATGGCGCGGGATGCAAAGTTGTATATTCTCGATGAGCCTATTGCTGGCGTTGATCCTGCAGCAAGAGACTTTATTCTCGACATCATTTTATCACAGAAGCCAAAGGATTCCACCATTCTTCTTTGTACGCATCTCATTTCCGATATTGAGCCCATTCTGACACATGCGGTATTTCTTTCTCGCGGTCAGGTGGTGCTTGACAGAGATGTACGGGAAGTGCATGAAAAAGAGGGGAAGACGCTCGATGCGCTCTTCAGGGAGGTGTTCCGATGGTAGGAAGATTGATGAAGCATGAGTTATATGCGCTCTTCCGAGTGCTTGTTTTTCTCTATGCGGCGGTAATTTTATTTGCGGTCTTGCTTCGTATTTCCATCCCTGCGGGAGAAGTCTATAGCAATGAGCAGGCAAGCGTCGTTTTGATTTTTTCATTGTTTTATGTGTATGCCATTTTTGCGGCAATTTTGGCTGCCACGATTATGGGCATTTCAAGGTTTTTCAAAACGATTTTCACGCGGGAGGGATATCTGACACTTTCCTTTCCGGTAACGCCTTCTCAGTTGATTTGGGCAAAGCTCTTGTCTGCGCTTATTGCATCCTATACTTCCGTCATTGTCTGTGTTTTGTCGGCGTTCATTTTCTTTGCGGGATGGAATGAGGATCTGTATCTGGAAATCGGGAATGCGATTTCTCAGTTGCTTTCCGGGTTCGGGGCATATCTTTCAAGCGACCCGCTTCTTATTCTGGAATCAGTTCTTACTTGTATCGCTCTCATACCGATGAGTATGCTCTATTTCTATCTGATTGCGTCGGTCGGGCAGCTCTTCACGAAGAACCGAAAGGGGATGACGGCGCTCCTTGTGATCGGGTCCTCATTTGTCCTTTCACTGCTGAATGCCCTTGTCTATCAGCCTCTTTTGTCTGCGTGCAGCTATTATGTCTCGTTGCACCTGGCAAATTGGATCAATATTGTATTGATGTTTGCGATCGATGTGGGCTGTTTCCTTCTTGTCCGATATATTCTTTTGCATAAGGTGAATCTGATTTTATGAAATATGAAGAATATATTCAGACCGAAGCATTTCGCAGATTTTTCAAAGCCGAAGATCGAAAAAAGAGATGGCGGCTTCCGATGCTGATCAGCTCAGGCATCATTTTGCTTATGATGATTGGCGCGTTGATTTGTCTGGATTTTATTCCCGAAGAGAAACGGACTGATACGCTGACCGTTCTTGGCTATGTTTTGATAGGGGCGTCGTTAGCCGGTATCTTCGTGCTTGCGATCTTCCAGTCTATGAGTACAAGTCGGGACAATAACGGAAACAGACTGCCTGCTTATTCCGCGGCGATGCTTTTATTTGCGCTGGAAAATCTTTCTTCTGGATGGCATGTTGAAAATGGGTTATTGACATTTTGCATTTCGGTGACGACGGGTGCCGAGCAGGGGAAATTCAATACGGTTTCCCTGATCAGAAAAGAAGAAAAGCTGGAGCTTGATTTATCCGGTTTTTCAGGGACACTCACGATGCAGGACATACTGGAGCTGATTTTATACGGGCTTTTTGATTTCTTGGAAAACAATGCGGTCCAGATCACGGCAATCAAATGCTGTTTTTGGGTGGATGAAGTGCGTGGAAAAGAGGAGTTTCTCTATCGTGACGGGAAATGGCGGTGGTTGGTCAGAACGATCAAAGGGCGCTACCGTAACGTTGTAAAATATGCCAGAAGAAAAAATCTGATTGCCTGAAAATCAGTTATGCTCCTAAATTCCTTGATTTCTTTTGATGTTTTTTGCGAACAGCTAGGGGCTTGATATCCAATCTTATAATCCGAATTTTATAATCTTTGTAAAGACAGCGAGAAAATCGCTGCAAATAAAAAAAACACGGGTTTGCGCCCGTGCTTTTTTGTGGTTTCTTTATCGGCAATTTTCCTGTTTGATGCGGTGATAGCCTTTTTTGGGTTTGCTGCGGAAGAAGTCAATTTTTCCGCCGAATTTGGCATAAAGAATACTCAGGACAACGACAACGACGGCTACACAGATGACAGCGATTGCCCAGGCATCGAGGGTTTCGCTCTTGATACGGGACCAAAGTTCGTTGATTGCCTCGTTTGCGGTTTCCCCGTAGTAATCCATGACGGCACAACGTCTCGTGACGTCTTCGGTAGGGTAGTGTGCATGCAATTGACGGCGTTCGGCTTGTTCGCGGTCGGCGTAGAAGACGGCACTGCCTTCCTCGACTGTATCGCCGAAGAAATAGGAGAGGTCGTAGGAAACATAGTCCTCTTCGCTGTCATATTCTTCGGGATCGATTTCGTAGCAATCTTTTACATAGTTGAGGACTTCTTCACCTGCAATGACGCCGGAATAACCGATATAGTACATATTTCTTACGGCATTTTCAGGCATGGACATAAAGTTGACGAACGCCTGAGCGGCCTGTCTATTTGCGCCTTTGGGCATGACCCAGCCGTCGAACCACAGATTGGCGCATTCTTCAGGGATGAAGAAGTCAAGAATGGTGCTCTGTGTTTCGTTGCCTTCTTCGTCTTCGCCTGCTTCTGCAAGATCCATTGCGTAGACGGCATCGCCGCTCCAAGCAAAGTTGAGCCAGATTTTCCCGCTGACAATATCCGCCTTGCCCGTATCCGTCTCATACCCGTAGATGTTTTCGTCGATCTCGTGCATGATGGCTTCTACTTTTTGGATGGTTTCATCATCGGTGCGGTTGAGGATCTCGGTAAGCTTTTTATTGTAATCGGGCGCGGTTTTGTCAAGGGCCTCGATTTCATCACGATAGCAGATGGCAAGAGCAACGAAATAGGAGTCGCGCACATTGTCCTTTGTCGTTACTTTGTTTGTGTACTGCGACGCAAGCATGATGTCCCAGCCGAGCTCGGTGAGTTCATCACCGTCGACATATTCGGGGTTGTAGGTGAATCCTGTCACGCCCCACATGTATCCTGCCGCATAATTTGCCCAGGTAGAGGGATCGTCAGGGTTTTCCTTGTTGATACGGTTGCTTTCAAACATTTCGCGGATGTAGGGGGAAACGTTTTGCGCGTAATAGTTGCCTTCAATGCTCGGATCAAGAAATTCATCATCATAAGGCTGAAGGTATCCTTCTGCGGCGAGTTTCATGATCATATATTCGGAGGGGCACAGAAGGTCGTAAGTATCGCCGAGCTGAAGCTGGTTGTACATATCCTCGTTTGTGCCGAAGGTGGAATACTCTACGCGGATAGGAGTGCCGTAGGTTTCCTCGTACCAGTCTTCAAAGTCCTCGATGATGGGGGGCGCGGAGCCGTCTTCGTTGATCTCGTAATCGTAAAGATAGGAGCCTTCACCGCCTTCGTCGATGTATTCTTCCCAGTTGAACACGCGGAGCACAATGGTATCATCCTTGCTGCAACCCGAAGCAAACAGGAGCGTGGGGAAGGATGCGAACGCTGCAAGCGCAAGTGCGCCAATGCGTTTTTTGTTCATTTTCTGACCTCCTTTTTGCGTCCTGTGAGGTTTGCCGCGATGACGACAATGAGAATGATGATGAAGATGATCGTCGTGAGCGCCCAGAAGGAGGAGAGGGTCTCTGCCGTGTGAGCATTGCCGCGGATTGTTGCGTTGAAGACGTAGGTCGAGATGGTATCAAAGCCCGAGGGACGGGTATAGACGGTCACGATATAGTCATCGAGCGAGAGCGTGATGGCAAGCATGAATCCCGAAATGATTCCGGGGATGATCTGCGGCAGGATGACCTTGAAGAGCGCTTTTGCGGGAGATGCGCCAAGATCGAGCGCTGCTTCATAGAGGGAGTTATCCATTTGCTTGAGTTTGGGCATGACGGACAGCACGACAAAGGGGGTACTGATGACCATATGCCCGATCAGAAGCGTAAAATAGGATTTCGGAAGCCCGAAGACGACAAACATGATGGCGAGCGAAAGCGCCGTGACGATTTCCGCATTGATAATGGGGACGCGCGAGACGGCACCGATCGCGGTCTTCACGCGGCGTTTGCTGTAGTACATGCCGATTGCGCCAAGCGTTCCCAAAACAGTGGACAGAGCCGCCGATGCGAATGCAAGCCCGAGGGTGTTTCCGATCATGGTCAGAACCTGCGAATCGGTAAAGAGGTCTGTATAGTGATCGAAGGTAAAGCCGCCGGAAGTTCCGATGACGTCGGTATCGATGAAGCTGTAGACGGCGAGGAGAAGAATGGGAGCGTACATCAAGAGGAGGATGAGACCGATGAACGCTGCTTTGATACATCTGATTGCGAGCGCTTTCTTGTTCACAGTGTTGCCCCCCTTACAGTATCTTCTTCTTTGAATCCGCCTGTCAGCCAGGTGGAGAGGAATACAACGATGAGCAGGATGAGTGCGACCATCGAACCCATGTGCCAGTTGCTTCCGAAGTATTCGTAAATAAACTTACCGATGATGGTGACTTTGGAGTTTCCGAGCATGTCGGAGACGACGTAGTTGGTCATGGAGGGCAGGAACACCATTGTAATGCCGCTTGCGATTCCGGGCATGGAGAGCGGAAGCGTGACGCGGGTGAAGGTGGTGAAGCTGCCTGCGCCGAGGTCGGAGCTTGCCTCATAGAGGCTTTCATCGATTTTGAGCATGGTGGTGTACAGCGGCAGGATCATGAAGGGAAGGAAGTCATAGACCATGCCGAAGATGGTGTTGAAGTAGTTTGCTTCGCCGAGGAGCCCGATCCAGCTTAAAAGCTCGCGGATGGCATTGATGCGCAGGACGAAGTTGATCCACATCGGGGTAACGAAAAGAAGAAGAAGGATGAACTTCTTTTTCATCTTGCTGCGCGCCAGAATATACGCAACGGGATAAGCTATGAGCAGGCATACCGCCGTCGTAATGATGGCGATGACAAGCGAATAGACGATGGTGCTGAGTTTTGTCGGATCGGAGAAGAATTGGATGAAGTTCCCGAACGAGAGGTGCATCGACTTATCCGTGAAGGCATAAAAGAGGATGACCAGCATGGGGATGATGACAAAGAAGACAAGAAAGACCGCGTAAGGAATCCCCAGCATCTTGCGTGAAAAGCGCAATTTCATTTCTTTTTGTCCTCCGCATGCTTGAGAGTGAGCTTGATTTTGTCCTTGGGAACAATGACGGACACGCGGTCGTTCTCGTTCCAGAGATCATCCGTAGCGAATACGAAATCTTCCTCATCCTCGCCGTCAGTACGCACAATAAGGCGGTAATGGTCGCCCTTGTAGATGATGGAGATGATGTGTCCCGTTGTGCCGCCCGCGTCTTCGTCGTCGCTGATCGTGACGTCCTGAAGGCCGATTTCCACTTTGACTTCGGTGCCGGTGAGGTCGATTTTTTCACCTGCCGCAGTGACAAGATACTCTTCCTCGTCGATATGACTTCCGGGATAGAGTTGGGTGACATCACACTCAAATTCGCCGTCCGCAAAGGCGACGGTATTGCGCTTGGTGATGACTCCTTCATAGACGTTGGAAGTATATTTGGGTTTCATGAGGTGGATGCCGTCGGGTGCGATGTTGAGACCGATGACGTCGCCTTCCTTTCTGCTTTCGGTGCTCTGTACGACGACCTCGTATTTCCCGACCTGCACGGTGATTTCGTAGTGAATTCCCTTGAAGACCACCGAGATGACCTTCCCCTTGAGCGTGCCTGCGTCGGGCGCGACCATCTGTACGTCCTCAGGGCGGACGACGACGTCAACAGGCTCATTGCGATCGAAGTCGTCCACGCACTCAAAGATTTTTCCGCAGAAGCGAACCTTACGCTCGCCCGTCACTGTACCGTTGAAGATGTTGCTCTCTCCGATGAAGTCGGCGACGAACGTGTTGGAGGGCTCGTTATAGATGTCGATGGGGGTTCCGATCTGCTGAACGACGCCGTCCGCCATGACGACGATCGTATCGGACATCGTGAGGGCTTCTTCCTGATCGTGCGTGACGTAGATGAAGGTGATGCCGAGGCGCTTGTGGATCTCTTTGAGCTCGATCTGCATCTCCTTGCGCATCTTCAGGTCGAGTGCGCCGAGGGGCTCGTCGAGGAGCAGGATTTCGGGCTCGTTGACGATAGCGCGCGCAATGGCAACGCGCTGCTGCTGCCCGCCCGAAAGCGTGGAGATAGAGCGCTTCTCAAATCCCTCGAGATCGACCAGTTCGAGGGCTTTTTCTACCTTCTCGCGGATCTCCTTTTTGGAGAGCTTTTCTTTCTTCGTATACTGCTTGCCCTCGTCGTTGCAATAGGTGTTGAGTACGCGCTTGCACTTGAGTCCGAAGGCGATGTTCTCAAATACGTTGAGATGGGGGAAAAGCGCATAGCGCTGGAACACGGTATTGACGGGGCGCCTGTTGGGCGGGAGATCGGAGATGTCCTTTCCGTTCAGCAGGATTTTTCCGCTTGTCGGAAGATCAAAACCCGCGATCATGCGGAGCGTCGTTGTCTTGCCGCAGCCCGACGGGCCAAGAAAGGTGATGAATTCACCGCGGTTGACGTAGAAGCTCACGTTGTCGATGACGAGCGTGTCATCATAGTACTTGGTGACGTTCTGAAGTTCGATGATGTGTTCTGCCATGGTTTTTCCTTTATATAATATGGATTTATTTTCAGAAGTTAGGGGGAGTGGAAATCCACAAAAATTTTGCGCGGCCTTTGCCTTTATTAACGATACGATGTTCTCGATTGGCGGTAAAGTAGAAACTTTCGCCTTTCTTGGCAGGGTGTGCATTCCCGCCGACGATAATGGAGATGCGGCCTTCCAGAACATAGCCGAACTCTTCTCCGTCGTGGGGAAAATCGATGGGGGCGGCGGCTTCGGGCTCAAGCTCGACGAGCACGGGCTCCATCATGTTTTTTTGTGCATTTGGAATCAGCCAGTTCCAGACCATGCCGTCGGATTGCTTTTCGATGTACTCGTCCTGGGAAAAGACGATCTTTTCGTCAGAGTCCTCGCGGAAGAAGTCGGAAAGATTGCTTCCGAGTGCATTAAGAATGTCTGTAAGCGTGGCGATGGAAGGGCTTGTCAGGTCGTTTTCCAGCTGAGAGATGTATCCCTTAGTCAGCTCGCATCGGTCGGCAAGCTCGCCTTGTGTGAGATTGTACTGCTGTCGTAGGTCTCGGATCTTTCTGCCGAGCTGCATAAAAACCTCCGTGTCGTTTTGCTATACTAAACTTTTCGTCAGGTTTTACGCAACTCTCGTAAAATTAAACGTAAAGTTTAATAAAAATAAACCAACGGACGCTATGATAATATATATGAAAAAGATTGTCAACTGTTTGAAGGGATATTTTTCACATATTTTACAAATTTTTTTATAAATAAAAAGCCCGTCCTGCAATAGGACGGCTCAAAGACCGATCATGTGACGAAACATTGTCTTATTTTAATTTTGTGGTTTCTGTTCGGATTTACCGTGCGTGCGAAGGGAATGGTTTTCTCGTTATTTTTCCTGTGCACTTGAAGTCGTACGCTGTGCAATTTCTCCGCAGTGCGAATGTTTTTCCTGTATGCAATCTCTTTGCGGTGCGCGACCTATTTGCTATGATACAATTTCTTTGCGCTATATGATACCTTTGCTGTGCAATCGCTTTGCGTTGTGCGACGTATTTGCTGTGGCGCTATCCCTTTGCAGTGTGTGACGTCGTTGCTGTGACGCTGTCCATTTGCGGTGTGCGATGTCAATCTCCTTGTCTTGTCGTGAGTGATATTTTGCTGTAATGCCAATGTTTTGTCACTACGGGGCTTCCGGCATGATTACGCGCTTTTTTGTTGGCTGTGGGGTGCTTTCGTTGCATATAGGAAAAACTTTTGAAAATATTAGGAAATCACAATGCAGAAAAGGGCATGAAAAAATCCCGCCCTGAAAGGCGGGATTTTGTTTGGCTGTTTACGCGGAAATAGAAGCAAGCTTCTTAGCAAGCTTAGCTTTCTTGTTCGCAGCGTTGTTCTTATGCAGAACGCCCTTGCTTGCTGCGGAATCGATCGCCGAGACGGTCTCGGGATACAGCGCGTTTGCAGTTTCTTTGTCGCCGGCTTCGACGGCGGCAAGGAACTTCTTGATACTCGTCTTGAGCGCGGACTTGATCATTTTGTTCTCTTTCGTCTTCTTCTCGGTAACCAGCACGCGCTTTTTCGCAGATTTGATATTGGGCACGATATTACTCCTTCCAAATAACTTTTGTCTTGATAACTTTTGTTATTTTAGCATAAAATAAATCGATTGTAAACTGTTTTTATGGGGGCTTAAGGAAATTTTGAAAAAACTTTCCCTGAAAGAGTCGTTTTTCCGTTTACAAAAGGCGGGGGAGCGGGTGGGGGTGTTTGACAGCGGGGTAGGAGGGCTCACTGTTCTTGCTGCCTGTATGCGTCGGCTTCCCTCGCAGAAGTTTTTTTATTATGGTGACAATACTCATGCGCCCTATGGCAGCCGTCCGCCCGAAGAGGTGGAGCGATATGTGCGGGAGGCGATGAATGTCTTTTTAAGACTTCGTGTGTCCGCCGCCGTGCTCGCCTGCAATACTGCGACAGCAGTGTGTGCGGAGAAACTGCGCAAAGAGTTTCCCTTTCCTATTTTGGGAATGGAACCTGCCGTCGCGCCTGCGGCGCACGTATGTCGAAATGTGCTTGTACTCGCCACGCCGCTGACAGCTTCCAGCCGCCGCCTGCACGACCTCATTGCGCGCTTTCCTGACTGCCGATTTCAGGTCGCGGCGCTGCCCGATCTGGCGGGTGCGATCGAACGGTATTTTGCACTCCGTGAACCGTTGACCCTTTCTGACCACCTCCCTGAAATTGCATGTGACGGCGTGGTGCTCGGCTGTACGCATTATGCCTTTTTTCGGAGGGAAATCGGCATGTTTTACCATGTTCCCGTCTTCGATGGGGCGCAGGGCACGGCAAATCACCTTGCCGAGCTTCTTGAGACTTCCAAAAACTGCTCAAATTCAGGGACGGATGACCACCCGCAACCCCAATGTAATCCGAACAAATGTTTTATCAAAAAGTATAAAAAAACGACAAAAAATGAGGTTATTTTTCTCGGGAGCAGCCAAAAAGTCAATAAACAAGCCTTAATGGCGAACATTTGTTTTAAAAATTTCTAAAAATAATTTTCAAAAAAGGGAAAAAAGTGGTCAATGGTGGTTGACAGTAGTCGAGAGTGGTGGTATAATGGTTTTCGTAGTACAGAATTCGGAAAGTTTGAGACAAAAACGAGACGGAAGGAACGCATGAAATTACTGAGCGGAAAAGTCGCCCACCAGCTGGACGCAAAAAACAGAATACGCATTCCCGCGAAGTACAAAAATGCCTTCCCGGAGAACGAGAAACTGTACTACGTTGAATATGCACCCGACTGCATCTCGGTGATGCCGGAATCCGTACTTGGAGAGCGGCTTGCGTCCTTTGATGAAGTCAACCCCGGCGATCCCGTGATGATGAACGCCAAACGCAGAATCCTGTGTTCCATCGATGAAGTTGCGGAGGATGCACAGGGACGTGCGCAGATTCCGAAGTCTTTCCGTGAATACGCGGGACTTGTCAAAGATGTTGTGACCGTCGGTATGGGGAACTACATCGAAATCTGGGCACAGGAGAAGTTCGAGAATTCTGTGGGCAGTATGACCATCGAGCAGGCGAACAGGGTGGCATACAAGAAGAGTTCGGAGCAGTGAGATGAGCGAATATCATCAGCCGATCATGGTTGACGAGGTGCTTGCGGGGCTGGACATCAAAAAAGACGGTGTTTACTTCGACGGGACCTGTGGAGGGGGCGGACATTCATACGCGATCCTTTCGTCTGATCCGACCGTTCGGCTCATCGCCACCGACAAAGACGGAGACGCCATCCGTGAGGCGAGCGCACGGCTTGCGCCTTTTGGAAAACGTTTTCAGCTCTTTCGTTCCGATTTCAAGGAATATGAAAGGGTACTCGCCGAGGCGGGTGTGGAACAGCTGGACGGATATCTTCTCGATCTCGGAATTTCATCCCATCAGATCGATGCCCGCGAGAGAGGATTTGCCTATATGGCAGAGGAAGCGCCGCTTGATATGCGAATGGACGATCGGGCATCGCTGACGGCGGAGATCGTTGTCAACGAATACCCCGCAGAGCGGCTTCTGACCATCCTGCGCGAATACGGAGAGGAATCCTTTGCAACATCCATTGTTCGGAACATTGTGCGGGAGCGGGAAAAAGGAAGAATCGAGACCTGCGGAGCACTGCGGCGCATCGTTGAGGAGAGCGTCCCGGCGCATTACCGATATAACGCCTGTGCGCGCAAGACCTTTCAGGCGATCCGGATCGAAGTCAACGGAGAACTTGACGGACTCAAAGAGTGTGTCGAAGGACTCACGCGACGGCTGAAAAAGGGCGGAAGAGCATGTATTCTTACATTCCATTCTCTTGAGGACAGAATCGTAAAGAATGTGTTCCGTTCCATGAGCGAAGGATGTACCTGTCCGAAAAGCTTTCCTGTCTGTGTATGCGGAAAGAAAGAGGAAATCGAACTTGTCAATCGGAAACCGATCACGGCAAGCGAAGAAGAACAGAAGAGTAATTCAAGAAGTACCAGCGCAAAGTTACGCATTGCCCGAAAACTTGAATGAACGGGCGGGAATATGAATACAATCATAAAGGGGAACATCATGGCAAATACGGCTATTATGGAAGAGACCGTCACACGACGCGATGAACGGCGCGAAGACCGCCGTACGGCTGCAGAACAAGAACACACGAGCCGTATTTCTGAAAATTACCGTAAGCTGCTTTTTGATAACAGCGAGACATGGGCAACCGCAAGTGCCGAAAATGAGACGCATGCGGAGAGCTACGCTGCGCCCGCGACGGCTACGGCGACGCTCGAGCGCACGCCCGTCATGCCTGTGCATGAGTCCGTTGCTCCTGCCGAGCCCGCTCAAAAGGAGCAGGCGCAGGATTTCTCTGACAATACCGCACATCGCCTTGCGGACTATGTCGCCTATGCGCCCGCACAGGGCAAGCGCATGCTCTTTGAGGGGCTTACATATAAGAACGGCGAGCTGATCGACACGCGTGCTGCGGCTGCTGCACCCGCTGTTGCTCCCGCTCCCGTGTTTGCGCCTGCAGCGCCTGCTTACGCACCTGTGCAAGCGCCTGCGGCACCTGCCGTCAAACCTTCCGAGGACGACGCACTTCCCACCCGCCGTACGCTGGATACGCTTCAGCACGGTGCGGAAATGACGCAGACGGAAGAGCAGACCAGAACGGGTTTGCTTGCCGCGCTTTCTCTGAAGACAAAACTCATCCTTTGCGCGATTGCGGCGACGATCGTACTCATTATTGCGCTCATCTGTGTCAATACGGGCATTCTGAGTGCGGCAAATGCAGAAATTGTCGTCAAGGAAGCGCAGCTTCGCGATCTTCAGTCGCAGTACACGCAGATGCAGGAAGAACTGAACTATCTTCAGTCCGACGAGTACATCGACGCTTGGGCGCAGCAGAACGGAATGGTGCGCGGCGAGTGACGACATCAACAAAAATTCGTGGAGGAAACTGAATATCAAACAGAAGGACTATTCCTTGTCTGTCCTACGAAAGAGGTTATTTGCCGTGCTTACGGCGATAACCTTTCTTTTTTGTCTTTTTCTTGCGCGTTTCTTCTATATTCAGGTCATCTGGGAGGATGATCTCAATGCCCGTGCACTTGATCAGTGGACGCGGGAGATCCCTGTCTCAGCACTCCGCGGAAATATTTACGACCGCAACGGAGAGCTGCTGGCGGGGAATATTGCCGCCTACAGCCTGTATGCTCGTGCAAACGCTGTGACGGATGCGGAGGGGACAGCGCAGATTTTGGCGGGTGCGCTTTCGATGAACTATGATGATCTGCTGACCAAACTGACGGACGGGAGCCGTTCGGAAATCGTACTTGTGCGGCAGGCGGAAAAATCCGTTGTTGAGAAAGTCGAGGGCGCCGATTTAGGCGGAGTGTATTACGCCCGCGACGATAAGCGGTTCTATCCGCATGGTTCGCTCGCCTGTCAGGTGCTGGGATTTACTTCCTATGACGGATCGGGCTCGACGGGAATCGAGCAATACTATAACAAATATCTTGCAGGTACGGCAGGGGAAATTTTGTTTGAAACAGATCTTGTCGGGGTGGACCTTGAGGGTGCAACAGCGGCATATATCCCTGCGACGGACGGACAGGATATCCGTCTGACGCTTGATTATCGCATTCAGGCGCTTGCCGAAGAAGTGATGAACAGGGCGCTGACAGAATATTCAGCCAAGGCGGCGCGAGCCGTGATCCTGGATCCGTCCGATTTTTCCGTGCTTGCGATGGTCAATCTTCCTTCCTATGACCTCAATGATATCCCGCGCAATGATCTTTCCGCGCTCAATTCGCTTTCGAGAAATGCGCTTGTGAGCGATGTCTATGAGCCCGGTTCCACCTTTAAGATTGTGACAGCCGCGGCAAACATCGAGGAATATTTGCAGGGGAACAAGAACGCCTTTGCAACGAACTACGTCTTTTCTTCGGCGCGCACGCGTACGGTGGACAGCACGACCATCCGATGTTGGAGTGATCATGCCAACGGAAAGCATTCCAATCAGACGCTTGCCGAAGCGCTCAATAACAGCTGCAACCCGTGTTTTGTGGATATAGCGCTCGCTCTCGGGAAAGAGACGTTCTACGACTATCTGTCGGCATTTCACTTCGGAAGGGCGACGGGATTGGATTTCTCGGGAGAGGCGATCGGCATGCTTCTTCCCGAGCATACGCTCAGAGACTGCGACTTTGCGCGAATCGGATTCGGGCAGACCATTGCCGTGACGCCGCTTCAGCTTGCCTGTGCGGGCGCGGCGGCTGTCAACGGCGGGTATTATTATGCGCCTCGTCTTGTGGATGCGATCGTATCCAAGGACGGAGTTGTTCTTGAGAAGACGGAGCCCGTCTTTGTCGGACGCACGGTCAGTGAGGAGGCGTCCTCGATTCTCTCCTCCATGCTGGAGGGCGTTGTGCGGGACGGAAGCGGAAAAAAAGCGTATATCGAGGGCTATCGCGTTGCGGGGAAAACGGGTACCGCGCAGAAGTATGAGGACGGACATATCGCGCAGGGGAAATATGTATCTTCTTTCCTCGGATATTTCCCAGCAGATAACCCGCGCTATCTTGCGCTCATTATTGTGGATGAACCGCAGGGGGCATACTATGGCAGTACCGTTGCCGCGCCCTGCGCAAAGGAAATTTTTGAGGGCATCATTGATTTGTTCAAGTTGCCCCCTTCGGAGTAAATCATGAAACTGTCTCAGCTTGTCAAGGAAATTCATGGAGCGGAACTTACGAATGATGTGCAGGTGTATGGTCTGTGTGCGGACAGCCGTGTGGCAGGAGAAGGGGATTTATTTTTTTGTTTTCGCGGGACAAACACGGATGCGCACATTTATGCGCGGGAAGCGGCGGAGCGCGGAGCGGCGGCGATCGTCTGTGAAAAGAAATTGCCGATCTCCGTTCCGCAGGTCATTGTTCCCGACGGACGGGAGGCAATGGCACGCATTTCCGCCGCCTTTTATGAGCATCCCGAACGCATTCTCAAGATGATCGGCGTGACGGGAACAAACGGGAAAACGACCACCGCGACCATGATCAGGGAAATTCTGGAAGAGGCAAAACTTCCCTGCGGCATGATCGGGACGTTGGGCGCAAGATACGGCTCCATTCATGTTGCGCCCTCTTTGACGACGCCCGATCC
>ERZ1643246.1489-NODE-1489-length-25459-cov-35.806015_pt1 | contig 25459 bp, 17 predicted proteins | sample MGYA00579265_ERZ1643246 | MGnify/ENA primary metagenome ERZ1643246 (study PRJEB29033, sample SAMEA4952261) | chicken gut metagenome | biome: Broiler Chicken; feature: Gastrointestinal Tract; material: Caecum | place: Ireland | collected 2018 | study: Broiler...
TGTAGGCTCCGAAAAGCCTTGTATTTACAGCGTTCCTAATAAGAAACAATCATATGAGTGATGCGTTTGACAGACATATCGGCAATTTCAGCCCTTATTATATTCCGTCTACCAGGTATATTGCATACGCTCCGCTGGATCGGGTGGTCCGGCAGATCATACGTTCCGGAGGGATTCCCGTTCTTGCCCATCCCTATGGATATTCCATGGAGGAAGAGGAGATCGAGCAGCTGATCGCAGACTTTAAAAAAGCTGCGGGAGAGCTTGGCGGAATGGAAGTTTATTATGAGCTTTATCTTGGTGATTCGGAGAAAATGACATTTCTGCAGAATATGGCGCAGAAATATGATCTGCTGCCCTCCGTGGCTTCCGACCGCCACAGAGCGCCGCAGCCGTTTGCCTCCACAAACGGAATGGTCTTCTATCGGGCGATGGTTATGAAGCGTAACCGTTCAGTTGACTGAATGGTTACTGTGAAACAGCATCATCATAAAGCCTTTTGTCAGGCTGAAGCTGCCCATCGTGTTTCGGTGTTTCATTTGCATGTTTCAAATAATGTTGAAAAAGATATTCTTGTCTCTGCTTTTGTCTGTTAGGATAGAGTTATCAGAGCACAGCATGTTACAGTTCAGCTGGCTGAACTGGTTACCACAGCATCTGCAATGGCGGACATACCCGTTGCAGAAAACAATTTCCACAGACAGGGAGGAGGATATATATGAGGAGATATTCTGAAAGCATTGCGGCGGCGCTCAATAATTTCCTGACAAAGGATAACTGGAAGTTTTTCTTTGACAAAGAGAAAGGAATCTTCTGCTTTGGACTTTCCATCAGCAGTAAGATCAAAAAAGTTCAATATTATGTTCAGGTCCGTCAGGAGGATTATAAGGTATGTGCTGTTTCGCCGATCGGAGCAGAAGCGGACGATCATGAACAGATGGCAAAGATGGCCGAGTTTGTGTGCAGAGCCAATTACGGGCTGAACAACGGAAACTTTGAGCTGGATCTGAGAGACGGCGAAATCCGCTACAAATGTTATGTGGACTGCGCGGGAAGCATCCAGCCCACGGAAGACGTGGTAAGAAACAGCATCTATTGTCCGGCAATGATGTTCGAAAAATATGCGCCGGGAATTGTAGATATCATTTTCGGAGACCTTTCGGCAAAAGAAGCTGTGGACAAATGCGAGGATGATATGGAAGATGCGGTCCGGGAGGCACTCAGACGGGCGCTGGAACACAGACAGAGTACAGACAGAAAGGTAGTGCGTCTGTCCAGACGTTTTGGAAGCTCTGGTTCCGGAGAAGCGGAAACCGTGGAAGAACCGGAGCAGCCGGAAGCAGGTCCGGAGGTTCTGGAAAAACAGGGAGATCCGGAAGATTTGGAGGAACTGGCTGAACTGGCTGAACTGGAAGATTTGGAGGATCCGGCTGAACTGGAGGATCTGGAAGCACCAGAAGATAAGGAAAACCCGGAGACAGACGGATCATTCTGATGACACCTTCTCCGGAGGGACAATTGCGGCATCCGCCATTGAAAATCGTTTCGCGACAGGCCGGATGCCTGAGGTTCCGTGCTTTTCGGAAATTGTGAGACGAAATCGCCGAAAGCGGTTTTTTATGTTATACTTTCCACAGAGGAACATGAAATCGAAAGTTACAGTTCAGCTGGCTGAACTGTAACTTTCAAAACACAGATATCAATGTATGACTTCGAGGAGGTATTATGCTGTTTATACTGTTTGGCTCAACGGTGGAAATGGGGAAAAAAAGCCGCCTTTTTTTCGAGGAGCATGGGTTTGAACTGATTCAGAAATTTAATTATATTCCAGGGGATCCTGTGGTTCAGGCAAGGTTTGACCGCCGAAAACAGTCGTCCCGGGAAGAAGTTGAAAACTGTGATTTTGTCTATGAAAATAATGGGATGCTCATAGGATTTAACAAGGAGCAGATCATTGATTCTGTCCGGGGAAGAAAAAACTGTCTGCTTACCCTGTCTTCGGATACTATTGAATTTATCAGGCAGATAAAGGCAGCCTATGGCGGATATGTTACGATTGTGGGCGTCTATATTGATCAACTGCAGCTGAAAAAGATGTTTGAGGCAATTCCCGATCTTACCCGGGAAGAACTGGAAGCACGGCTGAAGACAGGGGAAATGGTAAAGAAAATCATGCTGGAGGAAAGAAAGCTGTTCGATGAGATTGTGATTTACGGAGGGGAGGATTCTTTGTTTGATTTTCAGGGCTTACATTCACAGTACGAATGGATGATCGAAAAGGCGTCCAGGAAGGAAAAAGAGCTGAATGATAAGACATATGTGGAAATGCCCTATTCAGGAAAAGAAGATTATATCTTTGTCAGCTATGCGCATCAGGATAGTGATGCTGTATTTCCGGTATTGGCGCAGCTGCAGCAGGCAGGCTGCAGGGTCTGGTATGATGAAGGAATCAAAGGCGGAGAAAACTGGAGAAAAATCCTTGCCACCAAGATACAGTCGGAGGCCTGTGTGGATTTCTTTTTATTCAGTTCCCGGAATTCAACAAAATCGAAACATGTTCAGGCAGAGGTCAATGCAGCGTTGAACTGTGAAAAAAAGATTACAACCATCCGGCTGGACGATTCGCGCTTTGAGCTGGATCTGGAAATGTATTTGCAGATCTATCAGATTCTTTATTCTTCTGATTCCGCCTTTGCGTCAAAAATCCTGCAGGCAGTGACGCCGTCTGCGCGGGTGAAGGAAAAAAGGAACGTATGAGGAGCTGAAGATCAGCCCTTCAGAAAGGCTGCCATGTGGTGGGATGATCCCGTCATGAGGCGGCCTTTTTGTGTGTCTTTGAACGTTTGCACACCGTCTGCATGCCCGCGTACAGAACAAAGGAAATGCAGCGTTTCATCAGTTTCCTTTTTCTGTTTCCTTTGTTTTGAGAAAAAAATCTGCGAAATGGAAAATATGAAGTAAAATGCAGATAGTAAACCAAAGGTTACAGTTCAGTCGGCTGAACTGCTGCAACAAAAGAGAAAAGGGGTGTCAGGATGAAAGAACAGAAAAATGTACCATATCTTTCCTGCAGAATAAAGAAGGACGCAGATAAAAAGGGTATCTTTATCGGGGAATCCTTCCGCAGCTTTCTGGATGAGTTCGCCAGATGGACAGGCGAAGCGTCGATGGAACATGCAGATATCTCCTGGGAGGAGAACACGTTAAAGCTGTCGGTGATTTCCGCTGCAGGTCCGAAGATTCAGATCTCTTTTGATCTGGAAGATTCGGATCGGGTGGAACTGTCTGCATTGGTGGAAACTCTTTCCGTTAACGCCTCCATCCCTGTGGGGCAGGCCATTCTGTCCGGCGAGCTGATTCAGAACCATCTTGGTCTGGAAATCACACTTACGGATGCGGGGTGTGGTGAAAAAAATCTGAAGATGCGATATGTTTTCTTTGTCGATTATGAAAGTGCCTCCGCCGCGCCGGACTGTTCGTTTTATCTGCTGAGTTTTCTGGAGGAAGTAAATCAGGCCGTTCGTCTTCTGAGATCAGGGTCTCTGCATTCGTCCTGTCGTGTGAGAATCCGGGAAGCCGGTCCCTCTCCTGTGATGGTAATAAAGAAAGTGTTCGAGCTGGGAGGAGGAAATCTTATCGCGGCCAGAAATCTTGTTCATGCCGCGCCGGATGCCTTCCTGTATGCGGAGAGCAGGGAGCATGCAGAGACGATAAAGAAGGCTCTGGAGGCAGCCGGGGCAGAAGCGGAGCTCGCTTAAAGCGCGGCGGCTGTTTTCGTTTCTCTGACCAGAATGGGGATGAGAGAAAAAATCGGAGATTTTAACGCCCTTCTGGCGCTGTACGAGGGAAGAACAGGAGACTGAAGATGAGAAAATATTGTTTTATACGGGATGCCTCGACAAATATGTGCTACTGCAGCAAATGCGGTCATATTATTCTTCAGGATGAGTATAACATGAAAAAGCACGCAGGAAGCTGCGGGGAGGAGGCGCATTTTATCATTGGACGGCAGACGGAAGATCAGGATTACTTCTATCTGCTGGAGGCGGAGGGGGATCATCTGACTTTTCATGTGGTGACTCCGGTGTTATATCTTCGCCCCGGGTTCAAAGACCGGTATAAAGGGGGCGGCTGGAAGAGAATCTTTTCTGCGGAACTGTATCGGGGCTCCAGAGAGGTCAGGATTTCGCGCAGTAAATATGGCAATCTTGATATGTGGCTTGCGCTGATCCGGCAGGGAAGGGTGAGGCCGGCAATGACGGAGGAGGACAGTGCTGTTGTGAGAAAAGTATTTCCGACCGTTCAGGGGATCTACAGCTTACAGATGCTGGTACATATTTACAAGACAAAAGGACTGGAGTACAGGAATTTGCTTCCGGAAGGCACAGAGGATTCCATGTTTTCCATAAGGAACATGCGGCTTTCCGGAGATGTTGGCGGGGAGGACGCAGTTCTTTTCACAAACCTTCATGAAATTGCAGAGGATGAGCTGCTTCTTGAAATCAATATGGCGCTTCACAGTGGAAAGCGGCATATCCGCCTGCTGATTTCAGAACACTATCTTTATGCAGGGGAACTTCCGGATCTGAAAGAGCTGTTTTCTCTGGAAAACGTTGTGGCCGGAGCCGGCACAGAAGAGGATGTGCACAGGTTTGCAGAACGGTATCCTTCCTTCGGCCTGGAGGCATACTGGGAAAATGGCGGGCGCAATCTGCTTCTGCCGCTGCTGTCCGGCGAGTACCATCAGGGCATTGAACTGCTTGCGAAGTCCGGCTGCTGTGCAGCAGCCGCCTTCCCGGGACTGAGTGAGCTTTTGCTGGATCCGTTGCTTTACACCAATGTAAAAGAGATGCTGGGAGTTCCGGTGTCTGTTGTGAGAAAGCTCAGGCCGGAGCATTTCCGGCTGCTGCCGAATGTAATCGAAATTCTCTCAAAGATCTGGAAGTACAATCCACGGTTCTTAAGTGTGCCTCAGGATGCCTATACCGTACCGATGCTTCGCTTTCTTGCGGAGAACAACATTACCCGGGAGCCGGGAGCGGACGGACATTGGGCGCTGCTCCGGGGCTTTGACGACCGGCAGGTATTTCGGATGATCAAATATTTGGCGTCCGGTAAGACAGAGGATTATGAACTGTACAGGGATTATTTATATTGCTGCAGGCAGATCGGAGAGTATCCGGGCGGATTGACGCCGGCGAACCTGAAACAGGCTCACGATATGGCTGTCGATATCAAAACCGACATGGAGAATCACAGGATGGCAGAAGCTTTCAGAAGACAGGTATCCTCTCCGGAATATCTGGAGCTGACCACGAATACGGAGATGGATAATGAGATTTTCGGCAAAGATCCGTATGTTGTCAAAGCGCCTTCCGTTCCGAGAGAACTTGTGGAAGAAAGCGCGGCGATGCATCATTGCGTACGGATGTATGCGGATCTGGTGGCAAAGGGAGCGACAAAGATTTTCTTCCTGAGACAGAGGAAGCAGCAGTCTGTCCCGTTTGTAACCATTGAGGTAAATGGAAAACGGGTGATTCAGGTGAAGGCGGCCTATAACAAGAAAGCGGACATACGGGCGCAGAGATTTGTGCGGAAATGGGCCGCTGTGAAAGGCCTGCAGATTACAACGCCGGATATGCGGGAAAGTGTATGACAGAAATTCTGCAGCCGTTCCGCTGGATGAATGGCTGCAGGATTTCTGGCGGATAGGAGCTTACAGATTTCGGTTCGTATGAAGCGGCCCCGGAATCTGTTCGTACCACTTAGAGAGTACGAACGGATTCCGGGGCTGCTTTTTTGACCTGTCTATTTTCCTGACAGCACATATCAAAAATACTCAGCGCAGTCCGCTACGCCGGCGTTTTTTGACCCGCACACTCGAAAAAGCATTCTGTGCGATTGGTCTGATGTACTAGGAAAACATATGCCGATATTTTTCCGCAAGTTCTTTGTCTTCTTCCGAATCGTATCCTGCCAGGTCGTCTTCGTAGGCCTGGCGAAGCTTATACATGTCCTGAAGCATTTCCGCAGAAGTATAGGCTTTCAGGGGCGGGTACTGGTATACGGGAAGTTCAGGCTGTTCCGTATAGTCTTGCAGAAACTCATACTGGTCAAGATCGGGAAGCTCTGTCACCCAGGTAAGCGGACCGGAGGAAATATAGACCTCGGAAGATTCCCGGCCTTTTTTCAGTTTCCGCAGATCTGATACAGAAATCAGCCGGCGAGGAGTTCCGTCTTCGGATTCGTTGGTGTAGCCGGCTTTCCCGGAAAGCTCTTCCAGAAGCTCCGGGTCCGGACTTCCCGTAAAATAGATATTCTGACAATTTGCGAGAATCACAGGATACTCTTTCGGGTATGCCTGTTGGAGCTGGCTCTTGCTCTGACAGACCAGATACCACCGGATGTTTCTGGAACGGTGAGCGCTGATATTTCTGTCCATGCCGGGGATATAATAATTGCAGAATTCGTCGCAGATGTAATTGACTCTCCGGGGCAGCATTCCGCCGTGCTGATATGCCGCTTTTACCAGAGCTGCACTGATCTGTGAGAGAATCAGTCCTGTCACGGAACGGTAGGTGTCTGTTTCATCCGGGAGAATCAGAAACAGAGCGGTTTTCTGTTCATACAGTTCAGATACTTCAAAGGTGGAAACGCTGAGCATCCGCAGCAGTTTTTCGTTGATGATAAAGTCGCTGAAAAAGGAAGCAACCGTCGCCATTGTGCTCATTCTGGTACGCTCCGACTGGGAGAGGATGCTTCTGAGCATTGTCATGATATTATTGTTTTTTCCCGGCAGCATGGCCGCAAGCTTTTCCAGGTTCTCGCAGCTTTCATTGGTTGCATAGGAGGCAAGAGACAGAAGATTGATCCGGTCGCGGTCCTGACAGAATTCAAACAGGAAGACTGCGATTACCATCACGTATTCCCGGGCATTTTTTGGCCAGATGGGATCGGACGTACTCCTGTTGTAAAAAGACGAGAGAGCGCTGACAAGATCATGCAGCTGAGCCATAGCTTCTTCTGTCTGCCCGCTCTGGTATAATTCATACGGCTGCTGCAGGAGATTCCACCCGTCGCCGTTCAGTTCGCGGAGGTTCACTACACGGATCCGGTAACCATTGGCCTTCAGCACGCCCCGGACCTTCGGGGCAAGGACGCCCTGGCAGAGCTCTCCTTTGACGTCCGGAATGATCATGCTTTCGCCTTTTTCGGTCATGGCCAGAACGCAGAGCAGAACGGAAACCAGAAGGCGGGATTTTTTTGTCCCGGTACCGCCGTAGATCATAGTCATCTCGTCTGCTGTATTCAGTGTTGCCGTACGGCCGTCACAGAGTACGGGCAAGCCGCCGGCGGGGATTTTCTTACCCTTCTTTAATTCGACGGTAAGATATCTCTCTTTCAGCTCCTCCTCAGTTGCCAGATGATCCGCTTCATCGAAGGCATACTTTCTCCAGTCTGCTTCGTAACTATATAGCTGTTTCATACGCTTCATACTCCGTTCCCAGGCAGGTTCCGGCCAGAATAGCCAGAGAGCTTTCCGGTTCCTGCAGATATTGCTTCACTGATTTTTCGGAAATTCTCAGAACCTTTTCTTTTTGTTCTGTTTCCCGGCAGAGAATCTCATATGCGATTCGCCGGATGACCGGAAGGGTTCTGTTCTCCATCGGAAGTCTGGCGCCCAGCGCTGCCGCAAGCTCCTGCACAGCTTTTTTGTCTGCCGTCACACCGAAGTGGGAAAAAGCATTCTGAACGTACCGGCTCAATGTTTCCTGGCTGTATACATATGCCCGCCGGCTGTGAAGAATAAAATAATTTGCGCAGACGCGCCGAAGGTCGGAAAGCTCTCCGGGCGAATATCCGGAACAGATGTATACCAGGTCCCATTCTTTGCTGTTGTCGTACAGATATTTCTGCATGATCTGGAAATATTCCTCTTTCTCATGACTTTTCCAGGGAGTGACGTCGATTCCGACGATTCCGCGGTAGCTGCTTCGCAGGCCCGTTCTGCGTCGGATTTCCAGGATCAGTTTTTTCAGACCGGTAAACGGCCCGCCGGGGAGTTCGTAGCTCCAGCGAAAGAATACATATCCGGCTTCCTCCGGGCCGTATGCCGGCTGTCTTTTCTGCGAGGGGAAGGCCTGTTCCGTGAATATTATTTTCCGGAAGAGCAGCTCTGTTTCGGTAAGATCTGTCTCCAGAAGGGTGAGCGATGGAATGAAGTATTGTTCTAAGTCTTTTTTCGTCATGATGATCTCCTTCTGATGCGTCTGCCTGCGACAGACGGCCTGCCGGAAGCTTTCTGCGGCTCCGGCAGGCCGTCCGTCACTGCCCGCTGATTGTGCTGCGCGCCTGGTCGATCAGGCGGTCCAGCGTCTGTTTTGCCTGTTCCGCGGAATTTCTTCCGAAGATGTTTCCGAGAATTCCCACGTACCGTTCTTCGCCGTCCAGCTCAAATATGGAGAAGACCAGGTAATCGCTGGTTTCTGTTCTCGCCTCCACCAGAGCGATGAATGCGTCGTCGAAAAAGCTTCCCAGGCCGCTTTCGTTTTTCTCTGCGTACCACTGAGCGAAGTCGTGCTCTGACGGACGTGTGGTGATCAGCAGGATGCCCAGTCCTGCAAGGATCAGGAAAGTAAATAAGATTCGGATCAGCTTTTTCATGTGTCAGCCCTGCCTTTCTTCTACAATGAGGATTCCTTTTTGTTTCAGGTAAATTCTGTTCTGCTCGTATGCTACAGTTGCCGGACGCTCTGTCTTCAGGAGCTTTATTCTCCCGGTCAATGCCGCAGGCGCGCCGCTTGTGGTAATAAAATCAAAAACACGGTGAAAATTCTGATTCTGATAATAGGCGGCTGTGCTGGATATCTGAAAACAGTCCTGCGCCGGTAAAACCGTATCGTCAGAAAACAGATCGAACGGTTCCCGGCCGGAGTTGCTCCGATCGAAGAAAATTCTTTCGGAAAGATTGTAATAGACTGCGCTGTTGACAATCAGTCCGTCGACACGATGCGGCTGGGCGGGTGTGAGCACATATGGCGAAGGATCATGAACGGTCGGCTCCGGCAAAGTATCCGGGGCGTCTGATCGTGATCCTTCTGCTTTTTGGATTTTTTTGCCGGAATCCTTTTCGCCTTGGATTTCACCGGAATCCCGGGATGCCTGCAGCGAGGAGGAGCCTGTATTCTGTCCTTCCGACCTGGACCGGATTGGTTCCTGGGAACCGCCGGAACCGTCGGAATCCTCCGAATCGGTGCCGTCGGAGCCCTGTATTTCAGAGGAAAATCCCGGCCGGATATCTTCTGAGGGACGTTCTGTTTTCCCTGGCAGCTCAGAAAGAAGTTTTCGGATATCCGTGGTCGCCTTGTAGATTCTTCTCTCCCAGATCAGCGCCGAAAAATTCAGAAGGATCAGACTTGCCAGGAGCAGGATCAGCAGGACCAGACAGAGGATGAGAGGTTCCCTGCTGCCGGCGGACGCCGCCTGTACGGCGGCATCCGCTGTGCTTTCCGACTGAGACAGCGCGGCGGCGAAATAAGTTGCCTGTTCTCTTATCATTACACATCAGCCTCCTATCGTTCCAGTGCAAGGTCGATGACAGCCCCGCAGAGAAGTTCTTTCTCAATACCGGGACAGGACATAATCAGGTCTTTCCGGCTGGACAACAGTTGTGAACAAATATTGGCAAAATGATCCTTTGCCGTTGTGCGGAGTGCTTCGTCAAAGCTTCCATCGCCGGTACCGGTATAGCCGAAGCGATTAAAGCTTTCCTCGAACATTTCATAGGTATACCCCCGGATGATTGCATCAAAGGCTTTATCGTAAATCTGTTCTTTCAGAGTAAGGAACTGCCTTCTGGTCGCCTGTCCATTGAGAGTCTCCAGCTGATCCAGGAAGCTTTGCTTTGCTTCTTCGTCGTCCCCGCAGATTATGCTGAGATAGTATTCCGTCGGATCCTCCTTTTCGACAATCTGTGCGGCAGGACGATTGGCAGTGCCTCTTTCCTTCAGAAGAATCATACCTTCAGCCACACTGACTTTCCGGGTGTCGTTATTCGGAAGAAGCTGGATTTCTCCGGTGTAAGGTTCGCTGCTGTCGCCGAGCATCGCGTTGATTTCCGCTCGCAGTCGTTCTGTAAAGCGTTTCTCAAAGCCTTCTCCGGTATTGTTCATGGCAAGGGATCCCTTGCCGACCGGAGCAAGCATCAGGTTTTCAGAGGGATGCAGATCGCCGGCCCGGATTGCTCTGACCATCGTATCGGCGTATGCCGGTATGGCGATGTTCAGTTTGGCCTCCACAATCTGCTGCACCTGCAGCTGGAGATGGTCGGCATTTGCACCGGTCACCTGAAAATTGCATTCACTGAACAGGCGGTTCAGCGCAAGCACAAAACCAAGACGCTCATACAGCTTTCCGTGTGAGGAATTCATTACCGAGGGATTCATCACTCTTTTGATGGATTCCTGAGTCTCTTTCATCAGCTGCTGACTGCCGCCGTGAAAACACCGCATCAGTTCCTTGTCATTTCCGTCATATACTTTTGCAAGCGTTGCGTTTGTGAGCTGCTGGGCGGCATAGGGCAGTGAGAACAGATACAGGTGTCTGTTCACTCTTAACGAGTAATCGTGGGTAGAAAAACCGCAGTCCGGCGTGCCGGTGGCATTCGAACCGCCCAGAAAGTCTTTTGTCGGCGGGTGCTCTTCGTGCCATCTGTTTGTGGCTTCGCTTTCCGAATAGAGAGTTACGTTTGAGCCGACGGCCAGATGATTCGAAGGAGTAAGATATTCATTTATCAGCTGGATCGCTCCCTCGATTGCTTCTTTCATCAGCCTGGTGACGCTCTGGCCGGATCCGTTCTCCGGATAGGAGATCAGCAGCTGCAGGTTCCCATGCTGAATGGAAAATCCTTTTTTTGCGGCTTTGAAGATACCTTCCAGAAGCAATATCCCAATGTAAAAGTTCAAAGCCTGTATGCATTTTGCTCTGTTTTCCGGAGTCAGGTCGGATCTGGAGATCATCTCCTTGGGATTCGACACGACGCCGATGGCGGTCATAGCATCAGTCATGTCGCCCGTGAATTCTTGAAGGGCAGTAAACAGTTCTTCCTGATTCTGCTGGAATATCCTGCTCTCTATCATCAGGCGGGCCCAGTCTCCCGTGCCGTCCAAATCGAAATTCTGCAGAAGCGATGCAAAGTGAGTGGTCTGAAGGCCTGTGGTCCGCGGCAGAACAGCGCGAAATTTTTCGACTGTTTTCAATGCCTCTTCAGACATTGGAGTCAGCGGCGCCAGGAGGTCGCTGTCAGGTACTGCCGAAATGTTTCTGCTTCCCGCAATGGTCGCGAGACGTACGCTCTCGGCGCCGGCAGGATCCAGGGAGATGTACATAGTGTTGTTTTCTTTCTTGAAAGCCGGCGAAACCGGAGGTATGACAGTTCCCAGCACATGTCCTTCGTTGTCGGTCAGTTTCAGCATGGAGATTGGCAGAGTTCTCTGCAGAACCGTCCAGGACGATCCCTTGGCCTGCTTTGATTCCAGTGTTGCCTCGATTGTCGTGGGATCTTCCGGATAGATCTCCCAGATGGTTTCACCGGCGGTTTCATGATTCTCTTTCGAATTTGCCATAGATTGCTGGATCAGATAGTTATGCCGTGAAAGGAGCCAGTCCGGAACACCGTAGAACATATCTATGATATCCTCCGGCTGAAAGATCTTCCATCCGCCGGATGGGCGGTGGTAGATTTTGTGATAGAGGGTTTCGTCCAGAAACGCGGTAAACTCCAGGTAGGATTTGTCATCAGCATAATCATATTTCGCTCCGGTGATGGAGGAGCAGTTATCTGTCGGAGGAATTACAACCAGTTCTGTCCCGATGCAGGCCATACCGGCGTTAATCTGTGACTTTTCACCGACAAGGAGAAAGGCCGGTTCTTCCAGCAGCCTTGATACTGTGTTTGTTCCGGGCATGCAGCAGAAGGCCCGCGCTGCGTCCGGTTCCGCGCCCGTAACAGCCTGGAGATATTCCAGGACGTCTCCGGAGAGAGATTTCAGCATTTCTCCTCTGTAGATCTTCATCTTCTCTGGCGGAAGCACGCCGCCGAGTTCTGAGAGCAGCAGATTCAGCGCGATGCTGGAAATATGGTTTTCTGCCATATTGGTGAGAAATGCATGGTATCTGTCTTTTACCTTCGGATGTGAGGAAAGGTACCTGTCGGTATCAATTTTATTGCTCTTTTGTTCTCCGCATTCGTTTTTCAGAATGCCCGTCTGCATCTCCGTAAATGCCTGCTCCGCTTTCTCGCGGGTGCTGAATCCGGCTCCCGGGATGAACATCCGCATCTGCGGATCAAAGATCGCACAGGCGCGCTCGCCAATGTTCATTACAAGTACCCGGTCCGGCATCTGATTCCATCCGGTTCTTTCCTGGAGATGTTCGATGCAGCTCTGGTCGAAGTCGTCCTCCTTCTTGAATACATGAATGTTATAGGTCACAGAAACACCCCGGTAATCGGCGTCTGCCACCATTGCATACATTGTTTTCAGGACATAGATGCAATCCTTCAGAATTGCAGGATCAGGATTTTGAAGGTCGTTGCAGAAGGCGATGAGAGAGGCAAAGGGGTCGGCGATGCTCCGGGGATTCTGGCGTACTGCTGTGCTTTGTTCAGGGTTGGATATCAGGTTGGCTGAACTTCTGATTGGCATGCCAACCACCTGCGCAAAAATTTTGTCAGGAAACTGATTGAGTGCTTGGCGGATTTCTTTGGATTCAGGATTTAAAGCCATGGCGTTTCTCCTTTCTGTCGGCGCAGATATCATACAGTTCTTCCATAAGAACAGAAAATGGTTTCGGATGTCTTCCGTCTCTGTATTTCATCCGGGTGCGAATTTTATCAGGGGTCAGTCTGGTATAATAGAGAGACTTGCCGTTGCATTCTGTCAGACGGTCCAGCTGGAAACTGCTGAGGGGTTCCGGCCGGTTGGATTCCGTTGCTGCACGGATCAGCTTCTCAATCTCACTGACAGGGAACAGTTCTGTCTTCATGTCTTCTGTGGGCATCTCGCCGTTTTCCCAGTTTTTTCCGGTCAGGCAGATATCTCTCAGCCATTCCAGAAACAACAGTTCTCTGTCAAGAAGGATGGAAAAGGGTTTCAGAACCTGCTCTTCCAGTTCCTCATAAGAAACAGCCCGCTCCAGTTCTCTGGATTTTTTTGTGCCATACAGCTTGCCGAGAAATTCGGATTCGAATACAGTACTGTTGACCAAAGAGCCGGAGCCACTGGCGGCTGGAAGAAGCTGCGGTTTCAGCCAGTGAATCAACATCGCGTCAAAAAACAGCCTGTTGCCAAGCGCTTTGGGAACGATGTCCGGAAGCGCCAGAGTTTTCCAGGTGGTTTTGCCGTTTCCGGGTGATGAATAACGTGCGATATACGGCCCCTTGACGGTCATCTCCTCGTCGCTTTTTTCATAAAAGTCCTGGATGGCATAAAAAGCAAGCAGCTCAATTGCGTGATGATGTCTGTATTTGTCATCGGAACCATCGCAGAATTTTTCTGCCTGGACAGGCATGGCGTCGTGTTCAAGAAGATAGAATGCGTTGACTGCTTTTTCAGAATCCTCAGGATAATTTGCGAGGGTTCCCGCGACGAGTCCGGAGACATCCTGATCCAGATTGCCGCCTCTCGGGAATCGAAATGCAGATCCGATCAGAATCACTGCAATTTTCAGAGTTCGCTCTACATATGCGATCGCCTGTTCTTCAGTCAGATGACGGTCCTGCATGACTGCTTTGATGCACATTTTTCTCAGAAGAGCCGGGTGCTTGCAGATGTTGGTGCGTCCTTCACCACCGCCTCCGCCGGCGATATACGGTACCATTACCTGATAAAGGTTGTTGGCGTTTACTACTTCGTCTATAATCGCCTGCAGTCCTTCCAGTTTATCTTTCGAATTTTCCATGGCGCGGTGAAGCGAGTGAATACAGGAAAAGCTTCCGATTTTCAGGTTTCGGCCATATCCCTTTGTAAGGTCAAAATCAAGTTCATCATTGGTGAACAGCAGCTGATTATGATACCATGGATCGGCAACAGATCTCAGGTTGTAAGGTTCTTCCTGTCCGTTTGATTTTGTCTTTCTGGCGTCGGAGACTTTCAGAAACAGCAGACGAAAATCAGGATTCCGAAAATCCAGAGCCCGATTCGCGGCCATAAGCTTCTGGATGTTTCCGATAAACTTTCCTCCGGCATCCATGGTTTCATAGATATGCGGAGCAAGGTGATAGGGTGATTTCAACAGGGAAAGAGTGGTTGCCATTTGCAAATTGCTTTCGCAGCAGGCTTCTCCTGTTCCCCCTTCAATGATTATGCGCATTTTTCTCATCATCTTGCCATTCCTCCTTTCATCAATAACGTCCCAGCACACGGTTCGGAAGCCCGAAGTACCACATCAGAAGCCACAGGGTAATGTTTCCGATCAGCCATTCACTTAATACAGAGGTGAAGGAATAGATCTGACTGATTCCAACGAAGATGAGGTTCAGAAACGTTACAAGGAGCGCAACTGCGGCGATGCCCAGAGTTATTCCGATGGAGAGCAACAGATATCGGACAGCGCATGAACGGGCGGCTTTTCTCATCTCCGAGTTGTTGAACATATCTTTTGCGAGATTATTGCTTTTTTTGTACCAACGCCAATACAGCAAGGTAATACTAAGCCCCTCAGCCGCAACAAAATATACACTGAAAGAATATGCCGTATCCCCGGCTCCCATCAGATAGGCGGTCGGATACAGACCACCCATCACCAGAAATGTGATCAGCACCAGGATAAAAATTCCCTTCACCATATTTCCGTATTCTGTATTTTTTATCAATGTGTTCTCCTCCTTTTTGAATACGCACGGCAGTATGCTGCACTGCCGCAAAGCAGTGTTATCGGTTGTCAATCATCACCCGGAACAGGATGACGTCGTTGCCCCCTTCCGCCTCCGCGCCTGCTGCGGCCAGCTCGTCGGCAATCTGTTCGAAGTTCAGAAGCCGGCTGAATACGGAAGAGCCGGAGGCTGTACGGGTGTACTGGGAGGCGCTTGGTTCTCCGTTTACAAGAACCGGCTCGCATTCTGTTTTCAGGGCGGCTGTGTACTCTTCCAGTCCCGCGCTGTGTTCCGCCGCGAATTCCTGCAGGCTCACCGGCTCGTCTGATTCACAGACCAGCTCTGTCTCCACAGCATACAGACCTTTCGGAAGCTTTTCGTTTTCCACAGTGACCACAAAGGCAGGCTCGTCTCCAGCGATCAGATTGCCGCCCAGGGTTGTATTCAGCGTTTCGTCGTCGGAGGCGGGAAGTCCGTCCAGAAGGCCTTCCGCCGTCACGGTGAAGGATGTGCCGCTGGGAAGAAAGGTTTCTGTCTCAGAGTCATATTCTAGGACAGGCACCTTCTGTTCGGCGATGGCGGGCACTTCGCTGTCCGGCGTTGTGTAGAGGACAACTCTGACTGCTTCGGTGTTGTCGTTGGCGCTTTTTCCTGACTTCCTGTAGACGAAGGTGTTGGAGAGGGTGAAGTCTGTTCCGGAAGTGTCCGCCGGTTCCAGACCGTAGCAGTACCGGTTGTTTTCATAGGTGATACCAGCCAGGTTTTTTGTAAAATACTTGCTGGAAGTCAGTGTCAGAAGGCTTTCGGTGGTTTCTTCCGATTCGTCCGTCATGGAGACATGGCAGAAATCATAGGCCATGCTGTGATTCAGCTTTTCCTGGAAGGTCTCGTCAAAGTTTTTGACCAGGTTGTTTTCCCCGAAGACAATCATCAGAAACTCCCGTTCAAAGCTGCAGTTGGAAACGGATACATACGTCAGGGCCTGAGCGGAAGTGTAGGTGCTGAACTCTACTGTGCCCTGATAGTTCATGGTAAATATGTAAAACGTAAACCCGCTGCATCCGGTGTCGGACAGCCATCGGCCGATTTCCGTGCCGGTGGTGCTGGCAGATTGGAGATCTGTGGTCAGTACATTGACGCCTTCCGGATCCACAGGAATATCGGCGGTACCGATGACGTCGATCACAGCTCCGGTTCCGTACTGGCCGCTGAGCGCCAGCTGTTCGTCGGTTTCCATGAGTTTTCCTTCTTCTCCGAGGATATAGTGAAACTTGTCCATTCCGGCTCCGGCTTTTTCAGCCGCAGAATGAACGGTGATTACTTCCGGAGAACGATACATGCTCTGAGAGGTATCCAGAAAGTAATGGATCCCGGGGGCAGGAGCGTCCTCTTCGGAATCTTCCTCAACTGTTGCTGTGGAAGCGGCGGCCTGACTCGAAGCTTCCGATGCAGAAGCTGTGGTTTCCTCACGGGAAGCTTCCGGATCTGACGTGTCAGACGCAGAAGCTTCCGATGCCGATGATTGCGAATCAGAAGTTTCTGATTCAGAATCGTCGTGTGCTTCTTTTGATTCGTCAGACTCGTCTGTATCCGTATTCCGGATTACCCAGCCATCAGGGTAGGGAAGAGTTCCGCTGCCGGTTCCGCTTCGGCAGCCCACCAGACTGGTGAGGAGCAGGACCGCTGCCATTATCAGAAACAGAAGTTTGTTTTTCATGGCATTTCCTTTCTGCAGATTTTTCTGCGTGGCGGACACAGCACTCGGAAATTTGCTGAATGCTGTGCCGGTGAATGAGTTCCTTTAGGTACATTAAACTGTTTCTTTTGAAAAATAAAAAGCTAAGTTCCGAAACCGGACGCGGAAACTGTTTCAATATCTGGTGATTTTTTCATATGGTCCGTGCAGTAAATGCACGGACCTGGCTGAACTGTAATAAAAATCCGGAATAAAAGTGAATTACAGCTTGACAAACTATAATGGAAACAATAAAATATTTATATGAAACAAGAAATGAAACCGAAATGCGAAACAGACTCTTTCACTGATTTTTGAGTTGACAGCTAGTATAAGCCGCGATAAATACCTTATTGTTTCGGTGAGGATGCTTTTTCGAGAGTACAGTTGTAAAAACGCAGGCGTAGCGGGCTACGCTGAGGCTTTTACAACTGTGCTATCGGGAAAGCAGACCAGCGAAACATATGGTTATTTATCGCGGCTTATACTAGGAAGACAGATGATCTGGTAAAGTTATTTCGGCAGTTTTTTCAGCGGAAAGGAGCAGTTTGTATGGCACAGATTACGTTGCAGGAGTTCAGCCAGGAAATTCAGCAGGCGTTTCCGGAGAACAGCCCGGTGAGAAAAAAGATCGAGACAATCGATGGATTTGCCCTGGAAATTTTTCCGAAGCAGATTTATACGCTTGTAAAATGCAGAGCGACCGCAGAGGATGTTCTGAAAAAAAATTCGGAAAATATTCGTATAACAGAACAGCGAAAAACTATCTGGCGGGTATTTTCCGGGAATAACGCAGCCAGGAGATACCAGGAGATTGCCAAACTGCTGCTGGACAGAAGGGCAAATCCCACCCGTGAATACGCTACCTGGGAGAGCAGTCCCTACCGGCGGGAGATTACAGAGCGCTGGAGCAATCTGCTGAAGGAGACTTCACCGAAAGAGAAGGAAAATCTTTCGAAGCGAATGGAGGCGTTGATCCGGAAAACGGCAGACCATGACGCATCCGTTCTGAAGCGGCTGCAGACCGCGAAGAGGATTTCCCTGGAGGCCTGTCTGACCTGTTTCACACTGACAGGTCTTACGCTGACCTGTTTCGAGCAGAAGAAAGACACGGCAGAACTGTTTGCCCTGAAGCAGATCGTTTATCCATCTTCTTCGGATGAAGAGGAAAAGGACAGGAACATACAGGAGGAGCTGCGGAAAAAGGCTGCGGAAAATGCGAAGAAGAGTCTTGCTTCCATTGAAGAGGAATTCGGCAGAATCACGTTGAGCGAAGCCGCAGACAGAACCTGTTTCGAGAAGGCCAGAGGGGTGCTGGATATTCCTTTTCTGGAGGATTCTTTTCTGCTTGGAAAAGCAAACTATATTCTTTACCGCTGCAGTCTGTATCCTCCATATGTCGGCAGAATCCGGGAGAAAGAGGCGCTCCGCTATCTGGAAACGAGTATCAGTTATTCTTATCCGGATGCGTTGGAGGAATACCGTCTTTTTGCGGAACGGTCTCTTACTTACCACGCAAAAGAGGCGTCCAGCGACAAGACCGGACTGTGTATTACGAACTGTGACAATGAATATACAGAATTTTGTCTTAAGACAATGCCATGCTGGACCTGGAGCAGGCAGGAATATCGTCCGGATGATTTCGGACAGGTACTGTCGTTTCCAGAGAAAAGATACCTGTTTTTCAGCGACGACACCCATCAGAATTTTCTGGATGCCCTGAAGCTGCTGGAGGTGATCCGGGCAAAGAAGGCGTATGAGCTTCTGAGGCATCTGGAAATTTTCATCCGATGTGAGGAGGAAATCTACGGTGCACTGATCGATACTGCACAGAATTATATGGAGGGTCATGTCGCCAGGATCCACCTGATCGATGATGACAAGTCTGCGGCACAGTATCTGCTCAGCCACCATCCGCTCTTTTATCACCTGCCCGTCGGCGGAAAAAACAGCCATTCGGCCGCTGTTCCGACACTGCATTTTGTGGTTGTGGGGTCGGATCTGTGTGCTGAGTGGCTGGTCCGCGAGGCCTCCTGGATCATGACGTTTTCCAGTGAAACCGTCCGGACAAAAATCTCAGTTCTGTGTCCGGATCCGGAAACGGTAATCGGGCGGCTGAAGGCCAAATGTCCGGGAATGGTCAGGGCAGAGCACCCGGCTGCCAATGAAATAAAAGACGTTCCGATTGCTTCCTTCGACTCACCGGATCTGGAAGATACAGTCAGAACTCTGTCCTCTAAGGGAGATTATCTGTATTTCGCAGTCTCAGAAGGAAGCGATGAGAGAAATCTTGAACTGGCGATCCGGATCCGGCAGCAGCTGATCAGAAATCTTGTCCTGAAAGAGAATGCTGGCAATAAGGAAATCGAAGAGACCAGAAGCAGGCTGTACTCTCTGCCGCCGGTGGCGTTCCGCTGTAAAAACCCGGATGTGGCGAATCTGAGCCGTCATATGGTGATCAGCAATATCCGTCAGGGTGACGCATGGCACAACAATTACGCCCTGATTTCTTTTGGTTCCCTTGATGAACGGTATTCCTGGGAGAATCTGGACGGAGGTATTCTGGAAAAGCTTGCTCTGTGTACGCACATGCAGTACTGCGCTGTGCCGCCGGGAACGTCTCATTCGTATGCGGACGACGGGCAGGGCGAACAGGATCAGGGAGCGGCCGAGGCTTTCCGCAGCTATTATGGCAGCCAGTATAATATGGATTCGTCGCTTTCCGTCGCTCTGAGCCTTCCGTACCGGCTGTTCCATATGTTCAGAGCTCACCGCAGACTAGTGAAAAAGCCCTGGAATATCCTGGACGGTGATGCATACTACAGCAGAGAGACGCTGCAGGAATTCGGAGAGGAGCTCAGTGCGTTGGGCGCAAAGTCAAACTATTCCACGGATCAGCTGGCCAGATGGGAGCATCTGCGATGGACTCGGTATATGTTCGCCCGCGGATGGCTGCCTGCCGATGACGGCCAGATAGAGATTTACCGGGGCGCCGGCTGCACAAAACATCAGCTGCATATCGCCCGGCTTCATCCGATGCTCCGGGAGTTTGACCGGCTGAAGGAAGAGGAGAAGGGGATCGATATCAGCAATCTGACTGCGACGAGGGATATTCTCCGGCTTGCATGGCTGGAAAAGGAGCCGGAAAAAGAACTGCAAAAGGAGCTGGAAGAACCGGAGCACGAGTTGATGTGACGGAGCCAGTGAGGAGGAAATGATATGGAAATTTCGAAAGGGATTCATGATGGGAGGACAGAAGGCCTTCAGGAGATTCAGACCAGAACAGAGGCGCTGGGGCAGACTCTGACGGTCGATGATTTTGTTTTTCAGGGAAAAGCCCTGAATGACAGGCTGAACCGGTATCTCCGGACATGGAAAAGCTTTCCTACATACAGATATGTGATCAATACACTGAAAAATAACATGTTTTATCACGGTGACGACAGAGCGCTGGAACTTCTGTACGAGGAGCGGGAGAGAGGCCAGAAGCTGTCCGAAGCGTCGGAAGAGGCGCTGGAGAGCCTGGGTGATGCTCTGATACAGAAGGTGGAAGATCTCCCGGACAAAGCACTGAGAGAGAAGTTGACGGCGGAGTTTCCCAGAGAGAAAATCAGGGACAATCTGCTGGAACTGCAGGAAAGCTTTTTCCTGACCTTTCTTGCGCCGATCCTGGATCTGGATCTGTACGAAATCGATGTTTTTCTGGTCAGAGTTCTGAAAAGAGATCAGCTGTGCTGTTATTCTGCGGACGAATATCTGCTGCGCCAGGCGGTTCAGATTCACGAGCAGCTCCAGGGTATGGGAACTCTTGAGATTCTGTATGAACTGAAATCCTGTTATGAGAAGCTTCCGGACGCCGGACAGGCGACAGAGATTCCTGAGGAAGAAGGGACGGTTTATATTGCGGAGAAGAGTGATGAAAAGCTGAAAGAACTGGAGGAGACAGGGAGAGCATTCCGTGTCGAAGATTATCCTGAAATCGCAGAGCTTCTGGTCTGGTATAAATCTCTGGAACGTCCTCTGGGAAGAGACCGGGCAGAAGCCTATGAAAAGCTTTTCCAGGAGGTTTACGACCTGTATCAGGATGAAACGGACGATTATCTGAAGGTTCTTCAGGTCGAAGAGGTTAAGAGAACCAAGCAGAAACACAGAGAAGCCCTCAGCCTTCCGATTACCATATGGTACAGAAAGGCAGGAGAAGACGCGGAAAAGAAGGAGCAGAAAATCCCGGCAGGGACAAGATTTTTTGGTAAAAACTGTATCTATGAAATCAATAAGGATGTGGTACTTCCCCGGGAGGATTATGTTTCGGTTGCGGTTCACGTTCTGCCTTCAGAAGAAAACAAAAAACAGGCGCCGCCGAAAACGAAATCGCTGCCGAAGAACGTACCGCTTGAGATTGTGGCCGGAAATTTCCTGAGGAACGGGAAAGCGGTGGTCAGAAATGTCCATACAGACGTCATTTCAAATATCGACCGCAGCAAAGACAGCAAACTTTGGACGAAACCCAAATGGACAGAGGATCCGGAGGGGAAGGGCTTTGTTATGATGGAGGTCCTCGCAGGAGAAAAAATTCCGGAGGATCTGTGTCTGGAATACAAGGGTTTCCGGTTTGTTCCGTCGGATGGACTGAACCGGCAGTATGAGCTGCATACGACAGTTACCGCATATCTGGATGTGACGTCCATTGATCGGGAACACGTCAGCTGCGAGAAGAAACGGGGAAACTATGTCTTCGAAGATACGAATTCCGTGACCCGGATGGAGCCGAAGGCGGACTGGATTCTGAGAGTCAGCAATATGGGAAACCGGATGACCGGACGAATGGAGATGTTTGATGAAAACCTTCAGCTTGTGACTCCGCCGGCGCCGGATATGGGAGAACTGAAGAAACAGATGACGCCGTGGCGGCTGTTTGCCGAATATATGTACAGCGCCAGGGATTTCGAGATCGCATCCGGGCTTGATACAGAACTTGGCGGGAAAATCGGTCTGGATACCGAGGCTGTCGCCTGCGACTGGATCAGGGAATCTATGGTGCAGGGGGACGCCCGGTGGTTTTCGGGACTGCCGCAGCACAGGCAGAGAAACGTTGTTCTGGCGCTGCTGTTCCTTGTCTATATCAAAAAGAACTGTCAGGCGATTGGCCTCAGAGAAGAACGCTTTATCAGAAATTTCCGGGGATATGTGGAACGAAATATGGGAGAGTTCCGGTTTGACGGATTGTACCTGGGATATCCGCTGGATTGTCTGCTGATGTTTCTGCTGGCGTCCTGCGACGTGAGCGATATGTGCGATACCCTGCGGATCTTTTATAAGGAAACGGTGAAAAAAGGTGGTAAAAGTTCAGCCCGCTGAACTGTCACAAAAAAGCGAAAAGGAAGGAGAAAAGAAAGAGTTATGAGCGACCGACAGGAACGGATTCCCATGCAGCCGGGAGAATATCTGTTTTATACAGTGAATCCGGACGAGATCCGGGAGAAGATCCGTTGTTCTGATTTTGGCTTTCCGGAAGAATGGACAGCACAGGAGGAGCAAAAAGAAATCCGGATCTGTGTGGATAAGCTGCTGTCTGATCAGGGAGCGACCTGTATGGTATATGAGGGGACGCTCTCTGAGAATGGGCGGAAGGTGATCGTCAAAGAGTTTTATCCATGCAGCAGAAGAAATGTCTGGGCGATCGGGAGAAGTCAGGACCGGGACCAGAAGCTTCGGATTCCCAGGATGACCAGAGTGCAGAACCAGGAGTTTGCACAACGGTGCAGGCAGTTTCTCCGAAGTTATCTCTGGCAGAAAAAATTTTATTCCGAGGCACAGTTTCTGGAGATTGTGGTGGAACCCCAGGCTCTGGCGGTCTACGGGGATACCTGCTATATTGTCAGCGATTATCACAACGGAGTGTCCATGGCGGAGCAGGCCGGGAAATTCCGGACGCTGAAGGAAAAAATTTTTCTCTGTCAGTACCTGGCCGACGTCCTTTCAATTCTGGAAGAAAACGGATATCTCTTTCTGGATCTGTGTGAAGAGAATTTCCTGATGATACTGCAGACAAAATCAAGATACCAGCTGCGGATGTTTGATATGGACAGCATTATTGATCTGAACGATCTGGACAATCTTCATCAGGCAGAGGGGAACATTTTTTATCATCCGGAGTATGCGTCCGGCGAGATTCTTTCGCTGGAAAAAAGTCTTCTCAGAAACCGCTTTGATGATATCAAAAAGGATTATCTGGAGGAAAGCGTTGCGGTTTACAGTCTGGGCGTATTGTTTTTCAAGATCCTGCTGGGACACGTTCCTTCCGGGGAGGAGCGGAAGGGTCTGGAAGCTTCCGGCGGTGAGAAAACAGCGGAGGCTTTGGCGGATACCTTCGGGATCCGGCCGAAGATGGCCCGGAAGCTGACGGTGCTTCTGGGGGATATGCTTTCGCCCCAGGATGAGCGGTATCAGAGGGGCGTCCCGTCGTGCGCCCGTGTGCTGGAACGTCTGAATGCGTTTGCTGAGGACATGAGTTATGAGACCTACGTTTCCCAGAGAAAAATCGCGGAGGCCAATTCCACCTTTGCAGCCTATAATATGTTGCAGAAGCATCCGCTGTTTTCTTATTCCGACATTATCCTTTCAGGAGAGAAAGGGCATGAAAGCAGAGTGATAAAAGCGGCGCTCTGTGGAAGCCATATGATGCGGAACGGTTTTCTGTCCGCACTGATCTCAATCGGACAGATGCTGAATACAAGGCTGGAGGTCAGCCTGGTATCGGAGGACGCGGAAGAATTCTGGAACGATTATACCTCGGAGGAACGGAACGCTGCACTGAAAAGAGCGGTGGTCTGGGAGATAAACGGACGGCTGTGTTCCGCCAAGACGGACGAAGCGCTGGTTGCGCGGCCTTTGGCATATCTTCATATCCGGACGGATCCGATGGAAAAAATACCGGTCGGACAGCTTATCGCGGAGGGATACCGGTATTTTATTTTCCTGGATGAGAAAATCAATCTGCGGGAGATCCGTAAAATGTTTGGTTCGGCACAGGCGGACTGCGGCTCTGAAGGGAAAAACAAGCAGAAGATATGTGCTGGTTATCTCCAGACGGAAGAACTGTCCATGCAGATGCAGGAGGAAACCTGGACACAGGAATCCGGGAGAGAGAAATCGGAGGAGATTCTTCAGTGGCATTCGATCAGCGCCGCCTGTTTCAGCGAAGTGTACAGCGAAAAAATGTATGAGGAGCAGGTTTATAAAATGGGGCTGATGGCCCACGCTTACTATCGCGGCTGGCTGAGGCAGCAGGAAACGCTGGATATGGAGCAGCTGGAGCAGGAATACCGGAACGATATTTACAGCAGGCTGTCTTCCGAGCGGTCGGCACTTCACGGGATATACAAGATGGCGAGCATCGGCGTGGACAGAGACCGGCCGGGAAGATTCCGCGCGTATTTTGAGAAAATTTCAGATGCGCAGACAGTGGAAAAACTGGGATGGCTGGAACATCTTTCGTGGACCGCGCATATGCTTACCACAGGAAATGTTCCTGTTCCTGTCAGTGAGTTTGACTGTTACGCTTACCGGGGAGGAAACAACTGGAAAGATTTAAGTATGCCAGGCAGAGTGCGCCATCCCCTCCTGACTGCGTCCCGTCCGGAAAAGAAGCTTCCGGACAGAGACTGGCAGCTTCTGTCCCGGCAGAAAATCGAAGGGTTGGATCCTCTGGATACTGCAAGTTATCGGATTTATCAGTGGTACCGGGGGCAGAGGCCGACACGCAGACAGATGCTGGAGCAGACTTTTGAGGAAAATTTCCGGGATCCAAAGACAGGGACAGAACGGATTGCCGGAAAAGCAGAGGCGCTGCTGAAGCGGCTGCGTGCATCTGCCCTGGCATGCACGGAACATATGGGAGACTTCCGGGATGAGCAGGCCGGACATCTGGTCGATGACTGGAAGACGGCTGTTGACGATATGGAGAAGTTTTTTCAGGAGCCGGACGTCCGTGAAACTGCGGAAGAAAAAGTCCTCCGGGAGTTCCTGCAGCAGCTGAAGGATATCATGCGCCCGGTGACTGACTCGTATCAGAACCGTGATTATAAACAGATTGACAGAGATCTTGTCTATTCCGTTCTGGATCTGACTATGGTTTAAGGGAACAGTTCACAGGATCTGTGCAGTGAATGTACAGATCGTATGAATGATAACGGTTTTAGGGACAGACCCGGAAGAAATTGTTCCGGGTGGGTTGTGTGCGAAAAAGATCCGGATTTACCGGCGGCAGAAATGCCGCCGGTTTTCCATATCATTCGTAATTTTCCAGGGCGTTCCGAAAAAAATTTTGTTCTGCCGGATGATATACTCTTCCTGCAAATGAAAATCTGTGATTCATGCGAAAGGAGTGTACAGATATGGGAGTACAGGAGTTTGAGCGATTCAGCGAATGTGAAGGTGAGGTGCTGGAGTGCTGCAGAAAAGGTGCGTTTATCATGCTGGAGAACGGGGAAAAAGCGTTTGCCTATAAGTTTGGAAACCTTTCTTCCGGGACAAGAGTGATCTGCTCGTTTCTGAAACCGGCCTGCGGAGATCTCCTGGCGAGAGTATCTGTGGATTCCGTTGTGTATGATGCTGCATGAGTTGTTCCAGGGCTGCCGTTCAGCTGGCTGAACGGCAATGTTCTGCAGCAGCAGTCAGTACATCAGAAAATAAATATCTGGCCAGATGACGCAGGGTATTTATTTTCTGATGTACTGGTGCGATACTCCGTACCAGTATCAGCGGGAGAAAAAAGAGAGGAGAATGTCAGATGGCTTTTGATCCAAAACCGGTAAGTCTGGAAGAATATAATCAGAGTCTCAGAGACAGTG
>ERZ1643246.1492-NODE-1492-length-25429-cov-6.215181_pt1 | contig 25429 bp, 23 predicted proteins | sample MGYA00579265_ERZ1643246 | MGnify/ENA primary metagenome ERZ1643246 (study PRJEB29033, sample SAMEA4952261) | chicken gut metagenome | biome: Broiler Chicken; feature: Gastrointestinal Tract; material: Caecum | place: Ireland | collected 2018 | study: Broiler...
CGAGGCAGGGAACGCCCTTGCCGTCCTGATATTCAGAGCGCACGGTATGGCCGGGGCCCTTGGGAGCTATCATGAACACGTCGATGTTCTTGGGAGGGATTATCTGCTTGAAGTGAATATTGAAACCGTGAGCAAACGCGAGTGCAGCGCCGTCCTTCAGATTGCTTTCAATGCTCTCCTTATAAACTTTGGCCTGTCTTTCGTCGTTGATGAGCACCATGACGATGTCGGCCCTTTTAACCGCCTCGGCAACGGTGTAAACTTCAAACCCCGCGGCAACCGCCTTGGGCCAGGACTTGCCGCCCTCGTGCAGACCGATGACGACTTTAACGCCGCTGTCGCGCAGGTTGAGCGCGTGCGCATGACCCTGGCTGCCGTAACCTATCACGGCGACGGTCTTATTTTTGAGCGCGTTTATGTCGCAGTCGGACTGGTAGTATATTTTTGCCATACTTGAATACCTCCGCATTATTATGCATTTCTGTTTGAAATAATTATAGACTTTGAAAAATTTCAAGTCAAGCGATATTGAAAAGTTTCTTTCAAAATCTTGCATATCTGCGCAAAGGGGTATATAATAACATAAAACTCATCGGACGATCAGGCAAAAAACATACGGTATAAATATGAACGACACAACATTGGATTCACTCATAGTTCTGCGCTCTCTTACGGCGGACGGCGTGTTTTCCGCGCTCGCCGGGCTATGCAGACGGGGCGGCGACGAGGCCTTGGCCCTCTTTGCGGGCGAGGTGATCGCCGCTGGTGCGGAGCGCGACCTGCTCGGCTACGCCGCCGAACGCATACTGTGCGACGAGAACGCTTTTTCTGTATGCTGCGCGCGCGGCAGGCAGCCTTCCGCACAGCTGAAAAGGGCTTTCATGCACGACGTGAACGCCATATTCGGATGCATAAATATGCATAAATCTGAATTTTCACAATATGTGGAAACGGGCAGCCTGCCTGCAGTATTTTCGGACGGCGACGGCAGGATGGCCGACAGGCTATGCAAGTTCTACGCAGAAAACGGCTACGGCAAATTCATAAAGAACTGCGCCTTCAGTTACGAAGACGGAAAACTTGTCCCCATCGGAAACCCCGCCGCGGTGACGCTGGACGAACTGAAGGGCTATGCAGACGAGAAGCGCGCAATCGACGCCAACATCGTAAGTTTTCTGCGCGGGCTGCCGTATTCGAACATGCTGCTATACGGCGACCGCGGGACAGGCAAGTCGTCCACCGTGCATGCAATGCTGAACAAGTACCGCGGCAGCGGGCTGCGGCTTGTGGAGATAAACCGTGAAAACATGCTGGAATTGCCCAGGATAAGACAGCAACTGATGGAAAACCCGTTGAAATTCATCATATTCATAGACGACCTGTCGCTCAACGAGGGAGACGAAAAAATTTCGGGGCTGAAAGCGGCCCTCGAAGGCTCGGTCTCCGGCAGGACGGACAATACCATGATAGTCGCCACATCTAACCGGCGCCATATAGTAAAAGAAAATTTCTCCGACAGAGAAAATTCCGTGCACGTGAACGACTCTATGCAGGAGCAGCTCTCCCTTTCGGACAGATTCGGCATTACCGTGCTGTTCTCGTCCACCGATAAGCGGACATATCTGGATATAGTTTCACAGCTTGCACGCGACTGCGGACTTAAAGCGGATGAAAAGCTGCTCGCGCTGGCCGAAAGATGGGCGCTCGTAAAAGGCGGCCGCTCGCCGCGAAGGGCAAAACAGTTCACCGATCTGATGCTTTCATGTAAAATGCTCGGCACCGAGCCGCAGTTCTGAGAAGATTCCGGCCGCTCCGCAGTTGCGGAGCGGCCGTCATTTTTTAACCGGATAAAAGAACACATCAAGCGCATGCCTCGAGCAGTCTGCGGGCGATAAAATATATATCCCCCGCGCCGAGGAACAGAATCGTGTCGCCGGGTTTTGCACCAAACACAAATTTCAGTATGTCTTCGGGGCTGTCGCCGTAACGGGACGACCTTACCGCCCGGGATAACGTGAGCGCGCTGCCTTCACAGTCGAAGTATTCCCTGGCAGCAAAAGTACGGTATATCAGCAGCTTCTGCACTCCTGACAGCACGCCCACAAACTGCGGAAAAAGATTTTTTGTGCGCGAATACGTGTGAGGCTGAAAGATGACAAACAGTCTGCCTTCGGTAAACGACGACGCCGTCTTGATGGCGGAGGCTATCTCGGCGGGATGATGAGCATAGTCTGCCACACACCTCGCGCCGTGCAGCCTTCCTATCAGCTGCATCCTGCGCTCTACCCCGCGGAAGGAGCACAGCCCGCGGCAGATATCGCCGAACCCCAACCCCTCCGCGCGGGCGGCGGCCGCCGCGGCAAGCGCGTTGTTCACGTTGTGCTCGCCCGGAACGGCAAGCTTTACGGTACACTCCCTCTTTCCGTATGCGACCAAAGTAAAGGAATAATTTCCGCGCTCCTGCACGACTTCCTCGGCGCGGAAATCTCCTCCGCCGCCGAATGTGACGGCATTGCCGAGAGAGGCAAGCCCGCTGCCTGCAGGCACAACGGCGGTGCCCGCACGCATTGCGAATTTTGCGTAGCAGGCGCGCAACTCCTCCTCGTCCGAATAACACTCGAGATGGTCGGTATCGGTGTTGAGAACAACGGCCGTATCGGGCGAAAGCAACATGAAATTTTTTTTATATTCGCACGCCTCGGTTATAAACAGATCGTTCCCGCTCAGATAAAAATTCCCGAAGCCCGCCGCCATCCCGCCGATGTGCGCGCCGAACCTTGCGCCGGCGGCAAAAAATGCCGAGGCGAGCATCGCCGTGCAGGTAGTCTTTCCGTGGCAGCCGCTCACCGCAACGGTGCGAGAAAAGTTGCCGCACACGTCGGCGAGCAGCTTCCCGCGGCTTATCACCGGCTTGCCGAGGGCGCGGGCAAGTTTAAGTTCCGGGTCGCACCGCCCTACGGCATCGGTGCACACGACCACATCGTAATCCGCGAGCGCGCGAGTGCCCCCTCCGTTCACCTTTATGCCGAGAGCCCTCAGCCTGCCCGCCGACGAAAGATCCCTGTCGCTTCCGCCGACTTTTTTCCTCGCGGCGACGGCAAATTGCGCAAGCGCACTCATGCTTACGCCGCAAATGCCTACGAAGTAAAAACTGTCGAATTCCGCGAAAAATTTGCTCTTCATGATAAGATTTTATTAGTAAAATCGGCTAAATAGCACGATTGTTATCAAATTTACCAAAAAAATCTTAAAAATCACTAAAAAAGCTATTGAAATTTCAGAAATTTTATTGTAAAATGAAAACCACAAAAGTATAGTCTGGAGGTAGTGCCATGAAAATCTCAGACATACGAATCAGATTAGTCAGCAAGGAGGACAATAAGTTAAAGGCGGTTGCCTCGATAACCATCGAAGATTGCTTTGCAGTTCACGATATAAAAGTTATCGAAGGAAACGACGGAGTATTTATTGCCATGCCGAGCAGAAAAACTAATGATGGCGAATATAAGGATATTGCACATCCCCTTAACACCGAGACCAGAGACAAGATCAAAGATGCAGTCCTTACGGCTTACTACGACGCGCTCAACAAATAAGCTTTCTTTGGTTTAACAGACGAATACTTGATTTGTAGGAAGAAAACGCGGTCGCTTGGTGCGGCCGCGTTTTCTTTTGAAAAAAGCAGCGCTGCAGGCGCTGCTTTTTTATCTCAGACTTTATTCCCCGCGCTTGCCGAGATTTTTGAGCATCTGTGCAAACTTGGGAACATTTTTTTCGGCAGGGCGCTCTATGGCGGGCTGACCGTTCATACCCTGTCCGGTCGGCTGCTGAAACTGTTGACCGGTATACATTTCATCCTGTGCAGGCTGCTGAGAGTACTGCGGCTGAACATACTGTTGCTGCTGATACTGCTGTTGCTGATACTGAGGCTGAGGGTACTGCGGTTGAACGTACTGCTGCCTCGAAGGCGCCTGGGGCTGCTGCTGAACGGGCCGCTCGGCCTGCTGGCGGCCGTAAGGTTCGCTTACGGAGAGCCTGGAACCGCCGTATGCGGGCTGGGTGTAGTTGGAACGGTAGGATGAGCGCTGAGGATCCTCGTCGCGCTTGGTGCCGTCGAAGCCGGGGAAACCCGTGGCGATGACGGTGATCTCCACCTCGTCCTGCACGTTGGGGTCGATCCTGGCGCCGAAAATTATGTTTGCGGACGCGTCGACAACGCTCCTGACGAGCTCCGCCGCATCATTCACTTCGTCGAACGTAAGGTCTTCGCCGCCGACGACGTTGAGTATAACGCCGCGCGCGCCCTCGATCGTCGTTTCAAGCAAGGGACAGTTTACCGCCACCCTTACCGCCTCTATTATCCTGTTTTCGCCCTTGGCAACGCCTACGCCGAGATGCGCCACGCCCCTGTCTTTGAGTATCGTCTTTACGTCGGCAAAGTCGAGATTGATGAGCGCCGGGTTGACTATGAGTTCGGCGATACCCTTGATGCCCTGCTTGAGTATTTCGTCGGCAACGCGGAGCGCCTCCTTCATCGGGGTGTTCTTGGCAACTACCGTCCTGATCTTGTCGTTGGGGATAACGACGAGCGTGTCCACCTGCTTTTTGAGGTTCTCAAGGCCCTTGACGGTGTTTTCCATGCGCTTCCTGCCTTCGAAGGCAAAGGGCTCGGTTACTACCGCCACGGTGAGGATCTTCATGTCGCGGGCGATCTTTGCAATAACGGGTGCCGCGCCGGTACCGGTGCCGCCGCCCATGCCGGCGGTTATGAACAGAAGGTCGGTATCCTTTATAGCCTCGGTAAGCAAATCCTTGCTCTCCTCCGCGGCCTGCCTTCCTATCTCCGGTTCCGCGCCTGCGCCGAGGCCCTTTGTGAGGGCGCTGCCTATCTGTATCTTATTTTCACAGGGAGAGAGCGCAAGTATCTGGCTGTCGGTGTTTACGACGTAATACTCCGCACAGTTTATACCCGCCTCAAGCATCCTGTTTACGGCATTGTTGCCCGCGCCGCCTACGCCTATCACCTTGATCTTGGCAATTTTGGCGGGATCGGGAAAGCTGAAATTATCGTTGAACATTTTTAACCTCCGTAATGCGTTTGGCTACAGACTTTATGGTACGCGGAATTTATCCGAATATCCCCAAAAATCTGAAAATGGATGTATTTTCTCTGTCGCTGAGCGCCATATCGATGAGGCTGAACAGCGGCCCGAACGACGGCTTGTCGTAATAAGGTATCTGCGGCGAAGCCATCGCAACGACGCGCACCATTCTGCCGCTTATGTGGTCGTCAGCGCCGCGCACCGCAAGCGCGCTTTCGCCCGTCATATAGAGCGTCTTGCCGTCGGTGGGCTTTTCCGTAAAACTGCGGGTGCACTCCTCGAGCGTTTCACAGATGCCGTCGAGCGCCTCGCGCAGTTTTTCCTTTACCTCGGATACGGCGAACTTATACAGTTTGCCGTCGGACATATGCTCTATATAAGAGGCCGCAGCGTCCTTTGAATTGAGATTTACCTTGCCCAGAACGGCAAGAGCGGCGTCGAACGGCATATCGAGCGATTCGCTGAGATACAGCGCCAGATGCCCTGCGCCGAGCGAAAAGCTCTGGCTGTAAGCGATTCCGTTGCCGCAGGCAACTATGTATGAAGACGAAATAAACCCGAAGTCGAACAGGACTGCGTACTCGTCTCTCTTTTCCGGGGGAAGGAGATACATCGCCTCGGCATGTATCGCGGGTATAAACGTTACTTTCTCTATTCCGCATCCCGCAAGCGCGGCCTCTGCGAGGTCGCAGTAGCGGCCGTCGCATACGTAATGACACATTCTGCCGCGGAGGCTGTCGGTGAGCATCCCTGCGGGTTCCACCACTCTGCGCATGTCGGACAGCACATAGTAAAGGCACGCCGAACGCACCAGTCTGCCGCCTTTTATATCCGACGGAACAGACGCATTTTCGAGCGACCTGACGTCTGCCCTGCTCACTTTCCTGCGCGACGGGAAACTTATCACGTTATCGGTAGTTACAACGCGGGTAAACTCGCCGGGAACGCCCACATACACGGAACGCACCTTGTCGCCGCAGGCGGAGAGCGTGCGTTTTATAACAGAGGCGAGCGCAGCCGAAAAACTGTTTTCGTCTATCATCTGCCCCTCTGCATAGCCGTCGTAATCCGACGTAAAACTGCTCTTGATTATGAATGTACCGTTTACTCCACGCTCCGCGACCACCGCGGTAAGCTGCGAGGAACGGACATCTATTACCGTCACGCTTTTATTGAGCATATCATCTCCGAATATGCGGGATAGCAAATTGACCCGCACATATACCACTATGTATTGATTATATAATAGTGTCGCGCAAAAGTCAAGAACTTGCAGCAAAAAAAGTAAAAACCGAAATTTACGAAAAGGCGGCGCGCCAAAAGCGCGCCGCCTGAAAAGACAATGCGGATATTACTGATATGTGCCATCCGGCAGAACTACGCGCATCGCCCCGTCCTCCGAGGCGAGGCAATACATCGTGCCGCCCAGCTTAAGCGTGTCGGACATCCCGCCGAACGCTTCGAAGAGAGCTTCGGCCTTTTCCGCGGCAGACGAGGCATATTCCCTTATCTCCATGGTAAGTCCGCAGCGAAGTTTTATGTTCAGCGAATCGCCCCTGCCCGAAAGTTCGGAAGGAACGACGGAGATACTCTCCGCAAATGCGCGCACGGACGAAAACTTTTCGTTCATAAGTTCAGCTATCTGTGCTACAAGCGGATAACTGTCTTCGGGGACGTTTTCAAGCAGCACGTTCGGCGAACCATCGAGGTTGTTCACGTTGAACGGTTTTACCGCCATGCGCTTAAGCCCGCCGTCCAGGATCTCGTATCCGCCCTCTTCGGAGGAGACGGCGAACACCTCCACCCGCTCGCGGACGGTGACGTTGACGGTGCAGGGCAGCACCTCCTCGTACGAAACAAATTCGGCATATCCCTCGTCTATCAGCCCGGCGACGGTATCTTCGTTTATGCCGGACATTATCCTCCCGCGCAGAGATGACAGATCGGCCTCTATCTTTTCGACGGCACTTGCAAACTCAGCCGATACGCTGCCGCCGCGGTCGTAAGCCACGGCGAACACGTTGACGTTGCGCACGGCGAAAATGACGCTCAGCCCTATCGCCGCCGCTGCCACAAATACCGCAACGAGCACTATTATTATCGCTTTTCTTATGTACTTCATAGACTACCCCGTAAAGCAGATCAGACGGCGGCACGAACTATATCGGCGCCAAGCGAGCGCAGCTTGTATTCGAACAAGCCGTAGCCTCTGTCGATGTGCGACACGTCGAGCACCTCGCTCCTGCCGTTTGCGGCAAGCGCCGCAAGCACCAGCGCGGCTCCGCCGCGCAGGTCGCACGCCACTACCGTTGCGCCGTTGAAACTCTCCCTGCCGCGGACAAACGCAGTCCTGCCGGCCACCGTAACGTCGGCTCCCATCTTGCACAGTTCGGGCACATATTTGAAGCGCGTTTCGAACAGATTTTCCGTAACTACGGACTGGCCGCGGCAGATGCAGCACAGTGCAGTCATCTGCGCCTGAAGGTCGGTGGGAAAGCCGGGATACGGCTGGGTCTCGATGGACTTAACCGAGACGAGCGCATCGTTTCTGCTTAAAAATATTTTATCATTTTCCGCATATATTTTGCAACCGTTTTCCCTAAGTTTATGTAAAAGCGAGCTTATGTTTTCGCCGCTTATGCCATCGGCGACTATTTCTCCGCCGCACATCGCCGCGGCGATAAGAAATGTGCCCGCCTCGATCCTGTCGGCCATGGGACGGAACGCCCCGCCGCCGAGAGAGGCGACACCCTCGATATGTACCGTTCCGCTGCCCGCGCCGCGCACCTTTGCGCCTATCCCGTTGAGGAATTTCTGCAGATCCTCTATCTCCGGTTCGCGCGCGGCGTTCTTTATTACCGTCTCACCCTCGGCACCGACGGCGGCGAGCATGATGTTTTCCGTCGCGCCGACGCTGGGGCAGTCGAGCATTATCTCGTTGCCTTTCAGGCCCTTGCAGTCGCACAGTATGTACCCGTTCTTTTCGCGTATGCGCACGCCCAGCCGCTTGAGGCCGCTCAGATGCAGATCCACCGGGCGCAGGCCTATGTCGCACCCGCCGGGATAGGCGATCTTTGCCCTGCCGAACCGCGCTATGAGCGGGCCGAGCAGAAATACGGAGGAGCGCAGTTCGTGCGCGAGCGCCCGCGGGATCTCGCAGCTGTCTGCCCCCGAAGCATCCACAACTATATCCTCGCCGTCATACTCCGTGGCACAGCCCAGACTGGCAAGTATGTTGACCATGCTCTTTACGTCGGATATGTGCGGCGCGCCGAGTATGCGCACCTCTTCGTCGGTAAGCACCGCGGCGGCAAGTATGGGCAGAACGGAATTCTTTGCCGTCTGAATCTTCACGCTTCCATAGAGCTTGTTTCCCCCGTTGATTATATATTTATCCATATTCTCTCCGAGTACGTAAACAGAGCGCGCAGAGCGCGCCCCTACCCCGTTGAAGGGCATCATGTTGATAATCCATTATACGGCGACGGGCATTTTATTGTTAAACGCCGCAGCATCGCCGCGGGAGATATTATAGAGAACGCCCATAGAGGCCATGGTGATTATCAGCGACGTGTTTCCGCTGGAGATGAGCGGCAACGGCAGCCCGGTGGGAGGTATAGACCCGCTGACGACCAGCGCATTGACTGCTACCTGTATGCCGTAGACGAGAGTAAACCCCGCCGCAAGCAGATATCCGAACCTGTTATTGCAGCCGCGCGCTATCTTAAAGCCGCGCCAGACTATGAACCCGCAGGCGCAAAAAAATACCGCCAGCCCGATAAAGCCGAGCTCTTCGCCCATCACGGAGAGAATAAAATCGCTTTCGGCAAACGGCAGAAAGCGGTATTTCTGTGTGGAGTTGAACAGACCGACCCCGAACAGCCCGCCGTTGCCGAGGGCGTAGAGCGATTGGATGAGCTGATACCCTTCACCCTGCGGCGACGACCAGGGATCGAGAAATGCCGAAAGTCGCTGCAACCTGTAAGGTTCGGTGATGATGAGCACCGGCACCGCGAGCACGCACGGAACGAGTATCGCGGCAAACGTTTTAAGGCTTGCGCCGCTCAGAAACACCACCGCGAGCATGAGCATGCCCAGGCACATGGTAATGCTCATGTTGGGTTCGAGGATTATCAGCACGCAGAACAACCCGCCCACGCCGAGCACGGGCAGCACTCCGGTTATGCGCCTTATCCTGCCGGCATTGGCAGAAAAATACGCCGCGGCAAACAGCACAAACGAGTACTTGGCTATTTCCGACGGCTGCAGCGTGAGCGGCCCCGGCACGAAGACCAGCGCAAGCAGCACGGCGGAGACTGCTACGGCTATGTACCTGAACTTTTCCAGCTTACGGTACGGAAAAAAACAGAAAAACGCCATTGCAGCTCCGCCGGCGACAAGGCCTACGACCTGCTTTTTTACGAAGTAGAAACTGTCGCCGTACCTGACCTCGCCGACGTAACTGCTTGCCGAATATATCATCACGCAGCCGAAGCATGCCATCAGCACAACGCAGACAAGCAGGGCGATATCGCCGCGCGGACGGCACCGACTGCGTATCAGAAGCGCCTTCAACTGCCGCTCACTATGCGGGCAAAAGCGTCGCCGCGCTCTTCATAGCCCGAAAATTCATCAAAGCTCGAACTTGCCGGGCTCAGGAGTACATTCTGACCGGGCTTCGCCTCGCGGTCGGCGACGCGCACCGCCGTTTCGAAGTCCGAACAGAGCGAAAAATTTTCAAACCCCGCCTCCTGGGCGGCGGCAAGCAGCCTGTATCTGTTTTCCCCGTAGAGCACGGCATGCACCACGCGGCTGTCCTTCAGCTTTCTGAACAGCGGATAATATTCATAGCCCTTATCCCTTCCGCCGAGCAGGATCACGGTGTCGCGATGCATGCTCTCCACCGCCTTGACGGCCGCATCCACGTTGGTGCCCTTGCTGTCGTCTATGTAGGTCTTCCCGCCGCGCTCGCAGACGGTCTCTATCCTGTGGCGCACGCCTCTGAACGCGCACACCGAGGCTGCCGCCCGTTCCATGTCCAGCCCGAGCGCGCTTGCGGCGCCCATTGCGGCGAGCGCGTCGCTGACGTTGTGCGCGCCCTCCGTCTTCATGTCGGAAACGGAAAACAGCCTTGCCCCGTCGCAATAGACGGCGCCGTTTTCGCACCACACCCCGTCGGTACGCGGCTGCATGGAAAACCATATCACGCGGCACCTGATCTTTTCGGCGAACGAACGCACGATGGGGTCGTCGTAATTGAGGACTGCGTACTCGCTGCCGCGGAGGTTGCGCAGCAGTTTGCCCTTTAAGAATATGTAATTTTCCATGTTATAGTGACGGTTGAGGTGGTCTTCGGTGATGTTGGTTATCACCGCCACATGCGGCCGCAGCGAAGAGAGCGTTTCAAGCTGGAAGGAGGAAACTTCGATGACGGCAAAATCATCAAAACCCAGATTTTCCGCCTCGTTGACAAGGGGATTGCCCACATTGCCGCACAGCACGGAATTCTTCCCCTGCGCGCGGAGGATATCGTCTATCATGGTGACCGTAGTCGTCTTGCCGTTTGTCCCCGTGACGGCGACAGAGGTAGCGCGAAGGAAAAGCGCGCCCAGCTCCTCTTCCCCTATCACCGCCTTGCCGCGCCTTCCGAACGCAAGCGGCAACGGGTTGTCTATGGGAATCCCGGGGCTGAGCACGAGTATGTCGCAGCCGTCGGCGATGCCGTCCAGCCCGTCCTGCCGCACACGGTGCGCGCCGGCCTCTTCGAGCGAGTTCATCACCTCGGTTATCCTGTCGCTCTCCACGTCGTCGTACAGATACACCTCCGCACCCCTGCGGAGAAGAAATTTCGCCGCGCTCTCGCCCGAGCGCGACATGCCTGCCACGAGAAACTTCTGATTTCTGAAATACAAAACTTACCTCACGCTAATGAAAGGCAGGCAAGCCCCATGACCGCCGTGATAACGGCGTAAACATAGGTTATCTTGCCTTCCGACAAACCTTTCATCTGGAAATGATGATGGACGGGCGCCATCAAAAACACCCGCCGCTTTGTCCGCTTATAGTATATTACCTGCACTATCACCGATATTCCCGAAACGACGAACATTATGCCCACTACGGGGATATAGAGCATATTGCCGGAAAACACGGATACGCAGCCTATGAACGCGCCGAGCGCCAGCGAACCCGTATCGCCCATGAACATCGACGCCCTGTTAACGTTGAACACAAGGAACGCCGCAAGCGCGCCGCACATCGAAAAGCACAGCAGCGACAGCCTGCCCGACGAGATGACCGTGAGCGCGCCCATTGCGGCAAGATAGGCAAACGACGTGCCTCCCGCCAGCCCGTCCAGTCCGTCGGTGAGGTTGACGCAGTTGACCGTGGCAAGAAATACGAACAGCACGGCGGGTATTATACCCCAGAAAATATCGACGCTTATATCGAAAAAAGGAATATTTACGGAAGTGATGCCGTTTACATAGCAGTACACCGCAGCTATGGCGGCGATCGCCACCTGGAAGATTATCTTCTGATAGGGCTTGAGGCCAAGATTATCTTTGCGGCAGATCTTGAGAAGGTCGTCGCAGAAACCCACGAGGCAATATCCGGCGGTTATAACGAGGGTGAGGTTGACTTCCGACGAGGACGTCCCGCAGAAACACAGCCCGACGATCACCGCCGAGCACACAAAGGCCAGCCCTCCCATTGTGGGAGTGCCGACCTTATCTTTATGCTCTTTTACATACCCCAGGATATACTGTCCGGCTTTCAGCCGCCTGAGCAGCGGGCGCAGCAGCGCGCACAGTACCAACGACAGGGCGAATGCCGCAAGCGCGGCGGTGCAGATCCTGTTCATGTTGTCAGGTTATTATTTCCCTGATAACCGTATTGTCATCATAGTCGTGTTTTATACCCATGATCTCCTGATAACTTTCCCCGCCCTTGCCTGCGACGAGCAGTATATCCCCCTCGCGCAGCAGGCCTATGGCGTACTCCGTGGCCGTCCGTCTGTCGGTCACCGTGACATACGACTTTCCGGAAGGGCGCACGCCCTCCTCTATCTGCAATATGATGTCGTACGGGTCCTCATACCGCGGATTATCGGAGGTGATTATCAGAAAATCGGCGTACTTAGCCGCGACCGCACCCATCAGCGGACGCTTGGAACTGTCCCTGTTCCCGCCGCAACCGAACAGGCAGTACAGCTTGCCGCCGCACAGTCTTTTAAGCGTGCCGAGCGATTTGCCCAGCCCGTCGGGAGTGTGCGCAAAGTCCACGAATATGCTTGCGCCGTTGTACTTGCCGGCACACTCCAGCCTTCCGGGCACCCGTTCGAGCGCCGCCAGTCCATTTGCTATCACCTCCGTCTTTACGCCGAGCACCCGCGCGCAGGCAGCGGCGGCGAGCGCGTTGCTGACGTTGTATTCGCCCGGCATGTGCAGCCCTATCTCGTACAGTTCGTCGAAAAGATTTATGACAAAGGTGCTGCCGTCCAGCCGTTCCGCAATATCCACGGCGAACACATCCGCGGGATTTTTCAGTCCGTAGGTCACGGGGGCGGGCGCAAAGCGGGCTATCTCGCGGCCTGTCGCGTCGTCGGAATTTATGACCGAGCGAAGGCACCTGCCGCCCCTGAACAGCTTTTTCTTGCACCCGGAATACTCGTTCATGTCTGCAAAGAAGTCGAGGTGATCCTGCGTGCAGTTGGTGAATATGCCCGCTTCGAAGGTTATACCCTCCGTCTTTCCGAATGCCAACGCATGGGCAGAGACCTCCATGAACACGTATTCCACCCCGCAGTCCGCCATCTCACGCAGAACGGAGAACAGGCAGATCGGATCGGGAGTGGTGAGTTCGGGAGCTATCGCCCTGCCCGCAAAGGCAATGCCGAGCGTGCCTATGACACCCGTGCTCCTGCCCGCGGCGCGGAAGATGCTGTCGAGCATGTAAGTGACGGTGGTCTTGCCGTTGGTGCCGGTGACGCCGACCATTTTCAGCCGTCTGTCGGGGCGGCCGTAAAATTCCCGCGCCGCCGCAGTCATGGCCGCCCTGCCGTCCCCGACTATCAACTGCGGCACGGGCAGATCGAGTTTGCGTTCGCACACAAGCGCGGCCGCACCGCCTCTAACCGCACGGGCGGCAACTTCATGCGAGTCGAAGCTGCGCCCCTTATAGCAGAAAAACAGATCGCCGCGCTGCACCTTTGCCGCCGAGGCACACAGCCCCGTTATTTCGATATTTTCACCGCCCTCGGCGGACGCGCCGAGCGCTTTTGCCAGTTCGCAGATATTCATTGTCACCTCACCGCCTCGTACGGCGCTATATTTTTTATGGCTATTATGTCGGAAAAAAGTTCCTTCGCGACGGGCGCCGCCACCACGCTGCCGTAATATGCGCCCTGCGGTTCATCCACCGTGACGAGCGCGAGATACTGCGGGTCGTCTGCGGGAAAAAAGCCAACGAACGACGACACATACTTACCGACGGCTATCTTGCCGTCCTCGTATTTCTGCGCAGTGCCCGTCTTGCCGCCCACCTTGTAGCCCGCTATGTATGCGTTCTTGCCGCTGCCGTCCCTCACCACTCCTTCGAGCATCTCCGCAAGCATTGCGGAGGCCTCGGCGCTTATCACCCGCTGTTTAAGCACGGGGCTGAACTCCTCCGCGCTGCCGTCCGGAGAAACAATGCCGCTTACAAGGCGGGGCTGATAGTAGTTGCCGCCGTTGACGGCCGCGGCTACGGCGCACGCAAGCTGCAGGCGGGTCAGCGCCACCGTCTGTCCGAAACCTATGCGCGCCAGATCGCAGTCCCTTACAAGCGACTGCGGAAGCAGCATGCCCGCTGCCTCGCCCGAAAAGTCTATGCCGGTAACGGCGCCCAGCCCGAACGCGGTGAGATATTCATAGAACTTCTGTTTGCCGAGCGAAAGAGCGATGTCGGTAAAACACGGGTTGCAGCTGTTATTGAGCGCAAGCGCGAGCGTCTGATTGGAGTGCTTGCCGTTTTTGTGGTCGGACCAGCACTTTATGCGCGTGCCGTCTACCGAGCGGGTACGCGAAGAATTGAAAATATACTGCGGGGAAAACGCCGAAGAGTTGCCGCGCAGATATTCCTCCAAGTTCGCCGCGGCGGTTATCACCTTGAACGTGGACCCCGGCTCGTATATATCCGCCACCACCGTATTGCGGGAGAGCGCGTTCAGGGCCTCGGCATCGTCGCGCGGGACGTCGTTGAGGTCATAGGACGGATAATTGGCGAGCGCAAGCACTTCAAAATTGCGCGGGTCGAGCACTATGCAGGAAACTGATCTTGCGCCGCTCGAACGGTATGCGGAGCGCACCGCGTCTTCAGCGGCGATCTGTATGGATGCGTCTATCGTCAGCTTTATGCCGCTGCCGGGCTCGGCCGGCGTATAGACTATCGCGCCGCCGCGCTCGATACCCACTATGTCCGTCGCATAGAGGATCTCGCCGTCCTTTCCCGAAAGCAGCCCGTCGTAATACTTCTCCAGCCCGGATATGCCTGTGCCGTCCGTGGAGGTAAAGCCGAGCACCTGGCACAGCAGTTCGCCGTATGAATAGGTACGCGTATTGTCGCGAGCATAATAGACGCCCGGCAGACCGAGCGAAACAAGCCGGTCTATGCATTCCTTGTTGACATGCGTCGCAACAGTGACCTCGGAGACCCCGCTGCGCGAGATCTTTGCAAGCAAAGCATCGGCATCCGCGTCCAGCACTGCCGCAAGCGCCTTGGCGCAGTACGGTTTATCCTCAACCGCTGCGGGGCGCGCGAATACGCTGTAAGTGTTCAGGTTGCCGGCGAGCACAGTGCCGTCCCTGTCGTAAATTTTACCGCGTGCGGCGATCACGGGCACCTCCCTGTTCCACTGGTCGGCAGCCCTTATCACAAGCCTGCTGCCGTCTATCGCCTGCACCCAGAAAAAGCGGCACATAACCGCGCAAAAAATAAAGGCTATTGCCAGACTTACCGACAATAACCTCTTTTGTAGAACCGTAAGGGAAAATCCCTCGCTTTTTTTTATTGAATTTTTGATAGTTCGACCTCGCATCAGATCCAGCCCATGTCTTCGGCAACTTCAAGGATGTGATCGTCGGAAGTGAGTTCCTCCAGCTCGGCGGCGACCTGCGACTGAGCGGCGCGCGCACCCTCTACCCTGCCTTCGAAATATTCTATATCGGAATTGAGGTTGGAGATAACTGCCGAATTTACGATGATGAGCACGAACACGGCAAGGATAAGCCCGACTATCACGCCCAGAACTATTTTGTCGCGCTTGGTAAGGCGTATGCTCTTACCCTCGTCCGCGGTGCGGCTTATCTCGCCCTCATGCATTGCGCGGGACCTGCCCGCTATCGCCGTACCGTCCGCGCTTATCGTCTGATACTGTATCGTCGTGGGCGTGGGACGAAGGTCTTCGTTCTCCTCTTCGGCGGGAGCCTGGGCGGAAATGCGGTTTACGGCGCTGTCCGCCCTGAATATGTCGGCATCGGCGCGCGCATTCTTTACGGTATACACCTCCTGAGCGGGTGCGCGGCGCGCGATTATGCCATTATCGTACTGCCGAGCGGGTGCGGGCGACTGAACCTGCTGCTCCGCCGCGGGTGCCGCCGCGACGACATCCGAACCTTCGGCATCTATGCTGGCGACTATATCCTTTATCTTATACTCGGGGTTGAGCAGACGGGCAAGGTTGTTGCCCATGCGCGCATTGTGAAGCTCGTCGGCGGTCATGCCGGCGTTTTCGGAAACCTGACGGGATATTTTTCTTTCGATTATAGGCGTTGCGACAGCCATTTTCCACTCCTTGCGCGGGCGCCTCCCGCGGCTCAAATAATTTTACGGGCTACCCTGAGCTTTGCCGAACGCGAACGGGAATTTACAAGCATTTCCTTCGCCCCTGCAACCACAGGTTTTTTTGTGAGCACCTCTATCTCTTTCTTCTTTCCGCATACGCAGACGGGCAGTTCCTTCGGGCAGATACAGTCCGTTTCGAGATATCTGAATGCATTCTTTACTATTCTGTCCTCCAGCGAATGAAAGGTGAGAACGGCTATCCTTCCACCCTTGTTGAGCCTTCGGGTAAGGCCCAGCACGGCTTCGTAAAGCCCGTCTAACTCCCCGTTCACCTCTATGCGGACCGCCTGAAAACTTTTACGGGCGGCGGGTCCGTTCTGTCGGAATTTCGCCGGTATACTGTCTTCGATTATCTGCGAGAACTCTCCGCACGTCTTTATGCGCTTCCGTTCCCTCTCCTTTACTATGTTGGCGGCTATCTGCGCCGCAAATTTCTCCTCTCCGTATTCTTTGAGTATCCGGGCAAGCTCCCGCTGCGGATATTCGTTTATCACGTCTTCAGCTGTGAGAGGCGCTGCCGTGTCCATTCTCATGTCGAGCGGTGCATCCGCGCACATGTAAGAAAACCCGCGTTCGGGGACGTCTATCTGATGACTGGAGATGCCGAAGTCGAGCATTACTCCGTCGAGACCGGCAGTCCCCTCCTCTTCAAGCACCTTTTCGTACGCCTTGAAGTTGGATTTGTGTATCGAAAACCTGCCTTCGAACTGCTTCAGCCTCTCCCTTGCGGCAGCTATCGCCTCGTCGTCGAGATCGGTCGCTATCAGCCTGCCGTCGGGGGAGGAACGGCGGAGTATCTCGAATGAATGTCCGCCCCCGCCGAGGGTGCCGTCGAAGAACACCCCGCCCCTTTCGGGCTTAAGCCCCTCCATGCACTCTTCGAGCATGACGGGAAAGTGTGAAAAGCCGCTCATCTTAAATACCGAGCGCGTTGAAGGACTGGTCGAAACTCATGCTGTCCTCGCCGAAGTATTCGTCGTAAACTTCCTTTGCCCAAAGCTCGGCCCTGTTGCCGGCCCCGCAGAATACGACATCTTTTTTGATGCGGGCGAACTCCCTTAAATTTGCGGGGAGCACCACCCTGCCCTGATTGTCCTCTTCGGCGGACACGAACGATTTGATGAACGACCTCATTCCGCGACGCTTTTCCGCGTCGGAAATTTTGATCTCTTCAAGTCTGGCGAAGTATTCCTTTGCCACTTCCTCGGGGAAAATAAACAGGCAGCCGTCGGTACCCTTGGCGAAATAGTAGTTGTCGCCAAGCTCCTTCTTTAATTTTGAAGGCACCCTTATTCGGTTTTTTGCGTCCAGCTGGTGGCTGTATTCGCCCGTGAGAAAAACCATCCTTCTTTACCTTTCGATACAACTGTATCTCTATCATAGCATTAAAATTGACCACTGTCAACCACATTACACAAAATATTTTAATATTTCAAATTTTTTTTGCAATATGACTTGTTTTACCGTGAGTGGATCTTTGTAAATTCACAATCATTTTTGTTTCAAATATTCAAAAATTGTTCTATTTTTTGTTATATCGCCGCCAAAAAACGAAATATTACCACCTTTACCCGAAAAGTGGTCGGAAATCCCTAAGATTTTTGCAAGGTGGTCAGCCGTCCCTGCCATTCCATCAAAAACAGGGCAGCCGTACCTCGACGCCACCCATTTTTCTATAAAGACATAGTGCGTGCAGCCGAGCACGACCGAACTGAATCTGCCGCGCGGCAAACCGTCGGCAAGCATCGGCAGCCGTTCGGAAAATATAAATTTTTCTATGTCGCCGGCAAGGCCGGCACAGGGCGCTATCACCGCACGGCCGCCGTACAGCTTTACCAGCCGCGAAAATGACGGACTGCGACGGGTGGCGTCGGTGGCCAGCACGAGGTAGCTGCCGCCCAGCGCGAAGGCCTGCCTGAGCGCCGGCTGCACTCCGAGCACGGGAAATGAGTATTTTGCCCTGAGCGCGGCTATACAACCGGCGGTCACGGTGTTGCACGCCACGACCGCGGCATCCGGATTCATGGCGGCAATCCCCTCGAAGGCGGCAGAAACCAAAGCGCTTATTTTTTCCGGCGGCAGATTGCCGTAAGGCACGTTGCCGTTATCGGCGAAATATGCATAGTCTGCGGAAGGGATGCGGAGCACGCACTCCGCAAGCAGGTTTAATCCGCCTATGCCGCTGTCGAACAGGCAGACGAGCGGCCGCGCGGCAGTACAGTTGCTCATGCTATATTTATATTGACGCCCAAAAAATATATGAAAAAATTGCGAAAGCCGTTGAAAATTAGTTTACAACGTAATTTTTTTATGATAAAATTACTCACGAATTTTAATGATATACGCTTAAAGGAGATTTTGAAGTGCCTAACATAAAGTCAGCAAAGAAGCGCGTGCTCGTAACCGAAAAGAAGACGATAAGGAACAGGGTGATCAAGACCCAGGTAAAAAATGCAGTAAAGAAATTCCTTGCAGCAGTTGCAGAAGGCGACAAGGAGGCCGCTGCCAAGATGTTCCCCTCCACCTGCTCGGTTATCGACGGCGCGGTTGCCAAGGGCGTGCTTAAAAAGAACACCGCGGCAAACAAGAAGAGCGGGCTCGCCAAAAAGCTCAACGAAATGGCTTAACATTATAATTTTATAACTCGGCAATTTACAGTCGGACGCACAGCGCCCGACTTTTTTTCGTGCAACGGGGAGCGCCCCTGCGCCTTAAAGCGCGGGGGCGCTTCTTTGTCACATTTTCACATTTTGGTCATAAAACTGTCAAAATAATACATATTTCCAAAATATGCACAAACGGTTGACTTTGGCGCCGGTATGCATTACAATGCATATCGGTTATTTATTACTAAACTTTTTGTTTAATTTTGCTAACCGTTTAACATTTATAAACTTTCAGTTTAACTTATGGTTTAGCGGCGCTGAACGCAAAGTTTAGTCGAAGGTGATTTTAATTTATGGAAATAGGAAGCAGAATAAAGCTGTTGCGCCAGCAGCTGAACCTTTCGCAGGCGGAGCTTGCCGACAGGTGCGAGCTTACAAAAGGGTATATCTCCCAGCTTGAAAACGACATAACGTCCCCCTCCATTTCCACGCTGTGCGACATTCTCGCCGCGCTGGGCACAGACCTTGCGGAGTTTTTCAAAAAGGAGGACGACGAGCGCGTCGTCTTCGGAGCGGACGACTTCATCGAAAAGCGCGACGACGGCATGACGCTGAAATGGGTGATCCCGAACGCGCAGAAGAACGTGATGGAGCCGATAATACTCGAGCTGCTGCCCGGGGCTTCGTCGGCGGAGGACTTTCCGCACGACGGCGAGGAATTCGGGTTCGTGCTGGAAGGACGGATAAGGATAACGCTGGGAAAAAAGCAGTACCTGTGCAAGCGCGGCGAGGCGTTCTATTATAAGGCCAACGTGCCGCACACCGTTACAAACGCGGGCAAGACGATAGCCAAACTTATCTGGATATCCTCGCCCCCCAACTTCTGATATCAAACAAGGAGAGATAAAATGAGCCAAACGAGCACCATAATCGAGCTGAAAGACGTCTGCAAATCGTTCGACGACACCGTAGCGGTAGAGAACTTCAACCTTTCCATACAGAAGGGCGAATTCGTGACCTTCCTCGGCCCGTCGGGCTGCGGAAAGACGACCACGCTGCGCATGATCGCCGGATTCGACATCCCCACGTCGGGCCAGATACTGCTGAACGGAGAGGACATAAGCAAACTGCCGCCCAACAAGCGCCCGGTAAATACCGTGTTCCAGCGCTACGCCCTATTCCCTCATCTGAATGTATATGAGAACATTGCGTTCGGGCTGAGGCTTAAAAAGATCGAGACGGAAGTCACCGACCGCAAGGGGCGCAAGGTGAAAAAATCCGTCCACCTTTCGCGCCGCGAGATCGACGAAAAGGTAAAGCGCGTGCTCGACATAGTTGACCTCGAAGGCTTTGAAAAACGCTCCGTATCCACCCTTTCGGGCGGACAGCAGCAGAGGGTGGCCATAGCGAGGGCCATCGTCAACGAGCCGGAAATACTTCTGCTCGACGAACCGCTCGGAGCGCTCGACCTTAAGATGCGCAAGGAGATGCAGATCGAGCTCAAAGAGATGCACCGCAGGCTGGGCATAACGTTTATATACGTCACCCACGACCAGGAGGAGGCGCTTACCATGAGCGACAAGATCGTCGTCATAAACGACGGCGAGATACAGCAGGTCGGCACCCCCACCGACATCTACAACGAGCCCGTGAACACCTTCGTGGCCGACTTCATAGGCGAAAGCAACATCTTCAACGGCATGATGACGGGTAAGCTGCGCGTAAAGTTCTGCGGAGCAGAATTCGACTGCCTCGACGACTACGAGATAAACCAGTATGTGGACGTGGTGGTGCGCCCCGAAGACATTATCATCTGCAAGCCCGGGGAAGGGCAGCTTAAAGGCAGGGTGCTCTCCACCGTGTTCAAAGGCGTGCACTACGAAATAACCGTGGAAGTGGGCAGGTTCGAGATAGTAATACAGAGCACCGCCTATGCGGAGCCCGGATCGTTCATCGGCATGTGCATAGAGCCGGACGGAATACACATAATGGAGAAGGTCTACACCGAAAACAAGTATGACGGCGTGATCACCAAGCACAACACTGTGGAGTTCGGCGACGGCGAGTTCGAATGCGACGTTACCCAGCTGTATCCCGGTTCACGCCTCGACGAAGAGGGTTACCTTATAACCGCTTCGGGCGAAAAGCTCGACCTTACAGGCACGGAAGTGACCGTAGAGGTCGGCTTCCGCGACATAACGATGAGCGACGAAAAGAACGCCGGCGGCGCCGAGGGCAACATAATCTCCATGATATACAAGGGCGATCACTACCGCTACATCGTGCGCACCGAAGATAACGAGGAAGATTACGTGCTTGCCTGCCCCGACCTGTGGAACACGGGCGACAAGGTAAGCCTCATCATCCCCGCAGACAAGATAAAGCTCACACTGAAGCCCGCGGCAGGTGAAAAGAAATGACGAAGACCCTTAAACTGCGGTTCAACCGCAAACATCTGTGCATACCGTATGCCGCTTTCCTGATACTGTTCGTGATATGTCCCCTGCTCGTTGTCATCTACTACGCGTTCACTAACGGCACGGGCAGCTTTACGTTCGACAACCTCGTAAACTTCTTCACGAACACCAACACCCTCGGCACGCTGCTATACAGCATAGCCATAGCAGTGGTCACCACCGTTGTATGCCTCGTGATAGCCTATCCCGTGGCGTACATACTCGCGCGCAGCAAATTCAAGAGAAAGTACGTGCTTTTAATGCTGTTCGTGCTGCCCATGTGGATAAACTTCACGCTGAGGATAACGGCACTCAAGGAGATACTGTCTGCGATAGAGACCAACCTTTCGCTGTATCCGTTCCTGAACACCGTGATAGGCATGACCTACGACTTCCTGCCGTTCATGATACTCCCCCTCTACACCTCGCTTTCCAAGCTCGACAAGAGCCTTACCGAGGCGGCGGAAGACCTCGGGGCGAACGGTTTTACAGTGTTCATGCGCGTCATACTGCCCCTTTCGGTGCCCGGCATAATCTCCGGCGTGACTATGGTGCTGCTGCCCTCCATGACCAACTACGTCGTTTTAGACATGCTGTATAACAGCACCTACATCATGGGCAGCCTCATAGGCAGCTACTTTGCCGCATACGACTGGCACGGCGGCTCGATGATATCGCTCATACTGCTCATAATAATATTCATAATTACGCTTGTGTCCAACAGATTCAACGACGACGAGACTTCGGGGAGGACCATACTGTGAAAATAGCAAAGAAAGTTATAGGCGCGGCATGGCTCGTGCTCGTGCTCGCGTTCATCTACATACCCATCCTGCTGCTCGCCGTATACAGTTTCACCGACGCCGTCATGGTGGGCGGCGCGATCGACGGCTTCTCGCTGCACAACTACGTCACGCTGTTCGAAAACGAGGAACTGCGCGACATGATAATAGGCACCGTGCTGCTCGCGCTGGGCTCAGCGCTGATAGCCACAGTGCTGGGCACGGTAGGCGCGATAGGCGCGTTCTACTCCAAGAGGACGGCAAAACGGCTGATCGGCTACGCCAACCAGATACCTGTGGTGAACGCCGACGTCGTGACGGGCTTTTCGATATGCGTGCTGCTCATCGTGCTGCTCGGCATAAAGAAGGAGACATTTGTCCCCCTCGTCGCGGGACATGTGGTGCTGTGCTCGCCGTTCGTGTACCTCTCGGTGCTGCCCAGGCTCAGGCAGATGGACAATAACCTCTACGAAGCCGCGCTCGACCTGGGCGCAACGCCTGCGCAGGCACTGTTCAAGGTGGTGCTGCCGCAGCTGCTGCCCGGCATACTCTCGGGCTTCATGCTCGCCGTGACGCTGTCGCTCGACGATTATTTCATCACTACTTACACCAAGCCCTCCACCTTCGACACCATAAGCACATATGTGGTAAACGCCACAAAGGGCGGGCAGACGGATATCAAGACGGCGCTGTGGGCGCTTTCAACGATAATATTCCTCATCGTCGTGGTGGTAGTCGTGCTCATGAACGTCTTTTCAGGCAAGAAAAAGGCCGCGGAGGAACGCATATGAAAAAAGTAAGGATCATCGCGGTAGCGGCGGCCTGCGCGTGCGCCCTGCCGGTAATTGCCGCCGCCGGCTGCAACAGGGCGGACGAGACGGTGGTGCTGCGCGTTTCTAACTGGGAAGAATATATCGACCTCGGCGACTGGGGCGAAGATGAAGTGATAGAGCTTGCCGACGGCACCGAGATCTTCGGCGAAAACAGCGTGGTGGACGACTTCACCGAATGGTTCAACTCGCAGGACTACGGCTTTGACGTGCGCGTGGAATACTCTACGTTCGGCACCAATGAAGATTTGTATAACCAGCTCAACCTCGGCGACGTATACGACCTTGTGTGCCCCTCGGACTACATGATAATGAAGCTGCTCGCCCAGGACAAGATACAGCCCTTCTCGGCGGCCTTCATGGACGAGAGCGATCCCGAAAACTATTATATAAACGGCGTATCCGACTATATAGACGGAGCCGACGGCAGCATCTTCAACCAATACGGCTGGAACGGGATAGCGGCATGCTACATGTGGGGCACGACGGGTTTTGTATTCAACCCCGAGCTTGTCGACGACGAGGCAGCAGACGTATCTGCATGCAACATACTCATAAACCCCGATTACTATAAATCCGTGACCGTAAAGGACAATGTGCGCGACGCATACTTTGCCGCTCTCTCCATCCTCTACGAGGACGAACTGAACGCCATAAATGCCGACGAAGAGATGACCGACGCCGAAAAAGAGGAGGCACGCAGCGCCCTGCTCAACTCCACCAACGAGGAGACGATAGAGCGCGCGGAGGACATTCTGAAGGATATAAAGGAAAACGTGTATTCCTTCGAGACCGACAGCGGCAAGGCCGACATGGTGACGGGCAAGGTCATCGCCAACTACCAGTGGTCGGGCGACGCCGTGTACATCCTCGACCAGGCCGACGAGGAGGACACCGAGCTGTGGTATTCGGTACCCGAAGAGGGCACCAACCTCTGGTTCGACGGCTGGGTGATGCTCAAAGACGGCATAGCCGGCGACGAGAGAAAGCAGACCGCCGCGGAGGCATTCGTCAACTTCCTCTCCCGCCCGGACATTGCGGTGCGCAACATGTACTACATCGGCTACGCCTCTTCGATAGCCGCAGAGGAAGTATTCAACTATTTTGACTGGTGCTACGGCGCGGTAACCGACGAGGAGAGCGAAGATTATTACGAATTCGAAAACATATATGTGTACGACGTAAGCTACTTCTTCGGTGAGGACAGCTATATCTATATAGATATGGACAACGTGGACGTAACGGGAGCACGGCTGACGGACGATTACGCCGACGACGACTACGTGGCGGGTTACCCTGTCTACAGCGGCGGCACGATAAGCCGCGGCAGGCAGGTGTTCGGGCAGTACCCCACGGAGGACGTGATAGCGCGCAGCGTGGTCATGCTCGACTTCGGAGACGACCTTGCCACCATCAACCAGATGTGGATAAACGTGCGCTGCCTCGACATCGTGGATATAGACGTCACCACTGTGATAGTAGTGGCCGTGATAATCGTTGCAATAGCCGCGGCGATAGTGTTGTACAGGTTCAGATACGCCATCTTTTACAACCGCAGGAACAATGCGACAGGTTAAACCACAGAAGGCGCGCCGCGAAACTTTTTCGCGGCGCGCAATACATTATATTATTTAATGATGGCCGACAAAACAATAATCATTTCCTGCCGAGATTTTTAAGCATTGCGGCAAGGTTGGATTCATTCTGCTCGTCGGAAATCGTGGGGTCGTACATGAACTTATCGCACGGCAACTGCGGGCAGCCGCCGCAATCGCCCTGTCCCTTGCCGTTTACACAGCAATCATAGACGGGGCAGCGCTCCATGCCCGCATATGCAAGCCACCATACCTGGCCTTTGATGCTGCGGCAGCCTCCGCAGGCATCGGGAAAGCGCGCACACGCGGCACAGACGGCCCCGCACGGCGACGGCTGTATGTACTCATCCATAAAATACCACCACCTGCACCTGCGCGGATCGGCACCCTCGGTGTTTAACCAATATTCCACAGCGCGGTACAAATACAGCTGACACCTGTCGAGCACGTACCCGCGCAGCGCGCACTCCTCTTCATACAGCTGCTGCGCGCTCTTGCCCTTCAGCGACTCTATCGTAGTATATCCCATCTCAGTGAGGTCGCGCTCGGTGGCCTTGCCTATGTTCGGAATTTTGCGAAGTTCGCCCATGAAGCCCTCCTTTATCGCGTTAAGTATAACACGCAGCAGCGCCGATTGCAATATCTGCGCCAAAATGATTTCCGTATTTAGCAAAAACGACGGCAAATCGTTTGATTTTTTCTGCAATATATTGTATTATAGTTGCGTTGCAGGCAACAGACAGCAACACGCATGTGTGCGGCACACAAAGCTGCAGTTTGCGTTTAGGCTGTAACTCAAAAGCAATCTCCGCCGCACTTCAGCCTGCTTCTTCCGTGCAAGCTTTGCATGTGACACTTTGCCGAGGAGACCACCATTGGGGGGGACGCATATCTCCCGCAGGAGAACTATTTACAACTCGATACGCTTCCGTAGTTAAATGGATATAACAGCCCCCTCCTAAGGTATTGTTCTATCCACAAGATATTGCCCAAAACGCACGTTTTTCGGGCAAAACTGCTTGATTTATGCTATTTTTCACGGGGCGGAAAAAAGTTGGTATAAATTTTGGTATAAAATTTTTTCCGACAATCATTTCTGCCTCGTGCAATAAAATTCAATATGCTTCCGTAGTTAAATGGATATAACAGCCCCCTCCTAAGGGGCCGTTGTGGGTTC
>ERZ1643246.1493-NODE-1493-length-25427-cov-7.504060_pt1 | contig 25427 bp, 29 predicted proteins | sample MGYA00579265_ERZ1643246 | MGnify/ENA primary metagenome ERZ1643246 (study PRJEB29033, sample SAMEA4952261) | chicken gut metagenome | biome: Broiler Chicken; feature: Gastrointestinal Tract; material: Caecum | place: Ireland | collected 2018 | study: Broiler...
GGTCACTGTCCATCCATGGGCGGTGAAGAGTGTTTTCACCTCCATGAGGCTGCCCGTGTCGGCGATGCTTCCTTCCGCCAGATAGGCCATGACGATGATCGGAAGAACGATCTCATTGGCCGGAAATCCCAGCACAAAGGCCAGCAGGATCACTCCGTCAAGGCCCATCAGCCGGGCAAAAGGATCGAGAAATCCGGAGCAGATGGCCAGGAGGCTGGTTCCGCCGACGGTGACGTTTGCCATGATCCAGAGGAGCATGCCGGCCGGCGCCGCTACCGCCGCCGCTCTGCCGAGGACAAAGAGTGTTCGTTCCATGACAGAGCGGATGATGACTTTTCCAATCTGCGGACGCCGGTACGGCGGCAGCTCCAGAGTAAAAGAAGAAGGAACGCCCTTTAAGATAGTAGCGGATAAAAAGCGGGTGGTCAGGAAGGTGACCGCGACGCCAAGCACGATCACTCCGGTTAACAGGACGGCCGACAGTACCGAGTCGAAAAAAGTTCCTCCTGTCCCCACAAAAAACATGGTGATCAGAGCGATCAGAGTCGGAAAACGCCCGTTGCACGGAACAAAACTATTGGTCAGAACTGCCAGCAGACGCTCCCGGGGCGAATCAATGATCCGGCAGCCAACTACTCCGGCGGCATTGCAGCCGAAGCCCATGCACATGGGCTTTTTCAGAATACATTTTTGAGGATGATGGTGATCTCTTCCCCGTCCAGATATATTTTTTCTATGAGTTTGGTCAGACAGGCCCGGCGGCGGGGAAGAGACCGGGGATTGGTGCCGCTTAGCAGATGAAAGAGCAGCTCGCCGGAAGAAGGATCAGGGGTTTCCCGGGCGTCTGCAGGAGAAGTGTCCGGCGGCTGATGGCCCGGCAGAGGCTCCAGCTGCAGGCGGCAGACCGCGTTGATGATGAGAATATCCAGTTCGGCGATTTTCCATTTGCGGTTCCGGCAGGCCGGATCTTTGATATATTTTCTGGAACCTTTGGTGCGGCTGTAGCAGGAATAATTGCCGTGCTCGCCGTGAAACCGGGCACCGCAGCGGCCGCAGTAAAGGAGACCTGAGAGCAGGGTTCTGGGAGTGAAGGGAGCTTTCCGGGAACTGCTGCCGGAAGAAAAATCTTTCTGGCTGCGGTCCTGAAGAAGTTTTTGGACCTCCCAGAACAGCTCTTCTCTGATGATGGGCCTGTGATTTCCGGGATAAGACTGCCGGTTAAATTTTACTTTTCCGATGTATACCTCGTTGCGCAGTACATTTCTCACCAGAGTTTCACTGTTCCATCCGCCGTATTTTGTGTGATAGCGGGACTTCATATACTGCCAGCAGTCATGGATGGAATGTCCCTGACGGAAGCGCTCATAGAGCTCCTGTACCTGACGGGCTTCCTCTTCATTGATCACCAGGCGGCCGTCCACGTAATCATAGCCGGTGGGCGCCGTGGAGCCGCCGTGATAATAGCCGTTTTTGGCCCGGGCGATGCGGCCCATGGTGAATCGCTCTGTGATCTGGTCCTTTTCCAGCTGGGCGAAGACCGACAGCATGCCGATCATGGCGCGGCCAAGAGGTGTTGAGGTGTCAAAATTCTCACAGACAGAGATGAAATCCACCTTGCTGGCAAGGAAATAATCTTCGATCAGCAGGAGCGTATCTTTCTGGCTGCGGGACAGACGGTCCAGTTTATAGACGATCACCACATCATACTCTTTCAAATGTGATAACATTTCCCGGAGGGCCGGGCGGTTTAAGTTGCCGCCGGAATATCCTCCGTCCGTATATATTTTTCCAATGGTAATATCTTTGGCCTGACAGAATGCCTGCAGGCGGGACGTCTGTTCGCTGATGCTGTAATTTTCCCTCTGATGGTCTGTGGAGACTCTCACGTAACAGGCGGCGGTGGGCATGGCGGATTCCCCCTTTTTCAAGGCAGCTGTTTGTCATAAATTATGATTTTTTCTGTAAGAAGATGCCTGTTTTTCGGAAACAGGGACATCTCCTTTCGCATAAATATACAGGAAGGAGGAGTTTTATGGTCAGGATCATCATGAAGAATCCGGATGGCGTCTGCTGCGGCCGGCCGGAGGACATTTTCATAAAAAGAAATGGACAAAGCGAATCCTTTTACAGAATGCTGGAGGAAGAAGGTAAATTGTGTGCAGCAGCAAAGACAGAGCCTTCCGGCCGGGAGCGGCAAAACGCAGGAATGCCTTCGCCGGGAAAGAAGGAATTTTGTCGGAAAATGAGGAACCAAAACGGATGATCGCAATATTATGATAGTACAGAGACCGCCGGGCACAGGGCGTGATGTAAGAGACGATCCCGCGCCACGGGACATGGTGCGGAAAACAGCCAGCAGCCGGCGCGGTGGTCTTCTGTGAATATGGAGGAGGATCAATATGAAAATAAGCAGTAAAACAAAAAAATGGCTGAAATGTGCCGGAATCCGCGCGGCCCGGACTGTAGCGCAGACGGCGGTGGCAGCCATAGGGACGGCGACGGTATTTGCTCAGGTGGATACCGTTATGACCATATCGACGGCACTGCTGGCCGGAGTTGTATCACTGCTGACATCCATTGCGGGACTTCCGGAGTGTAAGGAGGAGTCAGATGAGTAAATATTATCCGGATATTTCCCACCACCATACGGTGGAGGACTGGAATAAAGTGGCAAAGAACTGCCCGTTTTTGATCACGAAGGCGACGCAGGGGACCTCTTTTGTAGACAGCGCCATGGCAGGCGTTGTGAAACAGTGTGAAAAGAGAGGAATCCCCTATTGGCTGTACGTGTACCTGAATAAGGGAGACGAATTGGCACAGGCGAAATTCCTGGTGAAAACCTGCAAAGATAAAATCGGAGAATATTTCATGGGATATGTTCTGGATGTGGAAGCGGGCAATCCTGCATCCGGCGTGCAGAAGGCCATGGATTATCTGAAAACGCTGGATTACAAGATGATGGTTTACACCATGTATGCGCAATATGACAAATATAAGAATATACTGGCTGCCCGTCCGGGAAAATGTGTCTGGTGGGAAGCCAGATATGGATTAAACAACGGAAAATATGATGCGGCGTATCCCTGCCATGCGGGGGCGGACCTCCATCAGTATACGTCAGAAGGCACCTGCCCGGGCTTTGACGAGAAGATTGATCTGAACCGGATCACCGGTCAGGGAAAAAAAGAAAAATGGTTTGTGACGCCAAAGCAGAAGGACGGGGATTCCGGAGCAGAAACAGAAACCAAACCGGAAGGCGGCACGGGAGACGATCAGGGAAATACAGGGCAGGAAGGAGAGAGCAGTGTGAAATATTTCAGCACTATAAAAAATAAGACGGTCAGCAATATCACGGAGTTTTTGCACAACCGGGGGCTGGGTGCCGGCGAGAAAAATATGTCAAAGATCGCGGCGGCCAACTGTCAGTCCAGGGAAGTGCGGAAAGCGCTGTTTTCCCTGGCGGAACAGGGAAAACTCATTAAGCCGTCCGGACTGAACAAGTGGGAGGAATCCGATAAAGACTAAAAAACAGATCAAATCCATACGGAGGATATGCAGACAAAAAGCCCATGCACATGGTCAGTGCCTGTTTGCCGCAGGCACGGCAGCACTGGAAGGGTTTATCCAGATTGTAGGCGATGCGGGGCAGGTATCCGGCGTCTTCCAGCAGCGTAAAGAGCGGGAAAAAGATGGCCATGGGCGGAAGCATCACCGATACGACCCAGGCCAGCACCCGGTAAAGTCCCAGCACCAGCAGACCGTGGAGCCAGGAGGGGGCGTGGAGCCAGTGAAAAAGGCCGGTCAGCCGGTCCTGAATAAAGAACAGTCCGTCAGAGAGCAGGGCAGAAGGATAGTTGGCGCCGTAAATGGTGATCCAGAATATGACGGCCAGCAGCAGGAGCATCAGCGGAAATCCTGTCAGACGGCTGGTGAACAGCCGGTCGATGGCAAAATCCAGTTTACGGTATGAGGAATTTTCATAAGAGACCACGTCCCGGCACAACTTTTCTGCTGTGGATACAATGGCGCCGGCGACGGCGTCGTTCCACTGTTCCGGACTGGAAATCTCTCTTTTCAGCTGCTTCCTTGCCAGGGTAATGCCCCGGAGCAGCTCCGGGTCCCGCAGGAAATCTTCTCCCAGATGGCCCGATAGTTCCCGAAGCAGGGAGCAGTCCTGGTGGAGAAGACGGAGACTGAGCCAGCGGCTGTTTAAACGGCCGCCGGTTTTTTCTTCTATGAGCGGCTCGATCATGCGGATGGCGTGTTCGATGCAGTCCGGATAGCGGACTTTCGCGGGAAAAGCGGTGAAGGTGGGGGCGGTCACCTGGTCAAGGGCGTGAAGGAGCGGTTCCAGAGTACTTTTTTTCCGGGCGGAAGTGCCAACCACAGGGACGCCCAGACGGCGGGACAGCAGCGGCAGATTCAGATGAATCTTTTTGCGCCCGGCCTCGTCCATCAGATTGACGCAGACGATCACCCGGGAAGAGATTTCCATGGTCTGCAGAACCAGATTCAGATTCCGTTCAAGACAGGTGGCGTCGCAGACCACCACCACGGCGTCCGGTTCTCCGAAACAGATAAAATTCCGGGCAATTTCCTCCTCAGCGGAATGCGCCATCAGCGAATAGGTGCCGGGGATATCCACAAGTACATAAGAATTTTTCTTAGACTGGCAGAAGCCCTGAGCGTTGGATACAGTTTTTCCCGGCCAGTTTCCGGTATGTTGGTTCATGCCCGTAAGAGCATTGAAAATGGTGCTCTTTCCCACATTGGGGTTGCCGGCCAGCGCGATCACTTTATCTTCGGGAGTGCGTCTGGTGATGGTGAGACCGGAGTCCAGTGCGTTGATTCCCACAGAATGATTGGTCAGACCCATGATTTATTCCTCCCGTGCCTCGTTTTGTATCAGAACTTCTGTGCCGGCAGCCGGCAGATGCTCCTGTCGGGGTTCCTCGATCAGGATATCCCGGCAGTCCCCCTTTCGCAGAGCGATGACCGCGCCCCGGATGAGAAAGGCGGACGGGTCGCCCAGAGGGCTTTTCCCCAGACATTCCACCCGTGTACCGGGCGTCAGACCTATATCCAGAAGACGGCGGCGCATGCCGCCGGAGGCAAGAAGCGCGGAGACGATGGCATGACAGCCGGGAGCAAGGTCACCGAGGGTCCGGCTTTTGGAACCGGTGCGGCCCGTGAGATCCGAATTGGCACAGTCCGCTGCCATGGAATCAAATATTTTGCTGCAGCTCATTGTATGCAAACAGGCCCTGCCTGTGTCACAGTTTCTGTCATTGCGGCAGAAAGAAAGATACATATTGATACCTCCCCATAGGAGTTTCCTATTCTATGGTATTCAAAAGCAGGGAGGGAAGTGCGGGAAAACACAGATTTCTCCCGGAATGTTGACAATTTCCTCACAAAAAACGGATAAACTGCTGCCAGGACAGCTTACATTTCCGGTTTTTTCAGGTATAATGATTTTATGCGGGCATGGCGGAACCTGCCGCAGTGCAGCGGGAGAGAGGCTTTGCCGGAAACAGCACAGGAAAGGGGTTTTATGTATGGCACAGGAAACGATCACTTTGACCATCGAGAAACAGAAGAATATCGCGCTGATCGCGCACGATAACAAGAAGGAAGAATTGATTCAGTGGTGTGACAAAAATCAGGACATTTTAAAGAAGCATTTTCTATGTGGGACCGGAACCACAGCGCGGCTGATTACGGAGAGAACCTCTCTGCCGGTGAAGGGATATAACAGCGGTCCTCTGGGCGGCGACCAGCAGATTGGAGCCAAGATTGTGGAAGGAAAAGTGGATTTCCTCATTTTCTTTTCTGACCCGCTGACGGCGCAGCCGCATGATCCGGATGTGAAGGCTTTGCTGCGGATTGCTCAGGTCTATGATATACCGATCGCCAACAACAAGGCGACAGCAGATTTTATGATCCATTCCACGCTCATGGACCAGACCTACGATCATGAAGTTATGAATTTTAAGAAAAATGTGGAGAAGAGAGCCAGCGAATTTTAGAAAGAAAACCAAAAATAACGCCGTGCCGGGCATAGACGCCTGGCGCGGCGTTTATCGTTCTTCTCCCGCGCCGTTTTCCGGCGGAGAGAAGGAAGAAAGGGTTATCTGATGGAAATGTCACCGTCGGCGCAATAAACCGATACTTTTCCGGCATCTGCGCTTCCGGTTTTCCGGTAGCTTTTGGTATCCTCGTCCTCATACTGGGTATAGGAGCTGTTCGGAAGGTCTTCTGCAACGGAAATATCTCCGTAATCCGTTTTGAGGTCCATGGACAGAGTCTCTTTCTGGCTGTCATCAAGCCGGAAGCTGACGCTGCCGTAAGAAAGATCAAAGGAGCAGTTCCCGGTATAGGCGGTGTTTTCGCTGGTGAAGTCCCCGTCGCTGGACTGGAAGGTAACGGTTCCCAGAGAACAATGATTGACGGAAACATCCCCGTAGGAAGTATCAAAATCCATTTGTCCGGTGGTAACGGTATCCATCTGTGCGTCACCGTCTCCCAGGGAGAGACTGCCGGATTTGGCGTTGACGTCAGACATGATAAGATCGCCGTAGGAGGATTCCAGAGTGAGCTGTTCTGTCTGAAGTCCACGCAAAATGATATCGCCGTCGCCTCCGGAGATGGCAGCGTAATCCAGATATTTGTCTTTCGGCAGATACAGTGTCAGGTTGTCAGAGACATTATCCGGGGCATCTGTGACGACGCGGCCGGTAAACAGCCGGGCCAGAAAACTGTAATCAATACCCACAAAGAACTGGGATTCAGCGGAAAGATCTTCCTTCAAAGTCAAAGTGCCGTCTTGAATCGTATATTGAAATGGGTTCTCTGCGCCGCTGCCGGTGATCTGGTAAGAGAGGTAACAGGAATCATCCTCGGAAGGAAGGATGGAGATATCCATGTAAGTGATATCTGCTTCCAGGCGGGAGAAATCATCCAGTTTGGTCTTATCCATCTCATAAAGTTTTCTGGAAGAATTCGGCGAGCCTATGGTGCTTAAATCAGCGGTAGCCAGAAAACGCATACCTCCGAGCCCTGTGCCGACGGCAAAAAGGATACCTCCGGCGATGCAGAGTCCCGCGGCTGCCAATAATGTACGTCTTGCAAGTTTATTCATCTTTTTTCACCCTCCTTTTATGAAGCATTCGCTGAATCAGCCGTGCCAGCGCCAGTACCAGCCATTTGCAGAAGAAGATACCGGCGATGAAAAGGAGAACGCCCAGGCCGACGGAAAGCAGGCTGCCGCCGAATATCACGAGAAATCCGGGAACGGAGGCTGCGGCAAAGGCAGCTCCTTTGATCAGCGAAAAGACACCGATGATGACAAAGGATACGCTGCATACAAAAACACAAAAAACAGCAAATAATATGAGGATAACGCCCACCAACAACAGTACAAACGCTGTCAGAGCCAGCGGCGCTGCGATGGGAGCAGCCAGGATGGACAGGCAGACAATGAGCAGGATGGAAAGAGGAGAATCCTTGCTGTCCGGCTCCGGAACAGGATCGCCCCTGCGGTATCTTCTGCCTCTCTGGCCGGTTTCTCCGCTGGAAAATGTGGTGACTGACAGGGAATCTCCGGTCTTTTTATCCAGCAGCGCGGTTAAAAGTTCTGAAGCGGCCTCCCGGGGGTTCCCCAGTTCCCGGATGGCTTCCTCGTCATTTCCGGCGTCATCGAAATATTCTGTAAAATATTCCATGGCATTTTCATAATCATCTTTCGGCAGACGCTTTAAATATTTGCGCAGCTCTTTTAAATATTGTTCACGGTTCATTTCTTCAACCTCCCTTCAATGATCCCGTCGATGGTCTCCTTGTAAATCTTCCATTCTTCTTTCAGATAAAGCAGCTGTTCCTTTCCTTTTTCTGTGATGGAATAGTATTTCCGGTTTCTTCCCTGAAACTCCTGATTATAGGTGGAAAGGTAGCCGTTCTGTTCCAGCTTCCGGAGAATCGGATAGAGAGAAGACTCCTTGATGCTGGCGGCCAGCTTGACTGTCTGACTGATTTCGTAGCCATAGGAATCGCTGCTGGCCACAATGGAAAGGATCAGACATTCAATCAGAACCGATGAAACAGGATAGTACATATGGACACTCCTTTCTTTGTTTTTTTTGTATATATAAAATTTTTATATATCAAATATTACAGTATATATAAGTTTTTGTCAATACATTTTCCGATGATTTTTTTGGAATTGTAACAGGTCAGCGATGCTGTCCTAGAAATTCTCTGTGGCGCATTCCCGGCCGGTTACCCGGATTCCTGTGGGAAACGGACAAAAAAATCTCCCGGATTCCCAAAGGGAAATCCGGGAGACTGGTTAAAGATATGAAAATGTATGAAAAGGAAAGAGAGATCAATCGTAAATGGACTCGCTGCTCCATTCAATGATATCGCCGGTCTGGGCGTCGATTTCGAATTCATATTCCATCTCGTTGTAGAAGATGGAGCCTTCATAAATATCTCTGCCGTCGTCGTTATCTCTGTGGATGCGCAGATCGGATTCTGTGGCGCCTTCTACCTGACCTAAAGCGATGTTTTTGGCTTTTTTCTCAGAAATCAGATTGCCGTTACCGCTGTTCTGGGTGTTGTTCCAGTTATCATCATCTCTTTCGCTGCTCCAGTCAATGATGGCACCGGTCTGAGCGTCAATCTCGAAATCATATTCGGTGTTATCGTGATAGATGGAACCTTCGTAAATGTTTCTGCCGTCATCGGTATCCTTGTAGATCCGTAACTCATCTGCGGTGGCTCCGTCTACTTCCGCCAGAGCGATGGAAGAAGCTTCTTCCTCGGTGATGTAACCGCCGCTGGCATCGGCAGCCTGTGTGGATGCCGCCGTTGTGCCGGCATTGTCACCGGTATTATCGGTGATCCCGGAACCAACCACAGTGTTTACGCTGCTGCCGGCCGCGTCGTCGGCGCTGTTATCGGATACATTCTGGGTATCCGCCTGGGATACGGCGTTATTGCCGTTGTCAGACTGTGTATTTCCGGAATTGCCGGAACATCCGGTCATGATTCCCAGAGAGAGAATAGATGCGGTTAATAAAAACATGATTTTCTTTGTCATATGAATACCTCCTTGTTTTTAAGCGATTATTTTTATTTTTTCTCTTGTGTTGTCTATGGCTATATACTAACAGCTATTTTTAAATTTAAAATAAACAGAATTTATGTTTTTTGAAAATTTTTTCTCTATAAATTTTATGATACCCGGTATTTCAAAAAGAATTCTTTTGAAAAAAGAAGACAGAGTCCATATAATAGTGGGTACAGTACAGGAGAAAACCTGTTCCCCGGGCGAGGCAGGATGATCTCCGGAAAAAGCAGGAAAGTATTCGGGAGGACAAGAAACATGAAAAGCGATGAAAGAACTGAGGAAAGAAACAAAAAGATGGAAGGGGAGAACACCGGCTGCGGCCAAGAGACGGAAAAAATGGTAAGAGAAGCGCTGTTTTCCATGCAGGATACCGGCTACAAAACATTTCATGAGAAATTGATACCGACGGTGGAACCAGACAGGATCATCGGCGTCCGGACGCCGGAGCTTCGGAAATATGCCAGGAAGTTTGCAAAGACGCCGGAGGCAGAGGAATATCTGCACATACTTCCTCATTATTATTATGAAGAAAATAATCTTCACGCCTTTGTCATTGAAACCATAAAAGATTATGAGAAAGCCATGGAGGAGACCGAACGCTTCCTTCCCTACGTGGATAACTGGGCTACCTGTGACAGTTTTTCACCGAAGATATTTAAGCGGTATCCGGAGCAGGTCTATGAAAAGGCAAAACGAATGATTGCCAGCGGGCAGACCTACACGATCCGGTATGGTGTCGGGTTATTGATGACCAATTTCCTCGATGAGGAATTCCGGCCGGAGATGCCGCAGCTGGTGGCGGATATCGTCTCGGAAGAATATTATGTCAACATGATGTGCGCCTGGTATATGGCCACGGCGCTGGCAAAACAGGAAGAGAGCATCCTGCCGTATCTCATGGAAAACCGTCTTCCTGTCTGGGTACATAATAAGACCATTCAGAAAGCGGTGGAGAGCCGCCGCATTTCCCCGGAAATGAAAAAATATCTCCGGACTCTCAGAAGAAAATAAAAAAGCATTGACAGAGCACAGGATGCTGTGTATACTAAGTGTACTAATAGTATTAGTACACTTAGTTATTTTTTTATAAGGAGGCGAACATGTGATCATCCTTGATTATAATGATAAACGGCCGATTTATGAGCAGATTGTGGATAAGATGCAGACACTCATTGCGGGCGGTGCGCTGGAACCGGACGAGAAGCTTCCTTCGGTGCGCTCGCTGGCGGTGGAACTGTCCATCAATCCCAATACCATACAGCGGGCGTACAGTGAACTGGAGAGAAGCGGATTCATTTATTCCGTAAAGGGCCGCGGCAATTTTGTCCGGGCTGATGAACATTTGAAGGAAAAGCAGCAGAGAAAGCTGCTGTCTGCGCTGGAGAAACAGTTGATATCCTGCAAAGAGCAGGGGATAACCAGAGAAAATATCCTGGCCAGTGTGGATAAGGTCTATGAGGAGGTGTCAAATGATCGAGATTAAGAACGTCAGCAAGAGTTTTGGAGATATTGAGGCGGTTTCCGGGGTCAGCCTGACATGGAAAGAGGAGAATGTTTTCGGTCTGCTGGGAACCAACGGTGCGGGAAAGAGTACTCTGCTCCGGATGATAGCGGGCGTGCTGAAGCCGGACGAAGGAGAGATTCTCATTGACGGAGACAATGTTTGGGATAATCCCCGGGCTAAGAGTAAGATTTTTTACATTTCCGATGAACAGTTTTTCTATCCCAACACCACGGCGGAAAAGATGGCAGAGATTTATAAAGTGTACTATCCGGATTTTGACCAGCGGCGGTTCCGGAAGTTTCTGCTGCGGTTCGGTCTCGAGGGAGAGCGGAAGGTTCAGACCTATTCCAAGGGCATGAAGAAACAGCTTTCGCTGCTTTTGGGACTTTGTTCCAATGTATCTTATCTGCTCTGTGATGAGACTTTCGACGGGCTGGACCCGGTGATGCGCCAGGGAATCAAAGGAATCTTTGCCAGAGAGATTGATGAGAAGGGACTGACGCCGGTGATCGCTTCCCATAATCTGCGGGAGCTGGAAGATATCTGCGATCATATCGGACTTCTTCATAAAGGCGGTGTGCTGCTGTCCAGGGATCTGGGAGATCTGAAATTAAATCTTCATAAAATCCAGTGTGTGCTGCCGGAAGAGGCGGAGGAACATTTGAGAGAGTCTCTGGAGATCCTGACCATGAACCGGAGGGGAAAACTTCTCACTCTCACGGTGCGGGGCAGCGAGGAAGACATATTGAAGAGAATCGGGGAGCTGAAGCCGGTATTTATGGAAGTACTCCCGCTTTCTCTGGAAGAAATCTTTATCAGCGAAACGGAGGTAGTCGGCTATGACATCAAGAATATCATTTTCTAAATTAATGAAAGAAAATATGCGGCATCGTCTGGCCATGAATGTGGTGACACTGATTTATTTTCTGTTTACGCTGCTGTATTTCGTGATTGAAATTCAGAATGCCATGGTCTGGGACGAAAATGTATATGAAACGATATTGTCTGCCACGGGACCGAGCAGCCTCGTGATTTTGTGCGCAGCGCTGGGAGCGGTGACCGCGCTTTGTGGATTTGCCTATTTACATTCCAGAACGAAGACAGATTTTTATCACTCTCTGCCGGTGAGAAGAAAGAGCATTTTCTGGTCAATAACAGCCAATAGTTTTCTGGTGTTTGCGGTGCTGCTCATCGCCGCATCGGTGATAGACGCCGTGATCACCCTCGTCCTGGGTTATTTTACCCTGGAAGTGCTGGCGCATCTGCTGCTGGGGATGCTCTGCAGTCTGCTGGCCTTTGGAGCGGCGTTTTTTACGGCGGCTCTGGCCATGATCATGACCGGCCATATCGTGGTGGGAATCCTCGGAACGGCAGTGTTTATCACCTGGGCGCCGGTGCTCATAAAATTTATGTTTATCGAATTACAGCAGAACTTCTTTGCGGCTTATGTGGAACCGTCAAAGGTCTTTCAGCTTTTTGATTACGGCTCTCCCGTCTATCTGGCGGTTCGCCTGCAGCCGCTGGCGGAAGGTTGGAAGTGGTCTCAGAAAGCGCCGCTGATGCTGGCTGTCTGTGTTTGGATCGTGATGCTGGCGCTGCTTTGCCAGTTCCTGTTTGACCGCCGGCCGTCGGAGACTGCCGGCAGGTCCATGGCGTTTCCAAAGATCAATCCGGTCATCCGGGTGCTTCTGGTCATCCCGGCGGCGGTATTTACCGGTTCTTATCTTTACAGTATGACACTGGGTACTTCAAGAATCTGGGTGTTCATCGGCGTGATCATCGGAACCGTGCTTTTCCACGGGATCATCGAATGCATTTATCAGTTCGATATCCGCGGCATGTGGAGCCATAAAAAACAGATGGTGCTGACTCTTGCAGCGGTGCTCTGTCTCACGGCGTCCTTTTATCTGGATCTGTACGGTTATGACCGTTTTGTTCCTGCAGCAGGTGCAGTGGAAAGTGTGATGCTTAAAGATGATGTGGTAAGCGTCAGGGAGAGTTATTTCTGGGGAAAAGAGAAGAACGAAATCACCGGAAGTGAGAAGGAAGAGATTCTTTCCATGTTAAAGACGGCGGTACAGAAAGAAGGCAGCGATGCTGACGGCGCCGCGGAGAAAGGATCCGGCGATTATACCGGTTTTTATGACAGTGTGACCGGACGCAGGCTTTCGGAGGAAGGAAATAAAGGCATCCAGGTAATTTATCATATGAAGAACGGAAGCGAAATAAAGAGGAATTTCGATCTGCCGGAAGATACGGCCGATGAAATTATGGAGACCGCTTACGGTATGGAAAGTTTCCGTGAGAGCATATACTCCCTTTATACCGCCGACTGGGATCAGATTACGGATATATCCTGCAATAATAAACTGGAGGAACAGACCCTGCGGCTGACAGAAGACGAACAAAAGGAATTCCTCACCACCTATCTGGAGGAACTCAGCACCCTGACCAACGAGGAAATGCGGACGGTGATTCCAGTGGCAGAACTTTCTGTCGATCACAAAACAGACGAAGGCGATGATTATTCGACAGATTTTTATTACGTTTACCCGTCCTTCACAAAGACCCTTGCCTTCCTCAGCAGCAAAGGATACGATATCAATAAGACTCTTGCTGATGTCGACATATCTGACATCGAGATCAGCCGGTACAGCGACGAGGATGGAGAAAATTACTGGAAGGTGACAGATCCGGCAGTGATCCAGTCCGTGAAAGAGAAACTGATTCTTGACTGCAATAACTTTGCTTTCTATGCGACAGGGTATGAGGGAGAGAGTACGCCGCTGAACTGCGATGTGGTTGTACATTTCAACGACGGTTACGGAGAGAAAACTGTCTATGTGTGGACCGATGAAGCAACATTAAAAACGCTCATGGACGGCGAATCGGGGCAATAAGCAATAATGCGTTGTCAAAAACATTCTGGCAGATATCGAATGGATATCTGCCAGAAAATTTTTTCGCAGATATCCATGGCGAAGTGCCGCCCATTGTGCTACACTGTAAGGCAGTACACAAAAAAGAGGAGGGGTTGTGCCTGTGCTGAGTATATATTTGGGAAAAATGGAAGAAGCCATTTATTATCCTCCGGTTTATTTTGACAATCAGTATGAAGATCAGTGGATTACAGAAGAACTGTCTGTTGCGATGATACGCGATGTGGATAAATCAGAAGTGATTGGCCCGCATTTAATTGAGAGTCCGGTTCTCGGACCAATATCTGTAAAGGAAATATCAGGCGGAGTAAAAACGTTGATTTTGATGGCATTTGACCGCTCGGGTGAAGTGTTCAACGCCTCCGCTTGTGGAGATAACTGTGCAAAATGGATTTTAAAAATCGGACAGGAAAAAGATTTGACGATCAATCTTCGGCATATTATGGATTTTGGGGAAGAAGAATTTGAAGCGAAAATTTTAAATACGGGGGAAATGGTTCATAATATGCTGGAATTTGTCCGTATTGCAGGAAAATATGTATAGGTGAGGATATATGAAAGGGAAGCATAAAGTTATAATCCAGAATAACCGATTACATTATGAATTTGAAATAAAAAGAAATATTACGATTATTCAGGGAGACAGCGCGACGGGCAAAACTACACTGATCAACATGCTTCGCCAGGCAGAAAATATGGGAAGATCAAGCGGTATTGATGTGCAGTGTGATGTGCCATGCAGAGTTTTGGAAGGCGCTAACTGGAAATTAATCGTAGAAAATGTGTCGGGGAGTATCTTTTTTACAGATGAAGAAAATACATTTATTAATACAGAAGAGTTTGCAGCGGCCGTCCGCGGTTCAGATAATTACTTTGTATTGATCACAAGAGAAAATCTTTATAATCTTCCCTACAGTGTGGAAGAAATATACGGTTTGTATGCCTCCGGAAAATATCAGAATACAAAGAAAGTGTATCAGCAATTGTATAGAATCTACACGAATACCCATAACCTGCCTGTGAAGCCTGAAAAAATGATTGTGGAAGATTCCAATGCGGGATATGATTTTTTTGACGCAGTCGGAAAAGAATCCGGGGTATTATGTGAAAGTGCTGGTGGAAAATCCAATATTTTTTCAAAATTAGAGAGTGTTAAAAATGAAGAAATCTGTGTGATTGCTGATGGAGCGGCAATTGGCCCTGAGATGAGCCGTTTGTTTCAGATAGCGGAAAGAATGGGGAATATTAATTTATATTTACCAGAGTCCTTTGAATGGATTATTTTGTCCTCCGGATTAATCGGCGGAAAACAGATAGATGAGATATTAAAAAAGCCGGAAGAATATATTGATGGAAAGGAATTTTTTAGCTGGGAAAGATATTTCACCAGATTGTTGATACAAGAGACAAAAGATACTTATCTTAGTTACACGAAATCCAGACTAAATAAAACTTATTTACATCCAAGAAATAAGGAAATCATTTTAAAAAGCATAAGAGGAATCATTTTTAAATAGAACGTACCATGTAAGCTGCCGCAGACCCGCGGCAGCTTTTATCATAGAGGTTTGTTTTTGTTGGCTGCTTTGGCAGCTTAGATTTCTTCATCCGGCTGCTGGCCGTCATGCGCCAGCCACTTGCATTCCGTCAGTTCCATGTTTGTGAAAACGGCGCGGAAGGAAGAATCCTCCGGGCTGCAGGCATAGATACCGAAACGGACGGTGCCCGCTGCCTCGTGCATATGGCAGACACGCATCTGATGGAACACAGAGCCGTCCTCGGAACATTCGATACAGAAATCATCCTCCCGGCGGCTCAGGCGATACCACATGGATTTGACATTGGCAGGAATCTCTGTGGTTGCCCAGTCGGAATAACCATGATTGGTGACCACGCTGCCCAGATGCTGAAATTGTTCGTTTTCATATTCGATGGAGCCTTTGAGCCAGTTTTCACTGTCCAGATACAGAACTACGCCGCACTGATCAAAGCGGTGGTGACTTTCGGAAAATTCTGTTTTTACCACAAAGGAGAAGAACTTCTCATCTGAAGACATCTGGAGAACCGGGGCATTGTCATTGCGGAAATGATAATAGGTCCTCTGCCACAGGTCGGTATGGGGTTTGGTCACGATCTCAATGCGGTCCTGGGAGATTGTGTAGTCTTCCGGTTGTCTTGTCCATTGTAAATTGTTCACATCAAATTTCATTCTTTCTTCCTCCAATATTTTTTATCATTTTCTGATGTTCACAGTTTCCCCGCTGCATTTTTGGGGCTGCATGATGCTGTCTCATCTTTTATGTCCATGGCTTTCCAATACATTCCCATAAGGTAATACTGGTCTGTGCTGGGGATAAACGCAAAGTCCGGCATGTATTCTTCCGGGATACAGGTCCGGCAGGCCGTGCGGATCCGTTCCAGATCGCTTTCCAGCAAAAGATCGCCGGTAAAAAGCAGAAGATGAGGATTCAGGATGGAGATTAATGCGATGGAAGCCTGAATGATCAGAGGTTCCGCCGCAGGACGGTGCAGCCTTTGTATCTGCTGTTCAAGACTCATCCCGTAATCCAGAAAGCCAACCATGCCGGCGAACAGATTCCGTCCGGTCAGTAACGTACCTTTATGTACTGTGGCTGTCCCCGGCAGCACGCCGGAGGGATAGTTGACCAGCGTGACGATCTTGTCGGAAATTTGTTCCTGGCGATAATAGCCGTACACCTTATAGTGCATATCATTGGCGAGGAAGACCGGGCGCCGGAATTTGGTTTCCAGCATCGTTTTCAGCGGAACATTTTCCAGTTCCGGAATATCGCTGTGGCGAATCACGCCGTTTTCTGCAATGCTGGGAGTCCCCACGATGACCTGGCTGATATTGGGAAAAAGACGGAAAGCAGTGGCAGATTCCTGCTCAATGGCAGCGGCATCCAGGGGCTCAAATCGGCGCACCTGTTGGTGAAGGATCCGGCCGGTTGGAGACAAAACGGCGGCCGTCACAGATTTGACACCCTGGATCAACGCAAAATAGAGACAGAGGATGCTTTCAAAATCTTCATTCAGCGTATAAACCATGGCATTGCGCCCCACTTCATGGAGTTTTTGCTTTTCTCCTGTTACCTCACCCGTTGTCTCCATTTCATTTAGATAGGTGTTGCAGCTGGCCACGCTCAGCCCGGTCTGCAGGGCGATCTGCTGTTTGGTGTAAGACTTCCCGCTGCGAAGCAGCCTGCGGATCTGGATTTTATTTTCTCTTTTCAAGGCAGCAGAATCTTTCATGATAAGCTCCTCCCACTATTTTTATGCTATTTATTATAACTATTATAATAATTGAAGTCAAGAAAAATCAGAGCCGATATTCAGGAAAGGAATAAGCAGACGATAATCTTTTGTCAGGAAATTTTCCGAAGATACCCATGGCGAAATGTATGTCATTGTGCTACACTGTAAGGCAGCGTACATCTGTAAAACAGCATGTACTATGCATATATCTGTAAAATGGCATATATTATATGGAAAGAGAGGCATTTGTACTATGGATAGATTAGATGATTTTATTCGTATTCTGACCGGTCATTTTGATAACCGGGAGCAATTTGAAGAATTGAAAAAGGAGAACGAGAAGTTCCCGTATGCCGAGCATGTCAATACCATCTGTAATGATAAGATCCGCAGTCTTCCGGAAGACTTTGCCGGATATTTCATGGTGGAAGAGAGCTATTATACCATCGGCGGAAATACCCACGGTTCCCCGCATCTGTTTTTATTTACGGAGGAGGAAGAGGGAGTCAGGCTGACTTCTTATGATATGCCGGAAGGGTATGATAAGTCGTCCTTTACTTATGAGAGTATCACGGAGCTTGACTATCATGTATTGAAACCGTCGGAAAAGTTTGTTCCGGCCCTTTATGTGGAAAAAGATGGCGTCTGGGAGGGCGGCAGTGTGAGCATGTTCTCCCCGGTATTAAAATTTACCTTGTTTGAGCGCTTTTCTGAGGACTGCCTGGAGGTGACAGAAACCATGGAAGTCAATGGAAAGAGAACCTTTGGATATGATGTGCCGATCCTCTATCGCAGAGTGCAGGGGGCGCCGGAACGATCATAAAAAGCAAAAGCTGCCGTTTATGTGACGGCAGCTTTTCGTTTATAACACTGTTCCCACCACAGCGCACACCACGGCCACGGCCAGAGCGATGATGATCGGAAGCCAGGAAAATTTATAAATTTTTTCCGGAAATTCTGTGTCGTAGCGGACGGTGACTTTGGTGCCGATTTCCGCGGTGTCAGGAATCTGCACCAGATCCTGGGAAATGTACGTTTTCCCCTTTACTTTATACTGAACTTTCCCCCATTTGGTGTGGGCTTTGGCCTTTTTGGTGCTGTTTAAAGAAATGGAATATACGGTGCCTTCGGTGGCAGTCAGCCGACCGTGTTTGATGAAAAAACCGAAAAGATGTCCGGCGGTGTAGGCCAGGGCCAAAAGCGCGACAATGTAAAGTAAAACTGAAATGCTGTTCATATCTTTCGTACCTCCTGTGCAAAATACCGGGACAAAAGAGATTCTAGCGGTTTATGCCAGAAGATTCTTTTGTCCCTGCTTTATTTTTATAAGTTAGCACCGGAAGGGCCAGAAGTCAATGAAATGTTATCTCCGTGATATCAATACAATTCTTTCGTCAGTATAGCATAATACCTTACTATGCTGCTCTGCACATTATCAGTATACCAGCAGCCCGGCGGCCAGGCTGACCGCTGCGACTGCCAGGGCAATCCCGATTTTTTTCCAGGAAAAGCTGTAGAGCATATCCGGATGAAGAGCGTCGTAGCGGACGGTGACCTTTGTGCCGACTTCTGCACTCATAGGAACCTGAATGCGGTTATAGGAAATGTATTGTTTTCCACCGGCTTTGTAGGCGATCTTTGCCCATTTGGAATTGCGGAACCGTGTGTTTTCAGGCCCCGGCATCCAGATGGAGTACACTGTGCCTTCCGTGAGGGTGCTTCTGGTGCGTTTCAGAAAGAAGCCATAGGCGCTGCCCATGGCATAGACCAGAGCCAGCACGGCGATAACAAAGAGAAAAATTCTGTCGTTGTTCATATGAAAACCTCCCAATATAGTATTGATTTTGATATGACCATGGCGAAACTGACGTAAATCTGCGGAGGAATCTGTCGTAAACCTGCCAGAGAACCATGAGGGATCTGCCAACGGCAGATCAAACTAAATCTTTCCGGTCATAAATCCGGACAGAAACCAGCGCTGACAGGGCAAAAATCAAGATCCCTGCGAGAAAGATTCCTGCTCCGGCAAGATTTGGAGAAGTGCCCATAAACAGCCGGGATATTGAGTTCGTGATATTGAACTTCATCATAGACGGCAGCAGATATGATAGTCCCAGCACGATGATCACATAGACAAACTTCGTTTTGTCATATCCGAAATAATAGCAAATGGGCAGATATATTCCGCAAAGCAGAGCAATGAGCAAAAATGCTCCTCCTGCCAGTGGCAGCGACAATCCGCCAAGCTGAGGCAGAAGCAATGTCTCCAACCGGAACATAAGAGCGCAGAAGAGATAGACAATGAGGCAGAAAAAATATTTGGACAGTACCAGATATTTCCGTGGATAAGGCATGGTACACAGATAGGCAGACGCCTTTTCACACTGATATTCTGCCAGACAGATATAAGATAACATGATAAATGTCCCATAAATTACAGAAAAGACAAAACCCAGATAATTGGCATACTGTGGGAGCCTCCAAAGTATAAAAAGTGGTATGAGTATGACCAGTCCGATCATCCAGAGAGTCTGTTTTTGTATGACGACAAATTCTTTCTTAATTAAATGCAGTAACATAGAGTTCCCTCCTTTTAAAATGTATCATGCGGGCCTGTCACAGCGGCGGTTTTGCACCGCTTCGCTGCCGGGGTATTTTTTCCGATGGCGTCCAGCATGATATCTTCGATCAGCGGGCGTTCCATGACAGCGTCCGGCATGAGCGCGCGTACCTGATCCGGCTGTCCGGTGAGACCGGTAAAACCAAAATCTGTCTCTGTGATGCTGGAAAAAAGAGACCGGGCTTTTTCGGTGAGCCACCGGGCGCTGCCTTTCACCATTCGGTGAGAATCCAGCAGAATGTCCTTCTCTTCTTCAAAGAGAATGGAACCGTGGTCAATGAGCACAAGAACATCGGCAATCTTGTCCAGATCCGAAGTGATGTGCGTGGAAAAGAAAACGCCTTTTCCGCCGCTGTTCATATAGTCGGCCAGTGTATCCAGCACCTGACTGCGGACCAGGGGGTCCAGTCCACCGGTGGGTTCATCCATGATGAGGAGTTCCGCCTTGTGGGAGAGCGCCAGCGCCAGAGCATATTTCGCACGCATTCCTTTCGACAGAGTTCGGATGACCTGCTTTGGATTCAGAGAGAAAGCGGCCAGATGTTTCTGAAAATCATCCTCGCACCAATGGGAATAGGCCGGGGCAATCACGTTTTTCATCTGGGTCAGAGTGAGGTTTTCATAAAAATAATTGCCATCCATCACCACGCCGATGCGGTTCTTGATTTCCTGTTCCTGCCGGCAGATATCCATGCCAAAGAAACGGACAGAGCCGCTGTCCATACCGGCCAGGCCTAAAATAGTATTGATCGTTGTGGTCTTTCCGGCGCCGTTGGCGCCGATAAACCCGGTGATGCATCCTTCCGGCAGGGAAAAAGAAACATTTTGCAGAGAAAAATCCTTGTAAGATTTATTGAGATTACGCACTTCCAAAATCGGGTTGAAAACTGTATCCATAGAAACCTCCGTTCTGTATCGGTTTTTGATATATTGTCCGGCAGAGTGCCCGGCGCTATTCTTCTTCATATAAAATGTCCATCATTGCCATCAGTTCTTCTTTTGTGATGGAAAGGGACTTCGCTGTGTGAATCATGTCCTGCATCTTTTCTTCCACCAGCCGCCGCCGGGAATCCCGCAGCAAGTCCAGGTTCCCTGCGGAGACAAAGGTGCCGATACCCACCTGGCTGGTGACAAATCCTTCCTTCTCCAGCTCTTCATAAACCCGGCGGATGGTAAGGACGCTCACCTTCAGGTCGTTGGCAAAACTGCGGATGGAAGGGAGCATATCGCCTTCTTTCAGTTCTTCCCGGAGTATGGCGTCCTTGATCTGATCCTTGATCTGCTGATAAAGAGGAAGGTCTGATGCGTTGGATATCAGAATATTCAAGTCCTCGCCTCCTTTAGTGTGATGTTAACACATACACACTATACACTATAAGCACGGTGGTGTCAAGGGAGTTCCATTTCTTTATTGACTCCCCCTGTTCGATTGATTAGAATTACAGTACATATTCTGCCGGGAGTGAATAGTTGGGGCGGCAGAGTGTGCCTGCCGGGAGAAGGGCGGTGACAGAATGGCAGGAACGCCTGGTATCGGCATACAGGATCATGAGAAGGAGAGGAAGAAAATATATGTTGAAAATTATTATTTCTCCGGCAAAGAAGATGAACGAACAGGACATTCTGCCTCCGGAGAACCTGCCGGTTTTTCTGGAAAAGACAAAATTTCTGCTGGAGCAGATGAGGAAAATGTCTCTGTCCGAACTGCAGGACATGTGGAAATGTAACGACAAAATTGCCATGGAGAATTATGAGCGGATCACATCCATGAATCTTCGGGAGCGGCTGACGCCGGCGATTCTCGCCTATGAGGGCATCCAGTATAAGTATATGGCACCGGCGGTTTTTGACGAGAGCGCCTATGCTTATCTGCAAAGTCATCTGTACATTTTGTCCGGCTTTTACGGGGCGCTGCGGCCCTTTGACGGCGTCACACCCTACCGCCTGGAAATGCAGGCTCGTTTTCATCAGGAGAAGCTGGATTCCCTGTATGATTTCTGGGGCGGCGCCATCGCAGACACGGTGCTTGAAGAATGCAGCCTCCTGGTCAATCTGGCGTCCAAAGAATACAGCCGGGCGGTGCTTAAATATCTGCCTGGGAATCTTTCCTGCGTCACCTGTGTGTTCGGGGAGCTGATCAATGGCAAAGTAAAAGAAAAGGGAACCTACGCCAAGATGGCCCGGGGCGAGATGGTACGTTTTATGGCGGAGCAGAAGGTGGAAGACGCAGCTGGACTGAAATCCTTTGACCGCCTGGGATACCATTTCGCGGAAACGTACTCCGACGAGCAAACTCTGGTGTTCTTAAAGGATTGACCGGGGCGCCGGACATAATTTGGAGGTCAGGAAAGCGCCGGGCAGAACGAAAATTGATTGAAAATAAATAAACCGGGCATACTATCTCAAAACCGTGCAGGAGGATGACAGTATGTCAAAAGGAAAAAATACAAAAAAAGCAGGCAGACAGGGAATGCGTGATGCCGCGCCGGACAATGCGGCGATGACACCATCGAAAAGTTCTGCCGCGCCGGACAATGCGGCGATGACAACTCCAAAAAGTCCCGGCGCCCCGGCGGAGAAGTCCCTCACTACCGATGAGAAGCTGGATCTGGTCCGGGTGCTGGTGGATAATGTGGCGGAGGATTTCAATGAGGAGGATATTCTCCATATGATGCTGGAAAAGAAAGTGTCGGTGGATCTGGAGCGAAGTCTCCATGCGGCCAGCACATTCGGGCAGCGGACGGCGGATAAAATTGCAAAGTTTGCCGGAAGCTGGGGATTTATTTTTTCTTTCACAGCTCTGCTCCTGTTCTGGATGTTCGGCAATAATATGATGAAAAACCATGCCTTTGACGCCTATCCGTACATTTTGTTGAATCTGGTTTTATCCTGTGTGGCAGCCGTCCAGGCGCCGCTCATCATGATGAGCCAGAACCGCCGGGAAGAAAGAGACCGGGAACAGGCGGAAAACGCCTACAAAGTGAATCTGAAGTCAGAATTTATTCTGGAAGACCTTCATAAGAAAATGGATCGGATTCTTGAAAATCAGGCGAAACTGCTGGAGAAGGAGCCGCATTAAAGAGCGGCTTTTCCCGTTTTTCGGGTACATTTTCTCTGAAATATATTAAAAAATCCCGCGGGTTGTGTTATACTATCCCACAGATTAAAAAAAGAGGAGAAAAATATGACACAGAAGAAGAGACAGATCAGGGGAGTCATCCTCACATTGACTGGCGGCACTGCCTGGGGATTTTCCGGTACCTGCGGCCAGTATATTTTTGCCAACAGCCAGATGGAATCCGGGATGCTGGCGGCCATCCGGATGCTGGGCGCCGGCGTTATTCTGCTGTTATTTACGCTTCTGACCAAAAAGAAAGAGACCTTTGGCGTCTGGAAGAATCCGGCGGAGGCAGTGCGTCTGGTAATTTTCGCCATCGGCGGTCTGATGTTTTCACAATTTGCATATCTCACGGCTATCAGTTATTCCAATTCAGGAACGGCCACTGTCTTTCAGAATACCGGTATCATTATGGTAATGATCGTATCCTGTATCTTTGCCCGGCGTCTGCCAAAAGGGAAAGAGGTGACGGCGGCTGTTCTGACATTGATCGGCGTGGTGCTTCTTGCCACCCACGGTCGTCTGGACGGTCTGGTGATTTCCGGGGATGCCCTTCTCTGGGGCGGTCTGGCAGCGGTGGCGCTGACCACTTATACGCTGCTGCCCGGCAATCTTCTTAAAAAATGGGGAACTCCGTTGATCAGCGGTTTTGCCATGCTCATCGGAGGAGTGGTCATGGCCGTGGCTTTCCGTATCTGGGAAAAGTCCTGGAATTTTGAGATACATATCGTGCTGGCGCTGCTGGTCATGGTGGTGTTCGGCACTGTGATTTCTTTTTCCTTTTATCTGCAGGGCGTGTCCGATATCGGCCCGGTCAAGGCCAGTATGCTCGCATGCATAGAGCCGGTGGTAGCCACGATCGTGTCAGCTCTTTGGCTGGGAACGGAATTTGCGCCCCTGGATTTGCTGGGTTTTGCCCTCGTGATCGGCGCATGTCTTTTGGTATCATTGAGCGGAAATGACCCTGAGACGCAGGAAAAGACAGAAATGATGCCGCATCGGAATGCGGGCCAGGGTGAAGGCTTGTGAGACAGGAGCCGAAAATCTTTACAGAAGAAAATGAAGCAGTATAAAATGGCCCGGGAAAAGCGGGACCAGCCAATTTGCACCATTGGGAGGTATACATATGACAAAGAAAGAAAGAGCCGACATCGCCATCGAGCGGCTGAAAAAAGAATATCCGGATGCAGGATGCACTCTGGATTATAATGAAGCGTGGAAGCTTCTGGTCAGCGTCCGGCTGGCCGCTCAGTGTACGGACGAGAGAGTCAATGTGATCGTAAAAGATTTGTTTGCCAAATATCCGGGAGTGGAGGCGCTGGCGGCAGCGGAACCGGAGGACATTGAAGCCATCGTTCGTCCCTGCGGTCTTGGAAAAAGCAAAGCCAGGGATATCAGCAAATGTATGCGGATGCTCCGGGATGAGTTTGGCGGCCGGGTGCCGGATAATTTTGACGATTTGATGAAGCTTCCCGGCGTGGGAAGAAAAAGCGCTAATCTCATCATGGGCGATGTGTTCGGCAAGCCTGCCATCGTTACAGATACCCACTGCATCCGGCTGTGCAACCGCATCGGCCTGGTGGACGATATCAAAGAGCCGAAGAAGGTGGAGATGGCTCTCTGGAAGATCATTCCGCCGGAAGAAGGCAGCGATTTCTGTCACCGGCTGGTGTTCCACGGAAGAGATGTCTGTACCGCCCGCACAACGCCTCACTGTGAGCGCTGCTGCTTAAAAGATATCTGCAAGGCCTACCCGGAATATAAGAAACAGGCGGAAGAAAAAGCGGCAAAGAAAAAATAATAGCTGTACATTTGCAGACATAAGGTTTAAGAAAACAGCGAAAACTGAAAATCAGGACAGAAAAAAAGAGAAAAGGAATTGTTTTCCGGAAAAGATTGTAGTACAATTACTCGGTAAAACAAGAAATGAGCAGACGGACGATGGAAATGCCTGCCTGCGAAGAGGAATGCGTACGCATATCCTGTAAGCATTATGGAAAGAAAAGGATGAGTGCAATGAAAGAATTTAAACCGATGAAGGAAGGAAAAGTACGGGAAATTTATGACAACGGCGACAGCCTGATCATGGTGGCCACCGACAGAATTTCCGCATTTGACGTGATCTTAAAGAACAAAATTACCGACAAAGGCGCTGTATTGACCCAGATGTCCAAATTCTGGTTTGACTATACAGAGGATGTTGTACCGAACCATATGATTTCCGTCGATACCAAGGACATGCCGGAATTCTTCCAGCAGGAGCAGTTCAAAGGCAAATGTATGATGTGCAAGAAGCTTGAGATGCTTCCGATTGAGTGTATCGTCCGCGGATATATCACCGGAAGCGGCTGGGCAAGCTATCAGGAGAACGGTACAGTCTGCGGCATCAAACTGCCGGAAGGACTGAAAGAATCCCAGCAGCTGCCTGAACCGATCTATACTCCATCTACCAAGGCAGAGATCGGCGACCATGATGAGAACATTTCCTATGAGAAATCTGTGGAGATTCTCGAGAAAGTTTACCCGGGCAAAGGTGAGTTCTACGCCAATGAACTGAAAGAAAAAACCATCGCCCTGTACAAAAAATGTGCAGAGTACGCCCTGAGCAAAGGTATCATCATCGCAGACACCAAGTTTGAATTCGGACTGGACGAGAACGGCAATGTGATCCTCGGCGATGAGATGCTCACACCGGACAGCTCCCGTTTCTGGCCAAAAGAAGGCTATGAACCAGGCAAAGGACAGCCATCCTACGACAAACAGTTTGTCAGAGACTGGCTCAAAGCTAATCCGGACAGCGACTACAATCTGCCGCAGGATGTCATCGACAAGACCATCGC
>ERZ1643246.1495-NODE-1495-length-25419-cov-10.090680_pt1 | contig 25419 bp, 27 predicted proteins | sample MGYA00579265_ERZ1643246 | MGnify/ENA primary metagenome ERZ1643246 (study PRJEB29033, sample SAMEA4952261) | chicken gut metagenome | biome: Broiler Chicken; feature: Gastrointestinal Tract; material: Caecum | place: Ireland | collected 2018 | study: Broiler...
GTAACCGTTTTCTCCAAAGAGAACGGGGGAAGTATTATCCGGTGCTTCACACCATTTTCCGTTCCATTTTGCGAAAACCTGTGTATGCGTGCGATGCAATTCAGGGGAGCGATATTCAAGGAAAACACTTTTATATTCTATACTGTTTCTTTCACACCAAAGGCGGATAAGTTCCGCTATATCCCAACACAACCGCAATTGTTGCGCACAACTTGTTCGGGGGAAGAAAAGCGGTAGGGTGCGCCGTTTTGATCCGCACAATTGTCCGCAGGAGAGATACGATGAACAACACCCTCCGCATCCATATATCCGTAATCTATTCCACGTATATATCTGAAAAATTCGTCGGCAGGAAGCCTCAATACATCGTTCAGTGATTTCATTCTATCCCTCCTTTGCATCATGGCGCTTTTTATTATAATTTTTTTATTATTTTCGCAAGTAAAAAGTACCCTTGTATAATATTCTCATAAACACGCCAAAGAAAATTTGTAGAGACTATTTTAATCGGACATATATCCCAAAGAAATTGCGTGTAAAAATAATATGAACTCCCTTTGAAAGTTCGTATGAGTTCGCGTATGGTACACTCAACAGGAATTGCCGAATAAACACGGCACTCGAAAGACAGCGGGTGCCCGATGTTTTGTCGACGATGGATTTCGCCGACTTCCCGCTTCCTCAACACCTGTATCTTCGGTACAGAAAAAACATAGCACAGACAAAAGTCTGTGCTATGTTTTTGGTGCGGTCGACAGGAATTGAACCTGCATGGTGTGAACCACAAGATCCTTAGTCTTGCGCGTCTGCCAGTTCCGCCACGACCGCGTTTTCCGTGACAGCTTTGTTATTGTACCGCAATTCAAAACAAATGTCAAGTTTTATCCGTATAAAATTTCATAAATTTTGCGGAAATTTGCCACTTTTTTTTCATAAGCGCTTGTTTCCGCATAGGGGATCGTTGTGAGCGTGATGCCATCCGAAGAATAGCGCTCATTGGCAAGCCATTGCCGAACCGTTCCTTCTCCCGCATTATAGGCGCAGATCGCTGTAGTTTCGTCGGGAAATCGTTTCAGAAGGTAGGAAAGATACATGCAGCCGAGCATTGCGTTATAGTTCCCGTCAAAGAGACGGTCTCCTTCAAATGCAACGCCGCGAATTCTGCAGATGTATTCTGCCGTGGATGGCTTTATCTGCATGAGACCTACGGCTCCTGCGCGGCTGATTGCCTTCTCATCGAAACCGCTCTCTGCTTTCATGACCGCATAAACAAGGGGCTCCGGAACGCCGCTCGCCCGCACCGTTTCCGCGTAAGGGCGAGGATAGGCTGTTCGCAGACCTAAAATCACACTGCACACAAAGATAAATGTCGCACAGACGACGGCGATTAACTTGCAGCTTTTGCTCATATAAAAGAGTATGTGCAGAAAGCTTGCAACTTTCGCGAGTGAAAAATTTTCTCTTCAAATAATATAACTAAGATTTGTCAATCCGAACAAATCTTAGTTAGAAGGTCTTAGTTAGAAGGACCTTATTGCGGAAACCAAGTTAGAGTTGCTCGATTCCGAGCGTACGAAGCACGGTTTTGGCTTTTTCATATAGCGCACCGATGTCCTGATCGTTTTCAACCACAATGCAGTTTTTGCTCTTTAACATGGCAGGATCAAACTGACTTTGCATGCGGGAAACTGCTTCGTCGCGGCATAAACCGTCGCGGTGGAAGACCGCTTGGATGCGCGCTTCCTGACTGCGGCGCAGTCCAATCACGGCATCGAACAATGTTTCGTAGCCTCCCTCAAACAAGAGCGGAACTTCTGCAAAGACAACGCCTTTGACGGCGTTCATGTGCGCAAGCAGACGCTTCATGATGCGCGGGTGGGAAAACGCATTGAGAGCTTCCAAAGCTGAGGAATCAGAGAAAACTTTGCGCGAGAGTTTATTTTTGTCGATTGTCCCATCCGTCAGGCAATCGGGAAACATACGGGAAAGATCTTGGCGATAATTTTCATCTGTGAAAAGTTCCCGATTGATTTCATCGCAGGAGTAAACGGGATAGCCCATCTCTCTTAAAATATCGCAAAACGCAGATTTCCCGCTTCCAAGCCCGCCTGTAACGGCAATTTTATTTGGCGTCATACCAGCTTTTACCGGTGGAGACTTCGGCGATGAGCGGAACGTTCAGCTTGATCGCGTTCTCCATTTCCTCCTTGAGCAGTTGTTTTGCCGCGGCTTCCTCTGCGATGGGGGTGTCGAGAATGAGTTCATCGTGCACTTGCAACACGAGCTTAGAGGCTAATTTTTCGCGTTTAAGCCGTTCTGCAACTTTAAGCATGGCGATCTTGATGATGTCTGCCGCGCTTCCCTGGAGGGGCATATTCATGGCTGCACGCTCGCCAAAAGCGCGTTGGTTGTAGTTGCCCGATTTTAGTTCGGGGATGACGCGTCGTCTTCCGAGGATGGTCGTGACAAAGCCGTCGTCCTTTGCCTTGCGGACGTTTTCGTCCATATACTCTTTGACTTCAGGGTGCGAGTTAAAGTAAGCGCTGATGTATTTTTGCGCTTCTTCGGTAGAGCAGCCAAGGTCTTTTGCAAGACCGAAGGCACTCATTCCGTAGATGATGCCGAAGTTGATCGTCTTTGCGCGCCGCCGCATATCGGGAGTGACCTGTTCGTGCGGGACACGGAAGATTTGTTCTGCCGTAGCGGCATGGATATCCTCGCCTGCACGATAGGCATCAATGAGCACCTTACATCCCGAAAAATGTGCCAAAAGACGTAGTTCAATCTGCGAATAGTCGGCGTCGATAAAGACGTTTCCCTCGCGGGCAATAAAGAGTTTTCTGAGTTCTCTTCCTGCTTCCGTGCGCACGGGAATGTTCTGCAGGTTGGGGTTTGCGCTCGACAGCCTGCCCGTTGTGGTCATTGTCTGATAATATGTTGTATGGATGATGTCGCCTTTGACGAGAGGACGGATGCCGTCCACGTAGGTGGATTGCAGCTTTTGAATTTCGCGGTATTTGAGAATGAGCCGTGCGATTTCGTGTTCTTCGGCGAGCTTTTCGAGAACTTCTGCGCTCGTCGAATAGCCGCCGCGAATGTTCTTTTTGATGCCGCGCGCGCTGTATCCGAGCTTTTCGAACAAAATTTCCGAAAGCTGGAAGGGGGAATTCAGATTAAATGACGCAACGCCCGCAAGCTCGAAAATGCGCTTGGACAGCAAATCCATTTCGCTCTTGAATTTATCGGAGAAAAGAGCAAATTTGCTCATATCGACCCGCACGCCTGTCCGTTCCATATCCAGGAGCACATAGGAGAGGGGACGCTCAAGATCGCAGTAGAGTTTATTCTCAACCTCGCCTTCGCGGGCTTTTGTCTCACGATATGCGTAAAAGAGTGCGCTTGCACAGTTTTCAGCGGGAAGGGAATAGTCTTTTGCGAGTTCTTTTGCGCCAGAAGGGCGAAGATTGGAGTCTGAAAGATATCGCAGCAGGGAAATGTCTTCAGCTTCGCAGGAAATCGGTACGCTTACGCCGTCCAAAAAATGAGCGGTTGCCTTGATATCCGTAAGGAGTGCAAGTTTTCCTGCAGCAAAGAGTACTTCAAAGATGCTTTTGAGTTCTTGAAGGAAAAATCCGGGCGAAAGGAAGTTGTCTCGAAGGCGGAAAAGATATTCGTGTGTTCCGTCCGAGACGTGCACGCCTTCCTCTTCCACGGTAAACGCAAATTGCTTGAATGCGGAAAATTTCTTGACAAGCGCAGCAAGCTCTTCTTGGGTACATTCATGGAGCTCAATTGCTGTGCGCTGTTCGCGCGCGGGGAAGAATTGGCTTTCAACCAGGGAGCGGAATTCCAATTTCGTAAATGCTTCGCGCGCCTTTTCAGAAAACGGAAGGCGGATTTCGCATTTTTCAAGTGAAATTTCGATGGGAACGTCCGTGTCGATGGTCGCAAGCGTATGAGAAAGATAGGCCTCTTCTTTGTGCTCGGAAAGCTTCTTGCGTGTGGTCTCGGGAATCTCTTCGAGATGTTCATACACTCCGTCAAGCGTCTTATATTCGCGTAAAAGTGTAAGCGCGCCCTTTGGTCCGATTCCTTTCACGCCCGGAATGTTGTCCGAAGAGTCGCCCATCAGGGACTTGAGTTCAATGACCTGCGCGGGGGTAATTCCTTCCTTTTCAAAGAAATTAGATTGCGTAAGACGGTCCAGATCGCTCACGCCGCGCTTGGTCATGCAGACGCTTGTATGCCCGTCAATGAGCTGATAGCTGTCCCGATCGCCTGTATAAATGAGTGTCTCTGTCTCCGGAAATCTGCGCGAAAGCGTGCCGATGAGATCGTCTGCTTCATATCCGCCTTTTTCCAGAATGCAGATATCCATTGCGGCAAGCAATTCCTTGAGCACAGGGACCTGTACAACCAGCGCTTCCGGCATAGGTTTGCGCGTCGCTTTATATCCGTCGTACATCTTGTGCCTGAAAGTGGGTTCATGTACGTCAAAGGTGACAACAAGATAGCGGGGCTTTTCATCTTCTAAAATCTTGAAAAGCAGTTTGATAAACCCGAAAATCCCGTTTGTGGGGAGTCCGTCTTTGGTTGTAAAGACCGTCATTGCGTAATACGCGCGGTTCAGCAGACTGTTGCCGTCAATGAGAATAAGTTTGTCCATGCGGATATTGTACCATGCTTTCCGCGATTTTGCAAGAAAATCTGAAAAAACACTTGCTTTTTTGCGAAATCTATACTATAATTCTCATACATGCGTTCGCAAAATGCCGTCGTGGTGAAACTGGCAGACGCAACAGACTCAAAATCTGTCGGGGGCGACCCCGTATCGGTTCGATTCCGATCGACGGCACCAATCCAAAAGACGCCCGACCCCATTTTGGGGTCGGGCGTCTTTTTGTGCTCGTCTTTTTGTGCTCGTCTTTTTGTGTGCATCTTTTGGTGCACGTTTTTCATACCGTTATTCATTGGATGCTTTTTACTCGGCAAATTTTTTGTGTTTTTTCTTACGAGAGTTTGTCCTGCTCTTCGAGGATGTATTCCATGCCGATCTTTTGCTCGCGGAGTCCGAGAGAGCGGTAAAAGCGCATTGCGGCGTCGTTTCCGCTCCAGACGTTGAGCGTCACTTCATAGTCGCCTTCGGCGCGGGCATACGCCTTCACAGCATCCCAGAGAATATGACCGATGCCTGTTCCGCGCTCGGCCTCGTCCACACAGAGGTCGTCAAGATAGAGCGTGGTGTGCGGAACCATATTTCCGTCATTTTTCTGTCGGATGCAGAATGCATATCCGATAAGTATTCCATCCCGATATGCTGCAAGGACAGGGCGGTCTGCATCCCGCAAAATGTCGCAAAGCTCCGCTTGAGTGTATTTGCGCTCTCCGTCGGCAAAGAGATCGGGGCGAATGGAAGCGTGAACATGGTTCACCTGCTGCAAAAGTTGCATGATACGTGCAAGGTCTTTTTCCTGTGCGCGTGAAACGGTAATTGTGTCTTTCATGAGATCATCATACTCCTCAGGACAGGCTTTGTCAAATATTCTTTCGGAAAAGCATTTATTTGAATTAAAGGTAAATAAGTTTAGAAAATTATAAAAATAATTTTCGGGGATTTTATTGACAAAACGAAAAACTCTGCTATAATATGGACAGAGACTATAGGGAGGGCCCGTTTGGATTTTTTGTTTAAAAGACGGGTGCAAAAAAGCAAATGGTACATTATACGTTGGATGCAAAGAAGCGCGGTGTTGACGTATCGAAGGAGCTCTACGGGCTGTTTTTCGAGGATATCAATCAAGCGGCTGACGGCGGACTGAACGCCGAAATGGTCATCAACAATTCGTTTGAATTCGGGTATTTTTCTTATGACGATTACAATGCCGAGAGTGCGGTGGAGTGTCGTCAGGCGAACTGGTTCTATTGGGATATTTACGGTGCGGGGCCCAGAAGCATCACCCGTGAAGGGGGGATGAATGCAAATAATCCTACCTATCTTTTGTTGAATGTCGGGGGGATCTATCATCTGGAAAACCCCGGCTATTACACGAACGGCGGCTATGATATGTACGGAATGCCCGTCTATAATCGGGAGAAGTATCATTTCTCGATGTGGGTGAAGCGTCTTGGTTTCAAGGGTGTGGCAAAAGTATATATCCGCGGCGCGCACGGCAGGCACACGACGGTCGGCGAGATCGTGATTCCTGAAGGGGCAGATGGGGACTGGATCAAGGTCTCGACCAGCATTGTCGCGGAAAAAGACACGATGGGACGGCTTTGTATTTCCCTTGAGGGAAACGGAAGGCTTGGAATTGACTATGTATCTTTGCTTCCGGACACGACGTGGGGGGATCCGAAAAAATATCGCAACGGAAAGCTTTCGCCCCGTCTTGTACAGGTCCTCAAGGATTGTCATCCTTCATTCGTGCGCTTCCCCGGCGGCTGCGTCGTAGAGGGGGATGTTGCATTCGATTATCAGTACAGATGGCGTAACACCGTCGGTCCGCTCGAACAGAGGAAGCAGATCCCCAATGTCTGGCGCTATATGCAGTCCTACGGGATCGGGTTCTATGAATATTTCTGTCTGTGTGAGGATATCGGCGCAACGCCTCTTCCCGTACTTCATTGCGGCGTCATTTGTCAGATCCGCATGGGCGAACAGCGTAAGACGGGATACCAGCGCATTGTTCCCGGGACGGACCTTTTCCAGAAGGAAGTCATCGACAATGTCGCCGATCTGATCTATTTTGCAAAGGGTGATGTCTCTTCCAAGGACAGGAACGAATCTTATTGGGCAAAGGTACGTGCCGATATGGGGCACCCTGCTCCGTTTGAGCTCAAATATATCGGGATCGGCAATGAAAACTGGGGCTATGAGTATTTTGATAACTTTGCTTCCTGTCTTCTCGGCGTGCGTCAGTATATGTATGCTGGCCGTGTGACCGATCTTCTGAAAAAGTTTGATATCACGGTTGTAACTTCTGCAGGCGTGGATATCCGTCCGCAGGACTCCAATGACAACTGGAAGATCATCAACGAAAAGTACCGCGATATGATCGTGGATGAACATGTCTATAACTCTTATCAGTGGTTCATTGACAATACCAAACGTTATGACTGCTATGATCGGGATGGCGCAAAGGTGTTCATGGGCGAATACGCTATGCATACGATGTCAGACGGAAGAGGGCGTCTGAACGGTGATAATAACCTGCGCGCCGCACTCGCCGAAGCGGCATTCCTGACGGGTTGCGAGCGTAATTCCGACGTCGTCAAGATGACTTGCTATGCACCTTTGTTTGCATCCACGTATAACTATCGTTGGACGCCCGATATGATCTGGTTCAACGCGCGTGACATCATGCTGACGCCCAATTACTATGTGCAGCAGATGTTTGCTTCCAACGTCGGAAAGTATACGTTGAATGATGTTGGCAAGGTCAACGATGACAATGCGGGCGGACTTCTGTTTGGGGGACACCGTACTGCCAGCGCGGTTTCAAGCGTCACGGTCAAGGATATTGACAGCGGAAAAATCCTGTATCATCACGACTTTAAGGACGGTATGGGGGACTGGAAAGTCTATCCCAACTGCCGCGGCGGACATATTGAGAACGGCGAACTCATTGTTGAAGAGAGCGATGCGTTCAACGGGTTCTATTATGATGCGCAGTCCTTCGGAAACTGCGAAGTACAGATCGCATTCCGCAGACTTTCGGGCGAACAGAGCTTTATCGCGGGTGTCGGCGTTGCGGATGTGCGCGACGCGGGAACGATCGACTGTGCCGGATTCTCTATCTGCTGTCAGTACGGAAAAAATCATAAGGGCTATGACGTTTCCTTTGATAAGCGCGTTGACTTCATTCGTACAGTGTGCGAGATGATGGGCAAGGATAAGTTCCTCGGGTACAGTCCTGACGGAAATGTCCTGAAGCTCATGTATACAAAGAATCTGTTCACGGCAGAAATCCTGAAGGACGGCGCATGGCATGAAGTTCTGCGCAAAAATATCTGGAAAGTCAATGAACGCGTGTTCCAGTCTGCTACAGTGGGCGACGACGGAAAGATCTATCTGAAAGTTGTCAATGTCTCGGGAAGCGACGAGAATATGGAGGCGGAGCTTGTCGGGTTCGGTGACAGAAAGAAGGCGAAAGTGACGACGCTTTGGCATGAGGACGTGACGGCAATCAATGAGATCGGCGTGCGTTCTGGAAAAGTTGATCACATTCGTCCCGTTGAAAGCGAAATTGCCATCGAGGGAAATGTTCTTCGTGCGCCTGTTAAAAACAACAGTGTCAATGTGTTTGTGATTGAATAAGAGATTGTTTATCGTCCCCTGCGGGAAATTCCCGCAGGGGACTTTTCATATTCCGCGGAGCGGCGCCATATCATATACCATGCTGGAATTTCTTCCGCCGCGTCTTTTGGATGCGCTTCGCCATATCAATATGAATTTCTTGTATGAGTTGCGTATTCGAGCGGACAAGCCGCTCCGTGTCAATCTTGGCGGAGAGTTTGTATATCTGGGCGAAAAGGGGAAGACGGAATGCGCGTCGGGGGCGATTTTTCCGACGGAAAAAGAGATTTCCGATATTTTGTTTGCGGCAAGCGGATATTCCGTCTATTCGGTCGCTGAACAAATGAAGAAAGGGTTTCTTACGGGTGCAGCCGGGGAGCGGATCGGGATTGCGGGCAGTTTTGTCTACGAGCATGGCAGCGTGCTTTCTGTTCATGCGGTAACGTCGCTCTGTATTCGAGTTCCGCATGCGGTGACAGGCTGTGCCGAGGAGCTCTATAAGCGCTGTTTACGGGAGGGGATGAGGTCTGTTTTATTGATGTCTCCTCCGGGATACGGCAAAACGACTTTGTTGCGCGATCTTACGCGGCTTGTGTGTGAGAGGATGTCGCTCAATGTGCTGGTAAGTGACGAGCGCGGAGAGCTTTCCGCGGGAGATCTCGGCCCGACGTCGGATGTCATACGATTTGCGGACAAACTCACGGCATTTACGGCGGGGATCCGCGCAATGCGTCCCGATCTGATTGTGACGGACGAGCTGTTGCCGGAGGATTATACGGCGGTGGAGCGGGCGATGCAGGCGGGTGTTTGCGTCTTTGCTTCGGCTCATCTTGTTCGGATGTCAGATATTCCGAAAAATATTTTTGAAAGGTATGTGATGCTGGACGGTCTCGGAGAAATAAGTCAGATTTGCGGGGCGGATGGGAATGCTTTGGATTAAAGTAGCGCTTGCTTGTCTTGCGATTGCATTCAGCGTGGGAATCGGCTATCTTGCAGCAAATAAATACCGCTGCAGGAGAGATTTCTTTTCACAGCTCAGTGATTTTAATGAGCGGTATATCAATGAATTGGAGTATGCGCGCAAGCCGCTTCCTGTCTTCTTGAAGGAGACTTCGGCAACAGGGGATTTCAAAAAGACGCTGGAGGAGTTTTCTTCCTCTCGGGCGCCGCAGCTGAAATTCTCCTATCTCACAAAAGAAGAAAAAAAGGAGTGTACAGAGTATTTCTCCATGCTTGGACGTGGAGATGCGCTGTCGCAAAAGGGATATTTTTGTGCGCGCAGAGAGCCGCTCGGGGAGGTGAGGGCGGCATGTGAAAAGCAGGCGAAGGCAAAAGGTGAGCTCTATCTCAAGCTCGGATTGCTTGCGGGTCTTGCTTTTGTCATCCTCATCATTTGATATGGATATTTCCGTTATTTTTCGCCTTGCGGCGATCGGCATTATTGTCACGGTTGTCTGTCAGATCCTGAAAAAATCTGACCGCGACGACATCTCGACCGTTGTTTCCATTGTCGGACTTGTGATTGCTCTGACGATAGCGGTCACAATGATCGGCGACTTGTTCGATATGGTACAGGATATCTTCGGGGTAACATGAGCGCGCAGATCTTTCAGCTTGTGGGTATTGCTTTTGTAACCGCTGTTGCTGCGATTCTTGTCAAGGGGACAAAGCCCGAGCTTGCGGTTGTCATCACGATCGCGGGAAGCGTCATACTGCTTCTTTTTATTCTGGAAGTTTTCCGCGGGAGCCTTTCCATATTTTCTGAGATTGCCGAAATGACGGGATTGGATGCCGGGATCGTCAAGACGCTTCTCAAGATGGTCGGGATCGGGTATATTGTCGAGTTCAGCGCAGGAATCCTGAGTGATTTCGGACAAAATTCACTGGCGGACAAGTTGATCTTTTGCGGAAAAATCCTTGTATTAATCCTCGCCGTACCCATTCTTGAGAGTGTTCTTTCTTTAATCGGCGATCTGTTGGGGTTGATCGCATGAAACATTTTTTAAGATGTTCCAGTTTAATGGGCTGTAGCTCGAAGGGGCTCTTATTTCGCCGTACAAAGAAAAAGAGGGGTATCTTTTTACTTTTGGCAATTCTGCTGATAGGGGCAATTGTCTTTGCGGGCGGTGGGATTGCGGCCAAAGCTTATACGCAGGAGGAAGAGGAGGCGCTGGAAGAGCTTGACGAACAGATAAAAGAGCTCCTGGAGGCGCTGGATACGGAAGATCTGCAGGAATATCTCGATTCCCTGGAAGATTATCATGGGACGGACATTAAAGAGTCAATTTCAGATCTGATTACGGGAGATTTTTCTCTCGACTACACATCGCTTTGGCAATCCGTATTGTCGCTTGTGTGGCAAGAGGGTAGGTCGATGCTGCCTGCCTTTGCTGTAATTTTAGCGGCGACATTGTTGTGTGGAATCCTGAATTCTGCAAAAAATGGATTTTTGCACAGTACTATGTCTGACATAATAAATTTTTCAGCATATATTTCCGTGGGGGCGGTGGTGTTGGCGGTCCTTTCAGGACTCTTACAGACGGGCTTTTCTGCCATGGAGAGTATGCGCACACAGATGGAGATCGTTTATCCGCTCCTTCTTACATTGATGGCGGCAAGCGGCGGGTCGGTTTCCGCGGGGGTGTTCCGTCCTGCTGTTGCGTTTTTGTCGAGCGGGATTTGTGAGTTGTTCACGGCGGTTGTGCTTCCTTCGTCTGTTGCTGTCATTGTGCTTGCATTTGTGGGAAATCTTTCTCCCGACGTGCGCACGGAAAAGCTCGGGGACTTTTTCAAGAGCATCAACAAATGGCTGATAGGTCTGACGCTTGGACTTTTTACGCTGTTTCTCACGGTACAGGGAATCGCGTCTTCACAATATGACGGTCTTTCTTTGCGTGCGATCAAATATCTTGTTTCGGGCTCTGTTCCCATTGTAGGAGGGTTTCTTTCGGGCGGGGTCGATCTTGTACTCGCCGGAAGTGCGCTCATCAAGAATGCCATCGGTTCATTTGCTGTATTTTTACTTCTTGGAGCGTTGCTGCGGCCTGTTCTCCTTTTTGCAGCGTTTCAGCTCTTTTTACGGCTTTCGGCAGCCGTTACCGAGCCGATCGGCGGAAAAGTGTCTGCTTTCTTAACGCGTCTCGCTTCAGATTGCGGATTTTTTCTCGCGGGACTTTTGTGTATTGCCTTCTTATATTTTCTTACGATCGTTCTCCTTGTTTGTTCTACGGGGGTGATCTTCTGATGAAAGCTTACATTTTGAGCATTGCGGGAGTTGTGTTGCTCTCTGCGGTCATTACGATCATTGCGCCGAGCGGGAAGATGGGAAAATTTTTGCGTGGTGCTGCCAAGTTGGTTATTTTATTTGTGATGGTTTCTCCGATTGCGGCTTTTTTTACAGATGGGAAATTCTCATTTGAAACGTCTTCGGTGTCGCTGGATGAGGGTTATCTCGGCTATTGTGCGGAACAGTTTTCGGAGGAAGATGAGACGGCGATCGCGGCTTATTTATATGAGGAATATGGGGTCAGGGCGGATGTCGATGTTTTGCGGCGGGCGGATGAAGATTTTTCCTATGAAAAAATTTCCGTTGAAATCACAGATTTCGGAATAATCGGACAGGACGAGCATATACATATGATAGATGAGATCGGGGAAGCGCTGGAAACGCGCTACGGATGCAGGGCGGAGGTGACATGAAATCCGTTCGTGAACTTTGGGCAAATCGAACGTTCCGAATTCTTGCGATTGCAGCTGCGGCGCTTATTCTTCTGATTGCATGTTGGCTGGTTTTCGGGCGCGAAAGTTCTTCGTCCGTATCGGGGACTTTTCCTGCAACGCAGGAAGAAGAGCGGCTTGCCGCGGTATTGTCGGAAGTTGAAGATGCCGGAAATGTACGTGTTCTTATCACGCAGGAGGATGGTGCGGCGGTCGGGGCGGTGGTTTTGTTTGACGGTACGGACGGCATTCTTGTGCGGCTCCGTCTGACGCAGATCACGGCAAAGGCGCTGAATATTGCCGAAAACAGGGTACTTGTTTGCCCTTCGGATATGCAGAAATAATTGTTGAGAAGGAGATAGAACTATGTCCAATACGAAGAAGATCGCGCTTATGTCTACGCTTGTACTGTTGCTCGCCGTGACGGCGATCTGCAATTTCGTGCTTGCGGGAACGCAGTCGCAGGGTGCAAACGCCGTTGTTGAAGCCAACTACTTCACGACCTATCGTGCTGATCGGAATTCGACGCGCAGCGAGGAGTTTGTTCAGCTTGACAGCGTCATTTCCGCCTATGACGAAGGGTCGGAAGAATATACCGCCGCTGTTGAACGCAAACAGGAGCTCGTCGAGATGATGGAGGATGAACTTGTTATGGAATCCATCATCAAATCGATGGGATTTTCGGATGCTGCTGTTGCCATCGGCGATTCGGAAAACATCAATGTGTTTGTCAATTCAAGCGAGTTGACCAGCGAAATGGTTACGAAAATCTTCTATGCGCTTGAAATTGAGCATCAGATCCGCGACGGAAATATTATTATTATGCCTGTTTATGCGGAAAGTTGAAAAAAATAGTGGAAATTCCAAAAAAGATGTGCTATAATAGTTCCAAGAGAGGAGACTGTTATGGCAAGTATCAAGTACAATCCCAACGGTCAGAAGGGAAAGATCACCTATAATTCCGATATTGTAAGCGGGATTATCGTGCTGAGTCTGAAGGAAACGGAGGGCATCGAGCTGGTTCCTTCCAAGAACAAGGGTATTAAGGTGTGCTTTGAAAAAGAGGGCGTGTTCGTGGATATCTCCGTCATTGCGCACTATGGGTATAAAGTGCCGGAACTTGCATTCCGCATCCAGCAGACCATCAAGCAGATGGTGGAGTCCATGACGAAGTACAAGATTGCTAAAGTGGATGTGCACGTCACAAGTGTTATCTTTCCTGCCCCTAAGAGTGAGCCTGAGCCTGCTCCCCAGACGCAGGAAGAGGCAGCTAACGCATAAGCAAATAATTAAGCAAAAACATCGAAATACAGAAAGCAGCGTTCCCTCTCGCTTGCGGGAGGGAACGCTTGCATGAGGAAAAAATATGAGAAGTGATGCACGTGAAGCGGCATTCAAAATTATTTTTGCGGACCTGTTCGGCGGTGACGGAGAAAAAAAATTCCGTGCCGCGCTCTATCGTCAGGCAAAGCTGAGCGAAGAGGAGAGCGCTTTTGCAGAGCGCTTATACAGCGCATTTCTTCAGCACAAAGAGGAGCTGTCGACCCAGCTTTCTTCGGCTGTCACGCGATTCGCGGATTATCGGATCTATCCTGCAGATCGCGCGGCGCTTCTTTTGGCTCTCGCCGAGATTAACTACATTGAGGACGTTCCGCCCGTCGTCTCCGTATCGGAGGCGACGGCGCTTGCGCGTAAATATTCAACTGAACGTTCGGCGGATTTTGTCAACGGGGTTCTCGGGGGGGTCATCAACAAATGACGCTCATAGACGGAAAAAAGATTGCTGCGGAGATCCGGGGAGAATTAAAAGAGCAGGCGGCGCAATTTGCAGCACAATATGGCAGAAGAGTCGGCCTTGCGGTTGTTCTGATCGGAGAAGATCCCGCGTCTCAGGTATATGTGCGCAATAAGATTAAGGCTTGTGAGGAAGTCGGGATTTGCTCGTTTGCGCAATATCTGCCTGCAGACGTATCTCAACGCGAAGCGGAAGAGCTAGTTTTGTCTCTTGCTGCGGACCAAAAGGTAGATGGAATTCTCGTTCAGCTTCCTTTGCCTGCGCATCTTGATGCTGAGCGCATCCTTGCATGTATTCCGGCGGCAAAGGACGTTGACGGATTTTCTGCCGAAAATATCGGCAGGCTTGCAAGAAATGAAGAGGGGACGGTTGCGTGCACTCCGCTCGGTGTCATGGAGCTTCTGCGCCGCTGCGGTGTAGAACTGCGCGGAAAGCGTGCGGTCGTGATCGGAAGGAGTAACATTGTCGGGCGCCCGATGGCGCTTCTCTTGCTCAATGCGGATGCGACGGTGACAGTCTGTCATTCGCGGACGGTTGATCTTCCGAAGATCTGTGCGGAAGCCGATATCCTTGTGGCGGCAATCGGGAGACCTCGATTTGTTACTGCTGATATGGTAAAAGACGGTGCGGCTGTTATCGATGTAGGGATTAATCGTGTCGACGGGAAGCTTGTCGGGGACGTCGATTTCGAAAATGTTGCCCCTAAGACATCATATATTACACCTGTTCCGGGTGGAGTTGGCCCCATGACGATTGCCATGCTTTTGAAAAATGCGATTTCATGTGCCGAGAGGTCGGTTCGATGAACTTTTCAGATCAATATGAAATTTACCGCGCTCACTTTGAAGAATTTCTTCAAAATATGTGTGCGGGTATGGCTTTTAAGCCGCAAGTGCTCACGGAGAGTATGCGTTATTCCCTTCTTTGCGGAGGGAAACGCGTGCGCCCCGTGCTCTTTTTTTCCGCGCTGGATGCATTCGGAATCTCATACCGCGGTGAAGAGATGCTCGCGTATTGTCTGGAGTGTATCCATACTTATTCTCTGATTCATGACGATCTTCCTGCGATGGATAATGATGATTTCCGCAGGGGAAAGCCCTCCAATCATAAAGTTTTCGGCGAGGCAAACGCCATTCTTGCGGGCGATGCGCTTCTTTCTTATGCGTTTGACGGGATGCTGAAAGAAGGCGGACGTGACGCGGCGCATCTTCGCGCGGCGCAGGCGCTGTCTCGTGCCGCGGGGGCTGAAGGAATGGTAGCGGGACAGTCGCTCGATCTGCTTTGTACGGGGGCAGGGGGCGGTGAGGATGCGCTGCTCGAGATTTATCGCGATAAAACGGGACGGCTGATTGCGGCTCCCGTTTTGATGGCGGCAATTCTTTCGGGGAAATATGAACAAGAGGCGGAAAAGTTTGGCCTTACGCTTGGCGCGCTCTTTCAGATTACCGATGATATTCTCGATGCGATCGGCAACAGCGATGCGCTCGGAAAGACAACGGGGAAGGATGCGAAGGAGGACAAGCTTACGGCGGTTAAAGTTTACGGCCTTGAAGGTGCATGTGCGCATGCTGACGAGTATGCAAACATGTGCCATGAAATATTGCATAATATGACAGGAGCGGATACAAAGTTTTTGTCTGCAATGGTTGATTATGTTCGCCGCAGAGATCGGTAAGCGGATACGGGAGGCGGAATGAAGCAAATTACGTGTGGGGAGCTGAAGAGGGCTTCCCTTTCCGATTTACGGGAAGATTGCGAAAAACTGCGTGAGGAAATTCTGAACACGGTTTCGGTGCGCGGAGGCCATCTTGCGTCCAATCTCGGAGCGGTGGAACTTACGGTTGCATTACACCGCGTCTTTGATTTCCCGAAGGACAAGATCGTTTTTGATGTCGGACACCAGTGCTATGCGCATAAATTACTCTCCGACCGCGCAGATAAATTTTCTACGCTCAGAAGCCGCGGCGGGATTTCGGGTTTCCCGAAGCGCGGTGAGAGTGCATACGATTGCTATGAGACGGGGCATGCGGGCACGGCAATTTCAGCTGCGCTGGGTATTGCGAAGGCGCGCGATCTGAAAAAACAATCTTTTGATGTTGTTGCGCTTGTCGGAGACGGCTCGTTTAATAACGGGCTTATCTATGAGGCGCTCAATAGCTTGAAAATCCTTTCAACGCGTGTGCTCATTATTCTCAATGACAATGGAATGTCGATCTCTCCGACGGTAGGCAGTACGCATGAGGTCCTTTCCGAACTGAAAGAGGGTAACGCTCCGACGCAGGATATTGCATTGTTTGAGCGGTACGGACTTCGGTATATGGGGGTATGCAACGGAAATGATCTCTCAGAGCTTCTTCCTGCATTGACATCGGCAAAGGAAATGCTGAAAGAGAATAGTGTTTTGCTGCATGTGGTTACGCGAAAGGGGCAGGGCTACTCTTTTTGCGAGCGTGAACCGGCGCGCACGCACGGGATCTCGCTTGGAAATAGAGGTCAGGAATATTCTGCGGCACTCGGACAAGAGCTGGCTGCGCTGGCGCAAAACGATGATCGTATTGTGGCTGTGACGGCTGCGATGACCGATTCGTTGGGGCTGCGCCCGTTTTTCGAGGCATTTCCTGAGCGCGCATTTGACGTGGGAATCTGCGAGGAGCACGCGTGTGTTCTTTCAGCGGCATTGGCGGAAGAGGGTATGCGGCCTTATTACGCCATCTATTCCACATTTTTACAGCGGGCATACGATGAGATCATTCACGACGTGTGCGGGCAAAATCTGCCTGTCACGTTCTGTATCGATCGTGCGGGGATTACGGGTGCGGACGGAGAGACGCATCAAGGCGTGTTTGACCTTTCTTATCTTGCGCCCATCCCCAATCTGACGATAGCTGTCCCGAAAAATATTGCAGAATTTCGTGCGATGCTGAAAATGAGTGCTACTTTTGACGGACCGCTTGCCATTCGTTATCCGCGCGAAGGGGAAGAAGGCGAACTTGGCAGTTTTGAAATCTTAAAATTTGAGATTTTGCACAGTAGTATGTCTGACATAATTCTCTATGCGGCCGGGGAAAGGTGTATTAAACTCGCCTTTCGTCTGCTTTCAGCGGCGCAGGAGAAGGGGTTCGATCTGACAATTGTCAATGCGCGGTTTGTCAAACCTGTCGATCGTGAGATGATTTTGTCTCGCAAAGAAAAGCATGTCGTCACATTGGAGGATAATGTCCTTGTCGGGGGGCTCGGGGACGCAGTTTCTCGAGTGCTTCGCGACAGCGGAAAATGCGTCCGCGGTTTTGGTTATGCGGATGCCTTTATTCCGCACGGATCGGTTGCGGAACTTGCTTCCGAATTCGGATTGAATTTTGAAGAGATTTTTTCCTATCTTATGGAGTGTCATGCGCGCGGATAGTTTTTTTGCGGAAAAATTTGGTTCCCGTACGCGGGCAAGAGATGCGCTTCGGAATGGGCTTGTTCTTCGCTCAGGAAAGCCGCTTGAGCCGTCCGATGAGATTCGGGAAGGCGATTCGTTTGAATTTTTGTCCGATGGCTCGGAATATGTTTCCCGCGGCGGCTATAAGCTTGAGCGTGGGCTTGATGTATTCGGCGAGAGTGTTTCGGATGGCGTGTTTGCCGATCTCGGAGCAAGTACGGGCGGGTTTACCGAGGTGCTTTTAAGACGCGGTGCGCGGCATGTGTATGCGGTAGACGTCGGAAAAGCACAGCTTGCGCCTTCTCTTATGCAAGATGATCGTGTCACGGTGATGGATGAGGCGAACGCTCGTTATCTCGTGCGCGAAGATTTTCCCGAAAGCCTTGACGGAGTGGTTTCCGATCTTAGTTTTATTTCGTTAAAACTGGTTCTTCCTGCTGTAGCTCAGCTGCTTGAGAAGGGCGGTCGGGCGTTTGTGCTTTTCAAGCCTCAGTTTGAGTGCGGCGGGCACGGACTTGGCAAGGGAGGGATCTTGCCTGTCAAATATCATCGTGCATTGCTTGCGGAGTTCTATGCGTTTTGTCTGACGTTGGGGCTTTCTCCGCGGGCAATCGTCAACGCGCCCGTGCACCCGCACAAGAATATCGAGTATATTGTATTTTTGCAGAAGGGAGCGAGCCCTCTTTCCGTGGACGTGTTTTTGCAAAAATCTGAAAAAATTTTATCTTAACAGGGGATTTTTTCAAAAAACGCTTGCATATATGCAGGCGTTATTGTATAATATTTACAATGAAGATTGGTATTTTTTACAATCAGGATCAGGCGGATGTTGCGGTTGCGCAGTCGCTTGCGAGTTCGATTCGTGAGAAAGGGCATTCTGCGGTGATATTTTCCGATCTGGAGGAGGTCGGCGGCGTGGACAGGCTTCTCGTTCTCGGGGGCGACGGGACCATGCTGCGTATCGCAAAGTGTGCTTCTGCGAAGAATGTTCCCATTATGGGGATTAATTTCGGACATCTCGGATTTCTTACGGAATTTGAGCGCGATGAATGGTCTGCGGCGGTTCCGTTGATTCTTGATGAGGATTGTGCGCGTTTGGAGCGTTCCATGCTGGAAGTTGAGCTCAACGGATCGTGCTTTGAGTGTCTTAATGAGCTTGCTTTGCTGCATCCTGTTTCTCCCGGGCGGGAGAATAAGGTGGTGACGATTTCTGTTACGATCGACGGAAGGCACGCGGGTGAATTTGTTGCGGACGGGCTCATTGTCAGCACGCCGACTGGGTCGACGGCATATTCGCTTTCTGCCGGCGGAAGTATTATGACGCCGGATTGTGCAACATTTCAGCTGACGCCCGTGTGTGCGTTTTCTATGCGAAGTCGGCCCATTGCCTATTCCGACAAGAGCGAACTTGGCTTCTCTCTGCCGAAGGGGGCATTGGTCCTGTATGGAGACGGGGACTATCTGGGTGAAGCAGGAGCGGCCGATCGGCTCATCGTAAGAAAGTCTGCGCGCCGTGTTACCTTTTTAACGCGAGGGCTTGGGGAGTACTTCCGCAGGCTGACACAGAAAATCAATTGAGAGAGGAAAAATTATGTCAAGAAATCTACGTCACGAAAGCATACTTGCGCTCATTGAAGAAAAAGAGATTGAGACGCAGGATGAGCTTTGCGAGGAGCTTGCTGCACGCGGGTTTCCTGTTACGCAGGCTACCGTCTCGCGCGACGTCAAGGATCTTCGTCTTTTTAAGGTTCGTGGTAAGGAAAAGCGTTTCCGTTATGCCTGCATTCGTGAGAACGAGAGTGGGATTACCGATAAAATGCGGGCACTTTTCCGCACCTGTGTACAATTTATTCGTCCCGTCGGAAATCTTGTGATTATCAAGACGCTCCCCGGAAGCGGCCCCAATGCCGGCGTTGTTATCGATGAGCTTGCCTATGAGGAAGTGGCGGGTTCCATAGCGGGTGACGATACTGTTCTTCTCATTTGTGAAACGGCAGAACAGGGAAAATTGGTTGCGGATCGTCTTTCGTCAATCGTAAAGGGCTGATATGCTGCAGAGATTGGTGATCAGAAACGTCGCGCTCATCGAGCAGGCGGAACTGGAATTTTCCGAAGGACTCAATGTTCTTTCGGGCGAAACGGGCGCCGGGAAGTCCGTTATTCTTGATGCGATTGATTTTGTCCTCGGTGCGAAGGCTGACAGAAATATGATTCGTTCCGGCGAGTCGTATTGTTCAGTTCAAGCGGAATTTTCCGTTACGGATCCCCGCATCGACGACATTTTGAATGAATATGACATCGAACCCGGAGATGTGCTCATTGTTTCTCGGAAACTGACATCGGACGGAAAGAGTGCGCTTCGACTGAACGGGAGTGCGGTCACCGTTTCCATGCTTCGTCGCATTACTGCATTGCTTGTAGATGTGCACGGGCAAAGCGAGCATTTCTTTTTATTAAAAGACGCCAATCAGTTAAAGCTTTTGGACGAAGTTGCAGGCGAGTCTGTTGCCTTGATCAAAAAAACGCTTGCGGGACAGCTTTCCGAACGTCGCAAATTGCTCAGTGATCGTGAAAAATTGGGCGGAGATGAAGGCAAGCGTGAGCGCAGACTGGATATTCTGAAGTTTCAAATTGAGGAGCTTGAACGTGCGGAGCTTCGTGTCGGAGAGGAGGAAGAGCTTATTGCATTTCGGGAAAAGTTCCGCAATGCAGAAAAAATCCTCGATGCGCTGGGTGCGGTCAGGCGGTTCCTTTCGGAGGACGGTGGAAGTGCCGACACCCTCAGGGGGGCGGGGCGGAGTCTTTCTTCCGTTATACGTTTAGATGAAAGATATTCCGCGCTTGCTGAGCGACTGGAAAACGCTGCGGCCGAGGCAGAAGATATTGCGGCCACGGCGGAAGATCTCTTAAATGAACTTGACGTCGATGAGCGGGAAGCGGAGCGCGTTGAAAATCGTCTTGATGAGCTCCGTTCATTGAAGAAGAAATACGGCGGAAGCATCGAGAATGCTGTTTCTTATCTTGCGCAAGCTCGGGAAGAGTTTGAGATCCTTTCCGACAGCGGAGCACGCTATGAGCAGCTCGGAAAAGAGCTCGAGCAGCTGGATGACGCTATATACAGTACCTGTGTTTCCCTTGCAAAGGAGCGTAAACGGACGGCTGAAGCGTTTTGTACTCGTGTAGTCAAGGAGCTTTCGACGCTCAACATTGCGTCGCCGCAGTTTGAAATTCGTTTCGGGGATTTTTCGCGTGAGGATGTTTCGCGTGCTACTTCTGAAGGGCTTGGCGGTGTCGTGTTTCTTTTTTCCGCGAACGCTGGCGAACCGCTCAAAGAGCTTGGAAAGATCATCAGCGGTGGTGAAATGAGCCGTTTTATGTTGGCGATTAAAACGCAGCTCTCGGCGGTTAATACGATCGGGACCTATATCTTTGATGAGATCGATGCCGGAATTGGTGGAAAAACAGCACGCGTTGTCGGAGAAAAATTCTGCAAGATTGCAAGAAATGTTCAGATCATAGCTGTTTCTCACCTTGCGCAGATTGCAAGTTTTGCGGATCAGGAGTATTATATTGAAAAGCAGGAAGCGGACGGTCGTACATTTACGGTAATTCATCCTGTGGAAGGTGATGCGCGTATACGGGAAATTGCGCGTCTCATCGGGGGGGATACGGAGAGTGCCGCGGCGCTTCGTCATGCGGAAGAGTTGCTAGAAAATGCTTCTGTTTACAAAAAGTCTCTGTCATAGATCAGCATAAAACAGAATAGAAAGCTATCGGCTTACGCAAATTAATCTCTGTATAACGAGGGGAGGTTGGGATGCGTAAGCTGAATTTTTTTCTTGCCGGAGCATTGCTCGCGGTCTGTGTCACGGTCGGAGGACTCGGCGGGAGGAACACGCGTGCTCAGGCGGCAGGGACGCAATACTATCTCGGAGGGATGACGGCAGGTTTTTCTCTCTCTGCGAATGGGGTTGAGATCATTGCGTTTAAGGAAGTGGCTTCGGATGCGGGGACAAGTTGTCCTGCGGCGCAGGCGGGCATGAAGGCGGGGGATCTCATAGTTGCTGTAGACGGGATTCATACGCGGACGATCGGAGAGCTTGGTGATGCGCTTGATCGGAGCGGCGGGCAGGAGACGAACTTTTTGATCAAGCGCGGCGGTGAATCGATTGAGATGTCGGTCCTTCCTGCCAAGGATAAAAAAGACGGGAAATATAAGATCGGGATACTCATCCGTGATACACTTTCCGGAATCGGAACAGTCACATACATTGAAAAGGAGAGCGGGAGATTCGGCGCATTAGGACATGCGGTATGCGATGAGAGCCGCGTCTCGTTTGCGTTGGCGGATGCAACGGTCTATCGGTGCAGTATTGTCGGTGTCAATCGCGGAGAGCGCGGCAGAGCGGGGGAGCTTCGCGGCATTGTATTGAGTGATGATCCGATCGCCAGTGCGGACAAGGTCTGTGAGACGGGGCTCTATGGGACATTTGCAGATAAGTATGATTATTCCGCGCTTCAGACGGTGGAGATAGCGCCTCTTTCTCAGGCAACGATCGGAAAAGCGGTGATTTATTCAACGATAGACGGCGTTGAGCCGCGTGCTTACGAAGTTGCGATTGCAAAGGTGGATGCGGGTAACAGGAGTAATAAAAACTTTGTGATCAAGGTAACGGATGAGGATTTGCTGCGTGAGTCGGGAGGAATTGTGCAGGGGATGAGCGGAAGTCCCATTGTGCAGAACGGAAAACTGATCGGTGCGGTTACCCATGTCTTTCTCAATGATCCGACACGAGGATATGGAATCGGGATCGAGAAAATGCTGGGGAATTAAACAGATCGTCATGCGAGGTCGGAAAGGATGCATATCATACGGTATGCATCCTTTCTTTTTTGTACGTGAATGTTTCTCTCGTGCATGGGAACATAAACGCGCTCTTTTCTGTTTTATGTTATTATTTTTCGTTTGCGCCGTGATCGGAATGCTTGTCCGTGATTCCTACCATTTGCAGCTCTGCACGCGGTATCTACGCAATGTCTGTTATACGGACAAAAGTGTTGTGGTGGTGTTTTTTGGTCGTTTTGCGGGATGCACCCTGCTGATTTTATTTTTGCTCGCGTCGGGAATGCATCGCATCGGCCTTATTTTTCCGCCTTTATTGTTTGCGTTCCGCGGCTATACATTTGGCGGTTGCATTGCAATTTTCTTTTCCGTTTACAAATTTGCGGGTGCACTCATAGTAATTGCTTTTTATCTGCCTGTTCATTTACTGATTGATGCAATTTTATTCTGGGCAACTGCGCTTTCTGTTGATCGCTGCCGATCATTCTGTTTCTGCCGTTCGTCTTTCCTTGCATTATTGCGCGATGCTGCTTTTTTTATCGTGTTGGCAGCGGCGGTCTGTTTTTTGGAGATGGTGCTTTTGATTGTTATCGTTCATCCTGTCGGAAATCTGATGTGAATGAATCTTTTTTCGAAAGCCGTACAAACTGTTGATATGAAAAAGGGATGGATTTGTGCCGCGGCGGCGATCGTGCTGGGTGCGGCGGTAATGACAGGTTTGCCCGCAACGGCAGCTTCCGCGCAGGAAGTTGCGGCGGGTTGTAAGGCTGCTTATCTTATGGATGATGCGAGCGGCGTGCAGATGTATGCAAGAGAGGAGACCAAGCGTCTTCCGATCGCAAGTATGTGTAAGATCATGACGCTTTTGCTTGCGCTGGAGTCAGCTGACGCCGGAGAACTTTCCTTTGATGAGGAGATTACGGTATCCGAGCGGGCTGCGGGAATGGGCGGATCGCAGGTCTTCCTTGGTGCGGGACTTTCCTATCCTGTCGATCAGCTTCTGAAAAGTATTGCGGTATGTTCTGCCAATGATTCCTGTGTGGCGATTGCGGAGCGAATCTCGGGGAGTGAAGGTGCATTTTGCGAGAAAATGAATGCGCGTGCAAAGGAGCTGGGGGCGGAAAACACCTTGTTTGCAAATTGTACGGGGCTTCCGAAAGAGCCGCAATATTCCTGCGCCAAGGATGTCGCGCTGATGCTGCGGGAGCTTATTCGGCACGAAAAATATCATGAATATGCCCGTGTTTGGCTGGAGGATTTTTCGCATCCTGACGGCAGAATCACGCAAATGACAAATACCAATAAGCTGATCCGTCAATATGACGGCTGTGACGGAGGAAAGACGGGGTTTACCAATGAGGCGGGATTCTGTCTTGCGTCCTCTGCAAAGCGCGGGGAAATGCGTGTCGTTTCGGTTGTGATCGGAGCGAGTGACTCTAAAACACGCTTTGCGGCGGCCAAAGATCTCTTTGACTATGCCTTCGATAATTTTGAGAGCAAGACATATCTTGCGGCAGGCGAAGCGCTTCCTGAAACGATTGCAGTGCGGGGAAGTAAAGTGAAGCAAGTCGAATATGCGCCGAAAGAGACGTTGAGTGTTCTGAGAAAACGCGGGACCGAGGAAACATTTTCTGTAACTATGGAGCTTTCGGATGAACTTTCCGCGCCTGTTGAGGCAGGGCAGTCGGTAGGGCATGCGATTCTCCTTCGGGACGGTGTGGAAATCGCGCGTACGGAGCTGGTTTCCTGTTCGGACGCACCGAAGTACACCTGGTGGGAGGCTTACCGAGAGGAGGCACGGCATTGGAATATCCCATAAATAGCAAATTAGCATAGTAATATGACAGACATAGTATTGTTTTTACGCAATGCTATGTCTTTATTTTATTGACCTTGTCCCAAAAATTGTGATATAATGATGCTATGATTCATACAAGAGATACATTGAAAATTAACGAAAAGGGACATCTTGAAATCGGTGGCGCAGATTGTGTTGCACTTGCTGAGCAGTTCTCCACGCCGCTCTATGTTTTTGATGAGGCGTATATTCGCCGTATGATGCGAATTTATCAGGATACCATCAATACGGAGTATCAAGGAAAGGGACTTGTTCTTTACGCATCCAAGGCGTTTTCGTGTGAAGCCGTGTATTCGATTGCGCGTTCGGAGGGAATCGGCGTGGATGTTGTATCGGGAGGCGAGTTGTATACGGCACTTCGCGCAGGATTTCCGGCGGACAAGATCACCATGCACGGTAACAATAAGCTCCCTTACGAGATTGAACAGGCGCTTGATGCGCGCATCGGCATGATTGTCGTCGATTCGCATTCGGAAGCCGATTTCATTGAGCGGGAGGCGGAAAAACGAGGGATTGTCCAAAATGTGTTGATTCGTATCAATCCCGGTGTCGAAGCGCATACGCATGCCTATGTCCAGACAGCTACGCCCGATTCAAAGTTCGGGTTCTCGGTCGCGAACGGTGCGGCGGAGGAAATCACGGGATATGTCCTTTCCAAACCGCACTTACGCTTGCATGGTTACCATTGCCATATCGGTTCTCAAATCTTTGAAAAGCAGTCTTTTGTGCTCGCTGTGCGGAAGAATCTTGACTTTATGGCGGAAATGAAGGCAAAGCTTGGATTTGAGGCTGATTCTTTGAATATGGGCGGTGGATTTGGGATTTGGTATGCCGAAGGCGATGCGATGATCGATGTAGATGGTTATGCCGACTATCTTCGCGCGCTTATCTCCACCGTAAAAGAGGGTTGTGAGGAGCTTGGTTTGCGTCTTCCGTATCTCTATCTTGAGCCGGGTCGTTCCATTGTCGGGGAAGCGGGAATTACGCTGTATACAGTCGGTGCAATCAAGGAAATTCCGGGTATCCGTAAATATATTGCCATAGACGGGGGTATGTTTGATAATCCGCGCTATGCGCTCTATCAGAGTAAATATACTGCCATTCTTGCCAATCGTGCAACAGAGGAGGCGACCGAGCTTGTCAGTATCGCGGGAAAATGCTGCGAGAGCGGTGACCTCATAGGTGTCGATTTCAACTTGCCGAAGGCAAATACGGGGGACATTCTTGCGGTACTTTCAACGGGTGCGTACAACTATTCCATGGCATCCAATTATAATCGCAATCTGATCCCGCCCGTCGTTCTCGTAAAGGACGGAAAAGCGGAGTACATCGTAAAGCCGCAGAGTTATGAAGATCTTGTTAGAAATGACACAATTCCTGACAGATTAAAATAATATTTCAAATTTTCAAATCCGCAGAGTTTTTCTGCGGATTTTTGATTGTAAACATTCTCGCGTTTGAAACATGTTTCATGGTATGTCTTCAA
>ERZ1643246.1498-NODE-1498-length-25362-cov-7.086063_pt1 | contig 25362 bp, 27 predicted proteins | sample MGYA00579265_ERZ1643246 | MGnify/ENA primary metagenome ERZ1643246 (study PRJEB29033, sample SAMEA4952261) | chicken gut metagenome | biome: Broiler Chicken; feature: Gastrointestinal Tract; material: Caecum | place: Ireland | collected 2018 | study: Broiler...
TGATAGTTCTCCAACTTTTACAAGGTTAATATATATATATGGAAAAATATCTGAATAATATTCCATAGTAGTATACATATAGTCTCCCGCTTCAACTCCTGCTAATATATCCTCTAGTATACCTCTTAAAGTCATATTATCAGTTGATTGTATTATAGTACCTAATGCATGGACATTATTAAATCCAGCTTTTTTAAGTAAGTATAAATTTTGAGTAAATATTACTATATCTCTACTAGTAACTCTTTCTGTTCTAGAAAGAGTCATGTTAATACGTTCTGTTACAGTAAATTTTCTTGCATTTTTACTTTTCCCAATATCTGCTGTATTTGCAAGATTCATAATTTCATCTATATTTGTAGCATTCTTTTTTATTCCAGTTCTCGAATATTTACCAAAGCTTACTTGATTTACATAAATTGGGTCAAGACCATTTACTTTTAATTTTTTAATCAAGTTTTGCTTACTTTTATCTTGAACTCTATTTTTTACTATAACACCGTTTTCATCTACTGCTCTATATATATACTCTGGCATATTTCCCTCCTTTAATTATTTTTTTAATATACTATTTTATTATCTTTTTCTTCTTTCTTTAATTGCATTTGTCTAATTGTCCTATTTAGTACTTCAATATTTTTCTCTTCAATCTGAGCTTTAGCTTGATCTAAAGTTATTATATCATCTGTAAACAATTTTGCAAGTGAATTTATCAATCCTATACTTCCATTATTAGAACTACTTTGTATAGCATCTTCAATTTCAGAAGTAGTTAGCTTTTCTTTCCTAATTAATCCTGATACAACATTATCTACAACCATAACTTCTGGTACTAGTGAAAGTGTACCTTTTTTATTTTTTATTAATCTTTGTGATACAACTAATTTTAATAATGAAGCTATTAAGTATTTTATTTGTGACTGGTCTCCTACTTCATAAAAGTTTATCATTCTATCTATGGTTTCTGCACATGACTTAGTATGAAGTGTACCAATTACCAAGTGACCTGATTCTGCAGTCTCTATAGCTGCATCCATTGTAATTCTATCTCTAATCTCACCTATAATTAGTATATCACAATCTTCTCTTAATGAATTCTTTGTTCCTATACTATATGCTGGAACATCACCACCAACTCCAACTTCTTTTTGCACTATAATTGATTTTTTACATTTATGTTTATATTCAACTGGAGATTCTAGTGTTAATATTTTTTTATTTTCATTTTCATTAATATAGTTGATTAATGCATTTAAAGTTGTAGATTTACCTGAATTTGTTTTACCAGTAACTAATATTAGTCCCTGTGTTTGATGTGTCATTCTTCTTACAATATCTGGAACGCCTAATTCTTCATAAGTAGGAAGTTCATTTCTTATTAATCTTGCAGTAATTACAGGAAGACCCCCAGAATATGATATATTTACTCTTAATCTAATATCTTCAAAAACAGCTGATGTATCTAATACTTTATTTTCTTTAAAAAATTCATCTTTAGCAACATTTCCTTTTAAGAAATAATCGTATACTTCAAATATATCTTCTTTACTAATAATTTCATACTCATCTAGTTCAATTAAATCCCTATTTACTCTTATTGTTGGCTTTATACCAGGTATAAAGTGTGCATCTGATGCACCTGAAGCTTTAGCTTTTGCTAAAATCGCATTAACGTCTAACATTTGTTTTCCTCCTACTAATAAAATAACAATTTACTATTTAACTCATCTAGTGTAGTTATTCCTTCTAAAACTTTTCTTATTCCTTCTATTAATAATGGTTTATATCCTTCTTTATATGCTTCTTCTCTTATTTCTAATGTTGATGCATTTTTTATTATTAGTTCTTTTATTGGGTCTGTAATTAATAAAGTCTCATATATAGCTATTCTATCAAAATATCCACTATTATTACATTTATCACATCCAACTGCATCATATGTTTTTATATTTTCTATATTAAAATCTACTCCATATTTATTTCCTATTTTCTGAATTATATTTCTTTCTTCTTCTGTAAATTCTCTTTCTCTTTTACAATGCGGACATAGTTTTCTTACTAATCTTTGTGATATTGAAGTTGCAAGTGTACTAGATATATCATAATTGGATACATTCATTTTTCTTAATCTAGCAACTACTTCTATTGCATTTAATGTGTGTATTGTAGATAGCACATAGTGTCCTGTTTGTCCTGCTTGCATTGCTATTTGTGCTGTTTCTTCATCTCTTATTTCTCCAACTAGAATTATATCTGGGTCTTGTCTTAAAACAGTTCTAAGTGAACCTGCAAATGTTGTTTTAGTATCTATTTCTATTTGATTTAATCCAGGTATTCTTATTTCAACTGGGTCTTCTATTGTTGTTATATTTATTTCAGGTTTATTTAAATAATCAATTACACTATATAATGTTGTAGTTTTACCTTCTCCTGTTGGTGCAGCTATTACTGTTATACTGTTTCTCTTATCAAATGCATCTTTTAATAGCTTTGGATCTCTTGGAAATCCTAATTCAAATAATCCTTTTATGTTATTACCTTTTTTTAGTAATCTTAAAACAAACTTTTCACCATATATATTTTTTTGTGATGATACACGGATATTATAGTCTGGATACATTATAATTCTACCATCTTGTGGTTCTTGCTTTTCTTGGTGCATATTTGAAATTGCTTTAAGTCTACCTATTATTTGTGATTGTTTATCTTTATCTATTTTAGCTACTGTAAATAATTGCCCATCTATTCTATACCTAATTCTAATACTACTTTCAGATGGCTCTACATGTATATCACTTGCTCTTTTAGCCATTGCACTTCTTATTATATTATCTACAATACTTGTTCCTGTTGCATCAGTATCAATTGTTTCTGTAGATACTTGAGTTAATGATTCTAACACTTTTTGTATGTTCTTCTTAAAAGTAATATATCTTTCCATTACTAAGCCTTTATTAAGCATAATTAATCTAACAGATTCTACTTGTTGCTTATTACTAATATCTGAAAAACATACCTTTACAGTACCATCATTAATTTCAAAAGGTATAGCTTGTGCTTCTTTAGCTATATCTAGTGAAATATATCTAGTAACATCTATCTTTACATCTCCATCAAGAAGATAAATAGTTTTTTCACCTAAAATTTCACCCATAGCATCTAATAATGCTCTAGGGTCTGCTAAATTTAGTTCATTTAAAATATCACCTAGTTTTTCTTTTGGATGATTTTTTTGATATTCTAAAGCATCTCTTATGTCCTCTTGTTTTACAACTCCTTTTCTTACAAGTTCAATTCCTAATGGTTGTCTTTGATTTGTAGCCATCTTTCTTCTCCTTTCAAACTACCAGTATTTTAATACATAGTCAATCTTTTTTGTGTAATTTGCTTCGTCTTTTGCTCCAATTGTTATATTAACTTCTATATATGTTTTTAATTTATCACTTGTTTGGTTTCTTACTGCTGTAAAGTTTTGAATATTTTTAGCAATTTTCTGCTTATTTTTATATATAGATTTTTCTTCTTTTACAAAACTATATATATCTCCATCACCAAATACTATTCTAACAATATTTTTGCCTTCTGAATTAACTTGCGAATCTATTTGTACTTGGCTATTACTTTTTACATCTTCTATAAAGTATACATTAAATTTATTAAATTCACTTACATCTACACTATCATCATTAATATATTTAATATTTCCATATATATAGCTACTTAAACTAGCTAAAAGCCCTATAACTACACTAAATATTATTATATATATAACTAATATTGTTAGCGTTATACCTCTTTCAGATTTCATAATTCACCTACTCTTTTACTTTAATCTTTTTCACTATAATTGTTCTATCTTCTCCATCAAAATTATATGTTATATTTATTGTTATTTTTTTTACTAAATCTTGAGCATTAGGATTTTCATCTATATATTTTTCTTGATACATTGATAATTTATATTTATCTTGTGGCAATCCTATAGTGCTTACTATTTCATTTTTATACTCTGCTAAATCTTCTGTTTCACCATAAGATTTCATATCTATATCTTCACATATTTGTATAATATATCCTAAAGCATTTTCATGTATTTTTATTAAAGATGTCTGTTTATATATTTGCAAATACAAGCTAAATACTAATGATGTAAACATCATAAATATTAAAGCTCCTGTTGCTACATCTAATCCACTTGCTCCTGTTTCTTTTTTTAATTTAAATATTTTTTTATTCATTGCCCTCACCTACTAAAACTTATTATATATATAACTGTAAGTATATTAGCTATGCACAAGTAAAAAGCTATAGGTTGCATTTTTGTTTCTATAATATATTTTTTCCTTTTATTTAATATTTTATTTATAATTATTTTAATTCCTACAATTAATAGTGTAACTATTATAGATATTATTGTGGCAACTTCATAAGTGAAAAATGTCATTATTATGCATAATATAAGTACATTTAATTCGTATTCATCTTTTCCCTTTTTCTTTAGTTCATATGTGCTTATTACTGTTATTATTGCGATTAATACTAAGTAGATTATAAATCTATTAGGATTAAATGTAGAATCTATGAAGTATTGGTATAACATATATAGTATTGCTATACTAAGTCCATATATTAATACTCTTTTATCTACTTTATGGTGCTCTTTATCTATTCCTGCAATTAGGAATATAAATACTAAGTATAATGCACCAAATGAAAAGTCTATTATTTTTATTATTGTTAATGTGTATACATTTATTTTTAAAAGCATTGCTAATATTACAAATAATAGTCCTGATAAAAGTTCAATTATAAAGTATCTAGGTCCTATTTTTGCTTTGCAATATCTACATCTTCCTTTTAAAAATATATAACTAAGAATTGGTAACATATCTAAGAATGCTAACTTATGATTACATTTTGGACAATATGAATGCTTGTGTGTTATATCTTGATTTAATGGTATTCTATATGTTGCAAGTGTCAAAAAACTCCCAAACACACTCCCCATCATAAATATTATAATATATAATGCTATATTCATTTTTTACTTCCTTTATTTAAATAAAGGTTACCTAAATACGAATAAATTTAGGTAACCTCCATATTTAGTACTATTATAATTAAATAATAGAGTATTTTTTCTTATTATATTAGTTAAGTCCTAAGTTTTGTACATAGTTGTCATAAGTATTAACAACTTCTTGTAACATAGTATTTTCTTTTTTAGCTGCTTCATCATATTTTTGAGTTGCATTTTGTGCTCTTCCAAATATTCCATAATCGCTTAATGTTAAACTGATTGCTACACCAGCTAATATTAATAGAACGATAATTGTAACAACTAAAGCTACTAATGTAATACCTCTTTCATTCTTAAACATAAAAAATTCCCTCCTTAGTAAAATTTTGTATATATTTATAAAAAATAAATATTACCTATAATTATAATTATTAAAATTAAATTAAACTTAATTATCTAATTTTAAATGTTCTTATTTATATTTATTATTTTGTACCAGAACCTACATTTTGTGATGTATAATAATTATCAGTTACATTTTGGTCTACTGGTTCATCATTATTTCCTGAATTTCCACTTCCAGTTTCATTTGTAGGTACAGTTTGTTCACTATATTCTGCAAATGGGTCTGGTTTTCCTGGATTATAGCTTTGTATTTGTTGATATCTACTTAAATCTGTATTGTCAATTGTATAATCCTTATCTTGTGTTGTATAGCTTCCTATTGTATTTTCTGTTATTTCTGCTTCAATATTTTCTGGTGTTTGATATGCAGTAACTTTTGCTGGTATTATTTTATTTGTTGGTATATAGTTATAAAATATTACTGCCATTATTAATGCTATTGCTACACATACAAGTAATATTATTACTATTTCTTTAAATATTGACTTTGCCATAATATTCTCCTTAATTCTCTTATTTAGCCTAAAATCTTTAATTATGAATTTGCTGAAGCTTCTGAGCCTGCACTTTCATTAGTTTGAGTAGTATTTGATACACTGCTACTTGAACTTGTTGTAGTTTCTTGCTGTACTTTTACATTCTTTACTGTAAATGTACATTCATTTTGTGTCATAGAAAAATCATCTATTGTAAATTCTAGTGTTGAATCATTTTCTAATGAAGTTATAAAGTTTGTTATTGCTAAATAATTACCTGTAACAGTAAATTTTAAGTTCCTATAGATAGTTCCTGATGTTATATCCATTCTAATTTTTACGCCTTCTTGAGTAGCATGGTTTCCAACTCTGCTCCACAAATATTCAATCGTATAATTCTTTGTTTGTGTTGCTTCTTGTAATTGGCTTTCCGTACTAATATTTATAAGGCTCAAGCATTCTTCTTTTGATTTTGTTAATGATTCTATATCTTGTTTTAATTTATTTAGCATTGTTGTATAATTTTCATTTGCGGTTTTAGCTTCATTAATTTTTTGTGTAAGCTCTTCATTTTTGTTATTTATGCCTTCAACTCCCAAGACCTGCAATGGTCCAATGTTAATTCCATCTTTTATGCATAGTGCAACCATAACAATTATTAAAATTAATAAGATTGATATTAATACTTTTCTCATTGCATTCTCCTTTTTACTTCTAAGGTAAGTCTCCTTCTATTGTTGTAACTACATATTCTCCTTCTTTTGTTCCTTCTGTTGATACTACATTTTGTAAATATCCATTGTTTTTTAGTTTAGCTTTAAAGTATGCTAATTGCTCATATTGTGTTGATTGTGCTGTTATTGTTATATGTTGTTTTCCATTTTTTTCTTTATTGTCTATTTTTGTAAGTTGTACACTTTTTGGTATTATATATACTATTTGATTTAGTAATGTTGGTATTTGATTTTTTCTTCCTCTTTTTGTTTCTAGTTCTGAGTTTGCATTTTCTAGTTCTGATTTGAACCTATCATAATCTTGTTTTTTACTATTTACACTACTATCGTCTGAATTTACTGCAGCTGTTTGTATTTTTGTATCATCTACAACTTCTTGTGCTTCTTTTATTTTTGAGTCTATCTGATTTTTTAGTAGTACTGCACATACAGAATATATTATCATTATCATTAAAACAGTTACACATGACCTTATAAGCCATCTTTCTGATGTTGTTAATGCTCCTTTTAAATCCCAATTAAATGTAAGTTTCTTTTTATTTGTATTATTTGTTTTGTTTCCTTTTGGTTTCTTTTTTCCAATTGTAGATATATCAGAATGTAGAAGTGATGATAAATCTTCTTTCCAATTGCTTGTCCTAAAGTTTAAACTTTTTAATCCATAATCTACACCTTCTAAAGCAATTGCTATTGCACTATTTACTTCTATATAGTCTTTTATATTTATTTTGTTATTATTTTCAGCAAAAAATGGTTTTAGTATTTCACATTTTGTTCCCTGAAAATATTCTTGAAAGTATAGTTCTATATTATTTATAGATGTGCCAAGTCCTGTTAAGTATATTCTATCTATTTTTGTATATTGGTCTTTTATTTTTGATATTTCTTGTACAATATTGAAAAGTGTTGGAACTATATATGGTAAATATTTATTGTTAGGATCATCATTTTCTGATGTTTCCATTGTATATATTGTTGTATTTTTGCATATTTCATAAGACTTTGAATAAGAGTTTTCTTTTTCATTTATTTTTTCTATAATTTCTTGCATTCCATCTTTTATTTTGTCTATATGATATATCTTTTGATTTAATATAGTAGTTATTGTAGTAGTATCTTCTATATTAACTATCATAATGTTTTCACCTTTTTTTATATCTGCTATATTTGCTATTGATGTTGCAAGTGGTGTTATACTTTTTATTTTTGCATTTCCAAAGTTGGCTTCAATTTCATCTAAATCATTTTTACTTTCATATACATATATAACTTTGTTTCTATCTTTATTTGTTATATCATTTACAATCACATATTTTCCTTCATATGCATTAGAGTTAATGTGATTATCTGAACACAATGTTTCAAACTCTGTATTTATTGTCTTTATTGTATCATTCTTACTTAAAAGCCCAAATGTACTAAAATATGTTATTTTTTCATCTTTTGTGTTTGTACATATTACACCATTTTCACTACCGTTTTCTTCTATTATTTGATTAATATCTTTTACTAGATTATCGTAAAATTTTATGCCAAAAGATGTAACATTAATTTGATTATTCTCTCTTGTTACTTTTGCATATTTTATAGTCTGATTAGTTATCGTTATTCCCAATGACTCTTGCATTTTTTATCTCCTTTTACATAATCTAGTTATATATATTATTTTTTCTTCTTATTTAATAAATATTCAGTTTTATTTTTCCATTTAAGCTTACTTCATATACATTTTATAATTTTTTAGTTAAAAGTCAATATTTTGTATGTTAATGTCAAAAAAATGTAATATTTGTAACATTTGTAATATTAATGTTTTTTAGTTTACTTATTTAATACTCTATAAACATAGTCTTTTACATATATAGCTGCTGTATCTGGAGCTACTTTTCCAGGAAGTGCACTTGCTATTATTGTTTTTATTCCAAGTTTTTTTGCTACTTCAAAATCTACTCCATATGGATAAGACGCTAGGTCTACAATTAAGGAATCACTACTAATTAATATTAGTCTACTTTTATTTAATATTTTTACAGGTACAGTATTAAATATAGCGTCCATTTTGCACAAATAGTTATTTAAATCCTTTAAATCAATTGGTGTATAACCATATGCTTTTATCCAAGCTAAGTCCGATTCTTTTCTAGCTTCTGCATAAACATTTGCACCTAAATTTTTTAATTTATATGAAAGTAATTTTCCTACTCTTCCAAATCCTAAAACTAATACATTCATATTATTTAAGGTATATGTAGTTTCTTCCATTGCAACTTGTATTGCACCTTCTGCAGTTGGTATTGTATTTAAAATAGTAAGAGCTTCATCTTCTAACGCATCATAGCCTTCTATTAATCCATCTAATTTACCTGCTATTATTTTTTTATCTTTTGATATTTCTTTTAAAGTTTGAATACTAATTATTTTGTCACTATTTGGTGAATAAACATTTATATTATCTTTTGTAAGTGGTATAGAACTAATTATAATATCACATTTGTTACATTCTATTTTAGCGTCTTCTAATGTATTTAATTCCTCTATATCAAAATCTTTAATCTCATTTGCATATGTTTTAACATTATTTCCATCTCTTTTCAAAAGTTTAGCAAGGCTTGCAATCCTTGTATCTCCACCTATTATTAAAAAATTGTAATTCATAATATTCCTCCTCTTTATTTATATTATGAATTACAATTATATTTGTTATATATGTTTATATTTTATATATCTCTTTCTTTATTAATTACATTTTTTTCATTATCATCTCTTCCTTGAAGAAGTTCTTCAACTACTGTATATGTGTTATTTAAATATTTAATTATATTATCTTCTTTTTGAGTTATTTTAGAATTTATATTTTTACTTTCTACCTTTTTTATTTTTCCTAATATTACTGCAAAATATACATCTTGCTCCATTATTTTTATCATATTAGGATTTATTTCTAATGCAATATTTGCATATTGAATTGCTAATTCTTGCTGATTATTTATTAACTTTATTTTTGCTAAATAATAATATGCATCTGCTTGTATTTTATCATCTTCAATTTCTATGCATTCCATAAAATATTTTTCCGCTTCTTCATAATCTTTAAAAAGCAAAGATATTTGTCCTAAATTTAATTTTGCTACACCTAAAGTTGAATTTATTGTTGCTGCTTTTTTATAATATTCTTTAGCATTTTTAAAATCATTTAATCTTGTGTATGTCATTCCTAATTCATAATATATCATATATTCGCTAGGATTATATTTTAATGCTTCTTTATACACATTTATTGCTTCTTTAAACATATTATTATTATATAGTGTTTCTCCTAAAAGAATACTTGCTTCTTTTAGTTCTGGTTTATTTTTTAATAATGTATTTAATAATTCTATTGCATATTCATTTTTATCATTTTGTATATACACATTTGCGAGTTTTATATAATTATCATGATTTTTTGGCTTTAGTTCTACTATTTTTATATATTCATATTCTGCTTTTTCTATTTCTTTATTTTCTTCATACCACTTAGCTAATTTTTTATGATATATATAACTATTAGGATATTTTTGTACATTTTTTAATAATTCATTTTTTACTTTTTCTTTTTGATTTTTATTTTCATAATATTTTATTTTTGTAATTCCTATTATTTCTAATAAGTTTATATCGTTCTTTTCTAATATAAATCCTATTATTGGTATTATTATGCTTAGTATATACATTAATATTATTACAATAGTATTAGGTTTTATTGATATAAATATGTATACAAAGTTTATTACTATACCTATAAATTCTGGAATTAGTGCAAATATATAGTTTGAATTATTTTTTTTTATTAATTTAAAAAAGGTTATTACAAATATTATTAAAGATAAAATTGTAAAAATTATAATACTTATCATTTATTTTCCTTTTGCTCTTCTTTCTTTATTTTTTCATAGTATATCATATTTTGTTTTAATAAACAATACTTTATTCTTTTTTAAATAGTACATCTGTTTTGTATAATTTTCTATTTTCCTTTAATTTTAGCGTTTTATCGTCATCGTTTTTTCATTTCCTTTGCTATACTTTTTATATAGAAAGGAGTTTTTTATGTTACTTTGTACAGCAGTTAGACAGAGAATTATAAATTTAGCTAGTGACAGAAATATTACACTTCATAAATTAGCTTTAGATTCTGGAATTGCATATTCTACTTTAAGTAGTTTTATGAATGGAAAAAGCAATAGTCTTACACTTACTACTTTGCTTCATTTATGTGAAGGTGCTAATATTGAACTAGAAGATTTCTTTAAAGATAAATTATTTAAAGATGTAGAAGCTGAAGATGTTAGAGAAGAATCTTCATCAAAAATGTAACTAAGGGTGCCTTTTTGCACCATTAGTTTTTTATTCTATTTTTTCTATTTAGTCACATTATTTTGGATTTATTCATAATATTGCAGTTGTTCATATATTGCAAATTCTTGATTTTTTCTTTATTTTGTTGTATTATATACAAAAATTTTATAGGAGGTTTTATGAATTTAAATATTGTATTAGTCGAGCCTGAAATACCTCAAAATACTGGTAATATAGCTAGAACATGTGCTGCAATTGGTGCTAAACTTCATTTAGTTTATCCTCTAGGATTTAGTATTTCTGAAAAGGCTGTAAAACGTGCCGGATTAGATTATTGGGATAAATTAAATATTGAGGAACATTCTTCTTTAGAGTCTTTTTTGCAAAAATACCCTCCTGAAAATAATAATATGTTTTTTGCAACTACTAAAGGAAAACATGTTTATTCAGAGCCTAATTATTCTAGTATGGATAATATATTTATATTATTTGGTAAAGAAACTAAAGGTCTTCCTGAGGATTTACTTTTAAAATATATTAATAATACTATAAGAATTCCTATGAGAAAAACTTTACGTTCATTAAATCTTTCTAATTCTGTATGCGTTATTGCATATGAGGTTTTAAGGCAGAATAATTTTTCTGATTTAGAAGAGATTAGTAGTTATTTTGATATTTAATTTTTAATTATTTTTTATTTTTATGAAATATTGTTTTTTTATTGGATATAATTTATATAAATATTTTTTATAGAGGTGTTATTTTGAGAAGAACTAAATTGTCTGATAGAGTTTTACCATCTTATACTAAAGGTGAAGAAATTTTTAATATGACTTCACATATTGTTGGAAGTGTTTTAGGTATTGTTGCAACTGTTTTATGTGTTATCTTTGCTGCTATTAATCATAATGTTTATGGTATTGTTAGTGGTTCTATTTATGGAAGTAGTTTAATTATTTTATATACTATGTCTAGTATTTATCATGGTTTAAGTCCTAAATTATTTTCTAAAAAAGTTTTTCAAGTATTAGACCATTGTACTATCTTTTTACTTATTGCAGGCTGTTATACTCCTGTTGCATTATGCAATATTAGAGAAGTTAATAGTGCTGCTGGATGGACTATTTTTGGAGTTATATGGTTTTTAGCAATAGTTGGCATTATACTTAATTCTATTGATTTAAAAAAGTTTAAAACTTTTTCTATGATTTGCTATCTTCTTATGGGCTGGTGTATTATTTTTAGGCTTGACTTATTATTAAAGTCTGTAGAGACTACTGGTATTATTTTATTAGTTTTAGGTGGGCTTTCTTATACAATAGGTTCTATTCTATACGGAATTGGTAAAAAGAAAAAGTACTTCCATTCTATATTTCATTTATTTATTTTATTAGGAAGCTTTTTACAATTTTTTTGCATTCTTTTATATGTAATGTAAGATAAGATGAGATTTTATATAATCTTGTCTCTTTTTTTCTTTAATTTAAGCATAACTTTTACGATATATCGACAATCTTTTCTTACTTATTTTGCTATACTTCTTTATTAGGGAGAGAAAAGATTATATGCAATTATCTACAGCTATAAGACAAAGGATTGTCAATTTATGTATTGATAGAAATATTTCTCTAAATCAGCTTGCTCAAGCAGCTGGTATTACTTACTCTACCCTTAATAGCTTTTTAAATGGTAAAAGCAATGATCCAAAAATGTCAACTATTTTACATCTTTGCGAAGGACTAAATATACAGATATATGAATTTTTTAAAGATGATTTATTCCTTGATGCTATATTTGAATAATATATATTAATATTAATTTTATTCTTGTTAACTTATATTTTGAATTTAATTCCTAATACTCCATATTTTTCTTGTTCTTTTTTTGAGTAAAATTTTTCTAAATCTTTCATTAATTCTTCATTACTCATTTCTTTAGATGCTAATATTTCAATTGGATATTTATTAAATTCCTTAAAATTATCATATTTTATTAAATCTTCTACTGTTACATCAATATGTTCATCTAATTTTGGTAATTTTAAAAATCTTATCTTATCACCTATTTTTATTAATTTTCTTTTTTCATCATTTAATCTTAATTCTATTCTTTTTGTTCCTCTTTTTATATATTCAAAATATTTTTCATTTAATTTCATAGTAATCATTTTTGCCTCCATTTATTTATGTAAAGGCCTAAGCAAAATTGCTCAGGCCTTTACAAATACTATGCTTACTTTTTATTGTACCACTCTTCTTTCCAACTTCCAATTCTTATATGAACACTTTGTTTATCCACAACAATGTTCAAGCAACTTGGCAACAAAACATTCAGATTTATATCTATCTTATTTGCTAGTTTCTCAAGCCACTCTTCTTCTACTTCACCTTCATTGTCCGTTGAAATTGTAACAATCTCGCCCTTTTTTAACCGCTTTACCAACTCATCTCTAATTAGTATTATTAGAATCTCCATTTTTTCGCTATTTGGATAATAGTAATTGGCTCTCATGTTCCATACATCTTCGTATACTTCGTCATTTTCACCCTGATAAAATTCTCTTATTGGATTTTCCAATATTTCTCTAAGTGCCTCCATTGCGATTCTTGCAGTTACATTGTTATACATAGTACTCCCTCCCATTTAATTATATATGGTCATACTGCAAATGGTATCTTTTATTATATCATGAATTTTCTAATATATCAACTATTATTTTTCTTGTTCATTATTAAATATATTTCAATATCCTAATTTATTTGAAACTATCCTTGTAATTATATTTTTATTTTTTAATGATGCTATTAATCTTTGTACCGTTCTATAAGGTATTTCAGTTTTTTCTGAAATTTCTTTTTGTGATATATTAGGATTTTTTATAATACACTCAAGAACTTTTTGTTCATTTGTGGTAATCTTTTTACCGTCATTTATTTCGCCATTTATTAAGCCATCTTTTGGCGTGATATTTTCATATTTAAAAGGATTTTCTCTATATTTAAATGTAACCCTCAAAAAAATGTTCCATAAATTTAAAACAACTTTTATCATAAGCTATAAAGTACCTTGAAAAATACACTTTAAATTAGTGTCATAACACCAATATTATAAAACGAAATAATGATTTAAGACATAGCTGTGCTACATTACTTGCTAAAAATGGAATATCTTTAAGAAAAATTCTAGATCTAAAAAAAGCAGAAAGATATACTCATTTAGATTCAAGTACAAAAATAAATTCTGAATCAGCAATAGAAAAAAGCATTAAATTTTAAAACTAATACAGTTATTGAAACAAATAAAAAAGATATATTAGATCTGTACTCTAATATACCTAAAAATTTAAGCATTTTCTAAAATTGTTAGAAATTTATTAGAAAACTCTAGCAATGTTATTATAAAAGCATCAAGGTTATATCTCTCAAAAGCCTTGATGCTCTTATGGTGCAGATACCCGGAATCGAACCGGGACGGATTATTAGTCCGCAGGATTTTAAGTCCTGTGCGTCTACCAGTTCCGCCATATCTGCATATTCTTTCTTAGAACAATATTTATTATAATACTATATAAGCACATTTGTCAAGTGATTTTTATTAAATTTTAAAAGATGGACTATTCATCCATCTTTATATGTTTAATAATTTATATATATAAATTATTTTTTATTTACTAAATCTTTTAAAGCTTTTCCTGCTTTGAAAACTGGAGCTTTGCTAGCTGGAATTTTTATTTCTTCTTTAGTTTGTGGATTTCTTCCTTTTCTAGCTGCTCTTTTTCTTACTTCGAAAGATCCAAAGCCTACTAATTGTACTTTGTCTCCTTTAACTAAGCTTTCTGTAATTACATCAATAAATGCATCTAAAGAAGCTTCAGCATTCTTTTTTGTGTCTCCTGTCTTAGCAGCTATAGCTGCAATTAAATCAGATTTGTTCATTTTAATTACCTCCTATTTAAGAACGAATATGTAGACTAATTCTGAATCTACTATTACTATTATTCTTCAAAGAATGACAAAATCCTTCTAATTTTAGAAACTTTTTTCTTTGTAATCTTTGGGGCTGTAAGCTTGAAGGCTAATTGGTATCTTAGAAGCTTGATTTATAGGCATTTTGCGTAGTTTCATATAGTAATGTTTTTTCCATTTTCTTTCTTCTTTTGCCTAAAAGACACTACTTTTAGCTGTTTTATATCTAATATTTTAAAATTAATTATTGAAAATAAGTAAAATAAAATACCAATTATTAAACTTAATATTAAACTTATTTTTGAATTTATATATAATTGCAAAAAATTAAATATAACTTTTGAAATTATTATAAAAATAGTAGTAGAAGCAATTGCTTTTAATATATTAATCTTTCTAATTTTAATATTAATTTCCTTTTTTAAGCAAATATAGCAAAATAATGTAACAACAATATGTGAAATTAAATTAGAAATAGCAGCTCCATTTATCCCACCCCAAAATCCACTTAGAGGTATTAAAATTTTATTCAATATATATTTTATACCTACAGCCAAAGTAATAGAAATTAGTGGAATTTTATTATCGCCAATACCAATTAAAACACCTCTTATAGTCTGTTCAATTGCAATAAAAATTATAGAAAAAGAACTTATCATAAGAATAGTAGAACCACTCGATGCATTAGGAAATAATAATTTTAATATATTATCTGCCTGAAATGCAAAAATAGCTACAGTAGGAAAAGCAATAAGAAGTCCTATTAATAAAGAAAGATTAATCCTATTTTCAACATCTGACATTTTCCCTTTAGCTTTTGCAGCTGCAATACTTGGTATAAGAGCAGTAGATAAAGTTCCACTAAAAGATAAAGGAAAATTAATTAATGTATCAACTTTTCCATTTAAAATTCCATATTGAATCTTTGCATTTTCATAATTCATAGTATGTTGTAATCCAGTAATTATAGTTTTAGAATCAATATTTTTACCAATTGTGCCTATAAGAGGAGATAATGACATTGGTATTGCTGTAAAAAGAATTTCTTTTATTGTCCTTATTATCCTTACTTCTCTATAATTAATACTAGTAAGAATTTCATACTTTATATTTGGCAATTCTTTAATATATGATAAATATAAATATCCAAACTCTATAACATTAGCAGCAGTAGTTGCTAAGTTAGCACAAGCTGCAATTGCTGATATTCCTGTAACTTTACTTAAAATAATTGCAATTTCAATAAAAAATATAGTAAAAAAAGTTTTAGTTAATTGGTCATAAGTCTGTGCCTTAGCTGCAATACTTAACCTCTCTCTTCCATTAAAATAACCTTTATAAACAGAAATAGCTGATACTAAAAAGATAGAAGGTGATAAAGCAATAAGTGACAATTCAATTTCTGGCATCCCAAGAATATTATTAGCTATCATTTTAGAAAAATAAAATAAAAAATAACTTCCTAAAATACCTATTATAGAAAAAAGAGCTAAAGAAATTTTAAAAATTTTATATGCACCCTTGTGGTCACCAACAGAAGATCTTTCAGCAACCAATTTTGAAATAGCACCTGGAACACCTATTGAAGTAATACTAAGAAGTAATGAATAAACTTGAAAACTAGCACTAGTAATAGCATTACCCTCATCTCCAAAATCATCTTTATTAGTTAAGTATAGCTTATTAAAAAGACCAAGAATCTTTACAAAAACTTGAGATAGCATAAGTGCTAATATACTTTGAAAAAAAGTTTCCTTTTTTACTTTATTTATTTTCATACTTTACCTTTCTTAGATATTTTTTGTATACATTTTGCTATGTAATTTATATGTTTTGTTTTTGAAAAAAATTCCCCAAAAGCCTTGTATTTTTCTTCATTTTGTAGGATAATATATATATGTATATTAGTACTATTTGAAAGGGATAAAATATGAAAATTTTAGATAAATTTTTAAAATGGTTAAAAACAGATAGAAACACATTTTTTACATATATACTATCTTTACTCACCATTTTTATTTTAGTAGATAGGCTAACAGAATTTTTACTAATTGTATTTACTGGTGTTGCATCTACATATTGGGGACCAATAACATATGCTATAGCACTACTTTGTCCTATATTTGCATTTTTGTTCTCTGGTTCTTCCAAATTTATAAAAAGTGATGATGATAAATTAAAATGGTTTTATGCTTACTGTATATCACTATATATAATATTTATAGTAATGCTAACAGAATGGATAAACTCAGCAGCATGGTTAGGACTACTATCACTTCCAGGTTATCCAGAAATAGCAAGCAACTTTTCTTATTTAATAAAACCAGCATTATCAGCAATTGCTATTTATCTTCCACTAGTAACAATTAGCTTCTTATTTAGAAAACTATATACAATGGTTAGTGATACAAAAGATATAGTTGACTCTATATTTGATTATGGTGGTATAGATTTATCAGATAAATCAGTTGGTTGGGGGCAATTTACAAATGAGATATTACTTGGAACTGATAAAGACCATGGTAATGCAGTAAAAATACCAGAATCTAAAAGATTTGAATCAACATTAGTTGTAGGTATATCAGGTTCTGGAAAAACATCACTAATCTTTGAACCATGGGTTGCACAAGATATAGATAAAAAATACTTCTTCAAAGAAAATGCAAAATCTTTAGCCTTTGCCGCATTAAGAACAGGACTTGCTACATTAAATGCACCATATGACAATGATTATATAAATTCACATTTTAGGCTAAATATGTTAAAACCTGTTGAATCAAGACTAAACTTATATAAAGCATATATGAAAAAGATGATATACTCAGATACAGGTTCAAATATAATATATCGTGATTTAGGTATTACATATATGGCACCAGATTATGAAACAATTTCAAAAGTCAAGGAAGTTGCAGATAACTTTGGTATTCCAGTTAATCTAATAGACCCAGACTCACCTACATTTATTGGTCTAAATCCATTTGTATTTGATGACCCAACTCAAACTGCAATTGTAATATCTACAGTTTTAAAAGGACTATATACAGATAAGAATCCAGAAATGGAATTAGCATATAGAGAAAACTTAACAAGTCAAATACTTGAAAATCTAACAATTCTTTTAAAATTAATCTATCCTAGAATGAATGAAGGAAAATTACCTAATATAGAAGATATGTTTAAATTATTAAGTAATTTTGACTTAGTAGAAAAAATGTGCAAAATACTAGAAAGTGACCCAGAACTTGCAGAAGAATATAACATGCAAATAAGTTACTTTAAGAAAAATTTCTACAAAGATAGTCCTAATAGAGAAGAAATGGAAAAGAACGTCTCTATACCACTTGCACAATTAGATACATTACTTCGTTATCCTGGTGTTAGAAATATACTATGTAATCGTTCTAATAATATTAATTATGATGAAATACTTGCAAATGGTGGTGTTACTCTAGTATGTACTAGACGTGGTGACTTAGGAGAATCTGCTCACAAAGCATTTGGACTATTCTTCTTACTATTAATGCAATATTCAGTATTAAGAAGACCTGGAAATGAAAATTCACGCATTCCACATTTCTTATATATAGATGAATTTCCAGACTTCATATGTCAAGCAACAGAACCTATATTTACTATTTATAGAAAATATAGGATAGCTAGTGTAGTATCTGCACAAAGCTTAGACCAGTTAAAAAAACACGGAGATAAGTTGGGCAATATTATAATTTCAAACTGTTCTAATAAAATAGTATTTGGTAATAACTCACCAGAAGACAATGATTGGTGGTCTAAGGAACTTGGAGAGAAGAAAGAATGGGATTTCTCTAATAGTTATGATACTGCAAAAGGTGAATATAGTCCTACTCTTGGAGGTATTAAATATAAATATAAACCAAAATATGCACCTGGTAAAGTACAATCACTTAAGTTTAAAAATTGTATGTATAAGCTTAGAGATATAAAAGGTAAATATATTAATGGTACTGCTAAGTTAGACTTCTTAGCATCTAAATATAAAGAAAAGCAACCTATTAAAACATATAACTTTGCTAAATTCACAAGTGGTATTTCAGAAGGTGAAACTCAGAAGAATAAAAAGAATAATTTCAGACTAAATCACTTTTCAGATGATGAATTAGATAATGACCCAATAAAATTAGATACATCAAACACAAACTTTTTACTAGATAATGATGATGCAATAACATATACATTTAGAAAAAATAAAAAGGATAACTAAAATTTAGTTATCCTAATATTTTTGCTTCTATATTTTTCTTTTTATACTTTCCATTCTCTTCAACGAATTCATATAAACTCTTATCTAGTTTATCATTATTTTGTTCTAAATCAGTTGTAAAATAGAATTTAATTTTATCTATAAAAAGATTATTTATAACTAACTCTTTAAACACCTCTGCCATATTTTTTTCATCTTCACACACAAATATTAGCTGTGGTATGTTATAAAAACCTGAATCGCCTGGTTCAAAATTTTTGTAAAAATCTTGCCACTGTTTCATTCTTTCAATTAGTTGTTCTTTCCATTCTTTATTTCTTCTAATAACTTCATATACAAAATCTATTTTTTTACCATCTAAATTAAACTTAATATTTGCTATTGGTTTAAAAGTTTTCCCTGTTATTTTATCAACAATTGGTGGCTTTAGTGTATAGCTTTCTATATATTTAGATTTTCTTAAATACGCTATAACAATTTGATTTCCTGATAATTTTTTCTTTATCATCTCAACAGATTTAGCATTATCAGTAGGTTGCCATTTTGTTTCTATCTCTCTAGAATTTAGTAGATATTTACCCATTTTTTCCATGCAATATACTCTATAAATACCGCTTCCTTCTGTTGCCATGAAATAATATCTTGTTAAGATTTTGCATTTAATTAATTGTTCCAATTTATTATTTAATTTATCTTGAGATGCGATATCAGCTTTTTGTAATTCTAATAATTGAAATAATTGTCTTGATGTTAAAAACTCAAACTTATTAATTAACTCTAGTATTTGAAAATGTATTTCACTTAAATGTCCCACATTAATCTTTTGTATAATTTGATTCATAGATACATAACCATCTTTTCCATCAAAGACTTTGATTTCAGAATCTCTCATTGCAAAAGGTGATACTTTTGTTTTAATATCTTTATCTGCTACCATCATAATTTATATAACCTCCATAAAAATTTTTTTGAAAGTTTTTAGCCTTTTTAGGCTAACTCAATAATTATATTATAACATATTATGTAATTTAATACAAGTTTAGTATAATTTTATTTATTTACATTTTTACTTTATTATCAATTTTATTTTCTTTTTATCTGGTAATATTTTCTTAACAAAAACTTTTACTTTTTGTCCATATATTAGCCCACTTTTGTATTCACTTAAACCTACTAGATTAGGTTTAAGTTCTACAAAAATTCCTTTTCTATCTTCTTTTATAATTCCATCTAAAACTTCTCCAACTTTTATATCCTTTATATTCTCTTCCCATGTTCCTAATATCTCTTTATAGCTTACATCTATTTTCTTTTCTTCCTTATTTATTTCTTTTACAATTACAGGAATTCTTTGTCCAATATCCAATCTTTCTGCAGGAGACTTCATTCTAGCAACTGAAATATCTTCTATGTGCAAAAGACCAACAGTGCCACTACCTATATCTATAAATGCACCATATGGCTTAATATTTTTTACAATACCATTTATAATCTCTCCCTTTTTCAATTCATTTATAGCCCAATTTAAGCTCTCTTCTTGAGCAGATTTTCTTGATAACATATAAACATTATTTTTCACATCTTCAATTTTAAACTGTACAAAATGATTATTATTTAAATATATACCCAATTTATTTTTTGGTATTATTCCAATCCTATCATTTCCTAAATCTATATAAGTATTACCATTTTCCTGTTTTTTTACAAAACCTTCTAAAACCAAGCCTTTTTCTTTAGCTAAGTTCAATTCATCTAAAGTATACAATTTTTTATTTTCATTCCAACCTTCTGGGTTATACTTTTGATATATATTATTATTAATCATATTCTCTTTAGTTCCTCTTATATATTTTTATTCTTTTGTTAAACTTAATATTTCATTTTTAGTTAAATATCTCCATTTACCTAATTGAAGATCTTTTACATCTATTTCTCCTATTTTACTTCTATGAAGTGCTAATACTTTTTTATTAATTGCTTCACACATTTTTCTTACTTGTCTATTTTTTCCTTCATGTATAACAATTTGTATTCTTGATAAGTTTTTTTCATTATCTATTTTTAATATTTTTACTTTAGCTTTTTTTGTTTTATATATTTTATCATTCTCACATATTTCAACACCATTTTTTAGCATTTCAATATCTTGCTCAGTAACTTTTCCAACAACTGTAGCATTATATGTTTTCTCTATCTCGTTTTTAGGATGAGTTACTTTATTAATAAAATCTCCATCATTACTAAGTAAAAGAGCTCCTGATGTAAACATATCTAGCCTTCCTACTGGTACTAATCTTACATTTATTCCTTTTAATAGATCCATTACTGTATTTCTATTAAACTGATCTTTTACAGTTGTTACATATCCTATTGGTTTGTTTAATAAAATATATACTTTTTCCTCTTTTTTTTCTAATATTTTTCCGTTATATTCTATTTTATCTAAGCCAACTCTAACTTTAGTTCCTAATTCTGTAACAACTTTGCCATTCACTTTTATTTTCCCAAGTCTAATAAGTTCTTCAGATTTTCTTCTTGAAGCAATCCCCATTTCTGCAAGGAATTTTTGCAATCTTTCTTCCATTTTCTCTCCCCTTAATTTTGTTTTATTTGCTTATCTAATTTATCTATTATATCTCTAAAATATTTTGGCAGTTCTGATTCAAAATGCATTTTTTCCCCTGTAATTGGATGCATAAATTCTAAAATTGTACTATGTAACATTTGCCCATGTATTCCAAACTCATTTTTTCCATTTGAATATATTTCATCACCTACTATTGGATAGCCAATCTGTGCCATATGTACTCTTATTTGATGAGTTCTACCTGTATCTATCTTTACTTTTATTAGTGTATATTTATCATACCTTTTCTCCACTTTTATATGTGTAATAGCTTTTTTTCCATCTTTTCTTACAGCCATTTTCTTCCTATCATTTAAGCTTCTTCCTATTGGCATATCAATAGTTGCTTGATCCTCTTTAAGTATTCCTCTTATTAATGCTGTATATATTTTTACTACTTTTCTTTCCTTTATCTGGTTACTTAAATTAATATGTGCTTTATTTGTTTTCGCTACTATCATTAAACCAGAGGTATCTTTATCTAACCTATGTACAATTCCTGGTCTAATTTCTCCTCCTATACCTGATAGACTTCCTTTGCAGTGACTTAATATTGCATTAACTAAAGTACCCTCTTTATTTCCAGCACCGTGGATGCACTACCATCCCTTTTGATTTATTTATAACTAAGATATCATTATCTTCATAAACAATATCTATTGGTAATTTTTGAGGCATTAATTTTGATTCTACAGGATTTTTTATTATAATCTTTATAATATCACCATTTTTTATTTTATACGAATCTTTTACTTGCATTCCATTTACTAAAATCTCCTGCTGTTTTATTTTTTTTTGTGCATTACTTCTAGATATGTCTAAATTAAGGCTTGCTATATAAATATCAAGCCTTTGATTTATTTCATTTTCTGTTACTTTATATAATTTCTCATCCATTAGCATTTTCTCTTTCATAAATAATAAAGTTATCATCTTTATATAATTCTTTGTAATTATCATCTCTTGAAATTAACATATTTAATTTAGAATTTGTTTTTGTCATTACATGTGTAATATCATATTCTTCAAACTTGGTTTCATAATATGTTCCTATTCCTGATATATTCATATAGTCTGAAAAGATATCTTGTCCATCATATTTACCATCATCTCCTTTTTCACCATTAAATTCTGGTGTATATAAGTCACATCTTGAATCTATAAATACTGGTATATCTTCAAATAAAAGATAGCTTCCATAGTTATAGTCATTAAACAATTTTATATTTTTGTAATCTAAATTTTCTTTTATCCATTTTGATGCTTCTACAGGATATGATGACTCTATTATATATGATGCTCCTATACTTGGTGAATACACATAATAACTAATTGAAAATGCAAATAATATTGTTAATACTTCACCCACAGCTGTAGTCATAAAATCTATAACTTGCTCTGTTCCTCTCTTATCATATTTATTTATTAAATCAACTAATATTTTAGCAAGCACAATTCCTCCAAAAAGTATAAGCATTGATACTTGCCTTCTACTTGTTAATGCTAAAAATGTTAATCCTCCTAAGAAGAATAAGTCTCTTAACTTTATCTTCACATTTGTAAATATTAATAATGCTATAGTAAGTGTTAAGCAAAATAAAGTTGATTTACTTTGTATTAATGTAAGTGGTAAGTGCTCACTTATGCTACTTGTTGTATTTCCTTGCATAATCTTAAGTGTATAAGTATATGGCATATCTTTTATTGGAGTTAATAGTCCAGTAAAAATGCATATTATCATTATAATTATAAGCCATTTAACTCTATCTAACTTTTCAATTTCTAATTTATATGGCCTTTTTCTTTTTTCTACCATTTTAGCTTTAGCCGCTTCAAACCTTACTTGCTCTTCTTCTACTTTTTTATTTAAATCTATAATCTTTTTTTGATATGAAGATGCTACATCTTTAGATACTTTTTTAAGCTTTTTATTTGCTCGTTTTATAGATATATCTAAATATTTTGAGTATATCCTATGTGGTAAATGTGCATCTATTAATAGTTTTACTAGGTATTCTCCTATATATGGTAGGTATAGCACAAAGTAGAATGGAAAAACTGCTGAGTGTAAATTTGCTATCAATATTGGTATTATAATTAATCCTAATGCATATCGCTTTTTTCCACTTTCTAAAAATTTCTCTATAAAAAGTATTGTAAGTACAAATAATATAAATGTAACAAGCTGTGCTCTTGCTGCTACATAGTCTTTCATTATATACATTTGTCCAAGTGCTATTGCAAATGACACTAATTGATTTTTTGTTATTTTCTTTAAAGTAAAATATAGCAAAAGTCCTAATATAATTGATAATATTACAGTTGAAATGTATAGTCCTGTAAAACCACCTAAAAAGTCATATATTAAAGACATTATAACATCATATAGCCAATGTGGATATGTATATGGTAAATCATGCATAGAAAAATGATCTTGACCATCTATACCATATTCTCTAATACCTTGACCTACTGCTATTGTATAAAAAGTATCATTTTGAAAACTTTTAGGTGTTATGGCAAAGCAAAATATTGCTATACAAAATATTGCTAATATATTAAATGCTATACTTGTTAATTTTTTATTTTGCTCTTTATCTGTACTTACTTTCTTTTTCTTTACTTTTTTAATATTAATATTATCTTCCATCTTTAAATTTCTTCCCTTTATTTAATTTAATAAGTATTTGTTAACTATTGTTATAATAAGCATTTGTAAGCTTATGTTAATTATCTGTTAATTATTTTATAACTAAATTGTAAATTTTATTTGGAACATATATTTCTTTTATAATATTTTTCCCTTGTAATAACATTTTTATTTTTTCATTATCATGTACAATTTTTTCTACTTCTTCTTTGCTTAAATCTTTTTTAATCTTTATTGTAGCTTTCAATTTTCCATTAAATTGTATAGGTAATTCAAAAGTATCTTCTTCTATTTTACTTTCATCATACTCAGGCCAATTTTCATAAGCTATACTTTCACTATTTCCTAACACATTCCATAACTCTTCAGTTATATGAGGAGCTACTGGATTTAATAATTTTAAAAATCCTTCAGCATATTTTCTAGGAAATATATTCTCTTTCATTACAGAATTAACAAATATCATCATTTGTGATATTGCTGTATTAAAATCCATATTCTCATAATCTTTTGTTACTTTCATTACAGTATAATTATAAACTCTATCAAGTTTTTCATTATCATTATCCACAATTTTGCCACTATCTGTGTATAATCTCCACACTCTGTCTAAGAACTTTTTAGAACCGTCTATACCATTTGGATCCCATGGTTTACTACTTGATATAGGGCCCATAAACATTTCATATATTCTTAAGCTATCTGCGCCATATTCTTTTACCATATCATCAGGATTTATAACATTGCCCTTTGATTTACTCATTTTCTCTCCATTAGTTCCTAATATCATTCCTTGATGACGTAATTTTGCAAATGGTTCTTTTACTGGTACAATTCCCTTATTATATAAGTAGTTATTCCAAAATCTTGAATATAGTAAATGACCTACAGCATGTTCTGGACCT
>ERZ1643246.1499-NODE-1499-length-25351-cov-9.958491_pt1 | contig 25351 bp, 25 predicted proteins | sample MGYA00579265_ERZ1643246 | MGnify/ENA primary metagenome ERZ1643246 (study PRJEB29033, sample SAMEA4952261) | chicken gut metagenome | biome: Broiler Chicken; feature: Gastrointestinal Tract; material: Caecum | place: Ireland | collected 2018 | study: Broiler...
GAGGACTGAAAATCCTCGTGTCTCTGGTTCGATTCCGGAACTAGGCACTTTTGGGGTATTAGCTCAGTTGGTAGAGCACTTGACTTTTAATCAAGTTGTCCGGGGTTCGAATCCCCGATGCCTCATAAAAAAGACGTGAAGTTTGACTTCACGTCTTTTTTATTACTCTGAATTGTATACAGAGCAATGATCTATGATTTAGAAATCCATGAGATTTAATTTTTCCTGTCGGCTTAGATGCTTGATAAATTGCTCCCTGCTCATGGCTTGCTGCTGTGTGAGATAGGCTTCGTAATAGACCAGGGTTACTGGAATACGGGAACGGGTATATTTTGCTCCTTTGCCGGAATTATGGGCTTTCAGACGTTGTTCCAGATTGTTTGTCCACCCGGTATAGAGTGTCCCATCAGAACATTCAAGGATATAAGTGTAGTTCATAGTGCCTCCTGCAGTCAAAGTCAGATTAGAATGATCTATGTAGAGGGATGCCTTTGGAGAGGACATCCCGGTCTATCTCAAGCAATCGATCAAAGGTATCTCAATCAAAAAGAAGAAATATTGTAAGGAAAATCGACTGCGTATTTTCTTTTGCGTCTTCTATATTATACGCAAAATCGGCAGTTTTGTGAAATGTTTTATGAATAGAAAAAAGACATCCCATACGGTGAAGTATAAGATGTCCTTTGATTCATGGGGAGTGATTCAGGGAAGATAAGTAATCGGGTCAATTGGCTGTTCATCTTTGGTCATGGCAAAGTAGAGATTGCTTCCTTCTATGCTGTAGTATTTGCTCGGTTCTGCGACATAGCCTAGAATGGTTCCTTCTTTAACAGTTTGTCCTTCTTCTACTAACAGATCACTCAGTTGTCCGTACACAGCTTGATAGCCATTTCCCATATCCATGGTGATGGTGGTTCCTGTTTTGGCATTGTTTTCAATGGAAGAAATAGTACCGTTGGAAGCTGCCTTGACAGGAGCTCCTACGACTGCTTTGATTACAATAGCAGGATTAAGCTTGTATTGATCAAGTGTGGAAAAATAAGTGGTATTTTCCATACTGTAATCCATCATCAATTCCCCTTCGACGGGCCATTGCATCAGAGAAGCTTCTGTAAAATTCACTTCCGGAAGTACAGATGCGGAAGTGCTCTGTGTGTCCTCAGTTGTATCAGAGGAATCCAAGGAGGAGGTGTCAGATTCTTCCTGCATAGATTCCGAGGATTCATCTTCGGGGGGATCTGTCGGTTCAACCTCTGTAATTTCTGTATTTTCATCTTCATCGGCATTCAAGTCTGCCTGCACATCATTGGTATCCACATCCATGGAAGGATTTTCTTCTTCCTGAGCAAGTTCCTCGCTGTTTTCTGCTTCCGGCAGAGATTCTTTCGTGGTTTGAGTTCGAGACTGGAACAAAGTAATTCCCAAGGCAATAATGGCGGCAAGAAGTACGCCATTTACAATAATTCTCGTGATGGTTCCTTTTTTCATATTTTTCACCTCTTAATCTTTTCTATAAAGATAGGGTTGCCAGATTCTGAGAGTCTATGCAGAAGTTTTCATTTTATTTATCAGATGTGGAAAGACTTTTTAGGATCTGGAAGAACTTAAGGTGAGTTTGGGAAAATACCAGGTGAGAATTTCGTCAAAAGTATTGCCTTCTTTTGCCATGGCATCTGCTCCATACTGACTGAGTCCGAGTCCGTGCCCCTGTCCTTTGCAGATAATTTTGATGGAATTCTCCTGAAGCTGAATGGAAAAACAGCTGGAAGGCAGATTCATGTCAAAACGGAAAGATTCGCCGGAGAGAGATGTGGTGTCGGCCTTTAAGGAGAGTACATAGCCTGCGGAGTCGACCTGCTGAATTTCAAGAGATTCAGGAAGCTGCTCTTTGGAGAACGTTTTCTCGGTCAGATAATCAGGAGCATCAAGATCCCAGGAACTATCCACAGACTGCAGGTAAGAATAAGAAGAATTGTGGAAAACTTCCTCTCCATCGCGGGTTTTTCCACAATTAGAACGGTGATAAGGGACCAGGCAGGGGGTTTCCTGAAAAGTGAGAATTTGATTTTTCGTTTTTTCAACGGCGTCATAATATTGATCCGGAAGAAAGAGAAGACGTAACCAGGAAGCTGTGTCAAAAATTTCTGAAAATGTATTTTCAAGAATTTCCTGCGAGGATTCTCCCTGGGATTCCTGATAAATAAAATTAGTCCGGGCGAGGACAGCCTGGGATTTTAAGGCTTCCGGTTCCTGATTTTGATCGATTTGAAGGCTGAGCAGATAAGGCAGGAAGTCTTCGCAGTCAAATTTCTGGAGAAATATACATGCCTGAGTGCCATGAAGAAAAAAGGTACATAAAAAAGGGAGAAAAATAAGAAGAAAGCAAGAGGAGAAAAAGAGAGAAAAATAAGTTTTCATATTCAACCGCCGATGCGTTGTTCTCCTTACTAAATTATGTACCTGATTTTCGGGATATTCTGATTTTTGAAGGGCTTCTTTTTTCTACAGACGTAAACCTTTGACATCTTTGATTCGAGAGAGAATGACATGGGTTTTTAAGCTTGTAACCCCCTCCAGACAGTCGATTTCCTCGCGGATAAAATGGTCTAATTCATCCTGACAGGATGCCACAGCATGGACGTGGAGACAACAATTTCCACTCATGCGGTAGATTTGCGTTACGGTGTCATTTTTATCAAGCTGTGCGATGATGGAATTTAAGAATTGGGGCTGCGCCTCAATTTCCAGATAGCAGGATACCGCTCCATTGATTTTCTGAGGATTTATGATTGTAGTATATTCTTCAATAATTCCTTTCTTCTCCAGAGCGTCAATACGGCTTTTGACAGCGACTCTGGAAAGTCCGACAAGTTCCCCGATTTCGGAATAAGAATACCGGGCGTTTTTTGTGAGTAATGTTAAAATTTTTTGATCAAGAGAATCTAATCCATCTAAATACATAAGGTACTCCTTTTTGATGTTTGGGTATTATTTAACTTGAGATATTATACCATGTTTTTTGGAATTCGAAAAGAAAGTTTTGATTGACGAATAGTGTTATATTTGATATTATTTTTTACAAATAGTATGAATTAACTTACAAAAGGAATGATATCAAGTGGATTATAATCTGACAGAGGGAAGTATTACCAGAAATCTTTTAAAGTTCGCTTTTCCGATGATGGTGGGAAATCTTCTGCAGCAGTTCTACAATGTGGCAGACACTTTAATTGTGGGTCGTTTTCTGGGGGCAGATGCCCTTGCGGCGGTGGGATCTTCTTATACTTTGATGACTTTTCTCACTTCAATTTTGCTGGGGCTCTGTATGGGAAGCAGCGCTTTTTTTTCCATGCAGTTCGGAAGACAAGACTATGACAAAATGAAAAACGGAATTTTTCTGTCTTTTTCTATGATTGGAATTGTGACAATTGTTTTGAATGTTTTTGTAGTCACCCAGATTGATTTTATTATCCGGGTCTTACAAGTGCCGACAGAGGTGACAGAACTGATGAGAGAGTATCTGTTTTGTATTTTTTTCGGCATTGCGGCTACTTTCTTATATAATTTCTTTGCAAATTTGCTCAGGGCAGTGGGAAATTCTGTGGTGCCTCTGATTTTTCTGGCAGTGTCTTCGGTTCTCAATATTATTTTAGATCTGGTTTTTGTGGTGGTTTTTCACTGGGGTGTCAGCGGCGCGGCCATTGCCACAGTATTTTCCCAGTATGTGTCGGGGATCGGTCTGGTTTTCTATTATTACCTGAAGTTTCCGGGAATACGTGTGGAGAGAAGACATATGTACTGGAGCGGGAATACTTTGCGGGATATTACAGGTCTGTCGTTTCTTACCTGTATTCAGCAATCGATTATGAACTTTGGAATTCTCATGGTTCAGGGACTGGTCAACAGTTTTGGAACTGTTGTGATGGCTGCATTTGCGGCCGCGGTGAAGATTGACTCTTTTGCCTACATGCCGGTGCAGGATTTTGGAAATGCATTTTCCACTTATATCGCACAGAATTATGGAGCCAGAAAAGGAGAGCGTATTCGAAAAGGAATTAAGAGTGCGGTGATTGTCTCGTTTCTCTTCTGCCTTGTGATCAGTTTTTTGGTGTTTACATTTGCGAGACCGTTGATGACCATTTTTATCGAAGCAGATCAGGTGGAGATCATCCGCGTGGGAGTCGGATATCTGCGGATTGAAGGAGCTTTTTATTTTGGAATTGGTTTTTTGTTTTTGTTTTATGGATTTTACCGGGCAGTGAATCTGCCGGGAATGTCTGTGGTACTGACTGTGATCTCTCTTGGAACAAGGGTGTTGCTGGCTTATCTGCTGTCAGCAGTTCCGGCAATCGGTGTGACCGGGATCTGGGCGGCAGTTCCCATAGGATGGGGATTGGCAGATCTGGCCGGGGCGGTATATTATATTCGTTACCGAAAGAAATTGGTGAAGATGTGAAGTTATTCCGCGTATGAGTGCAGGGAGTTTTTCCATATACAAAAAAGTATGCTGTTTTGTCTGGTTTTGGCAGAGCAGCATACTTTTTTTGAGATATTTAGGATGCCATGGGGCATACAAAGAAATACATTACGATGAAGTGACAGATACTTCCGGCCATGACGAAAACATGAAAGATTTCATGGGATCCAAAATTCTTATGTTTGGAGTCGAAGATTGGAAGCTTCAGTCCATAGATGATACCTCCGATGGTGTAGATGATACCTCCGGCCAGGAGCCAGGCAAATCCTGCATGGGGAAGTGCGCGGTAGATGGGAACCAGTGCCAGGACACACAGCCATCCCATGCCAATGTAGAGAACGGAAGATACCCATTTCGGACAGGTAATCCACACTGCCTTGAAGATAATTCCGATGACGGCAATTGACCATACCGCGATACAAAGCCCGTATCCCAGAGTATTATTCAGGGAAATCAGGCAGACCGGTGTGTAGCTTCCGGCAATCATAATAAAGATCATCATATGATCGATTTTTCGAAGTCGGCGGTTCACTTTATCTGTGGAGTCTACGGAATGGTAGACGGTACTTGCCGTGTAGAGAAGGAACATGGTCAGTATGAAAATAGCCAGAGGGATGATGGTGCCAATCTCTGCGGTGTGGGATGCTTTAAATAATAGAGGAACTGCTCCGATCAGAGCAAGCAGCATTGCAATTCCATGGGTAATTGCACTTCCTGGATCTTTAAGTTTAAGTGTCATAGAAAGTCGCCTCCTAGTATTTTAAAAACTGTTATATATGGTTTTAAAAACTACATCAAAAGTATATGATTACTATAACACTTTTTATTCAAAAATCAAGGACAAATTGGAAATTTTTCAAATCAGATGTATTGTTTTCCATTTTCCAGTCATTACTCTGAATAGAGAGATCAGGTAATTGACACACCAGCCAATGGGAACTGCCATCCAGACAGCCTGAATTCCCCAACTGTGGGCAAAACAATTGGCAATCAGCACCCGCAGTGTGAGATTGGCAAGGTTTGCCAGGGTGAATATCAACATGTCTCCAGATGCTCTTAAGATTGCATCAGTACAGCATTTCAGTCCGATGAACAGGAAAAAGAAAGACTCGAAATGAACATAGGCGGACGCCACAAAGAAGGCTTCCGTGCCCGATGAGGTATCCAGAAAGCCGCTTAAAAATAAGGTGCCAAACAAATTCAGGATTACACAGATGATCACAGCGATGGTACCATCGATGAGGTAACAGGTTTTGTAGGCCTGTTTGACCCGGTCTGGCTGTCTCGCTCCGAGATTTTGGGCTGAGAAGGCGGACATGGCGTTTCCCACTGCGGTCATAGGGACAATGCAGATGGATTCGATTCGCATTCCGGCAGTATATCCGGCCATGACGGAAGAGCCAAAGCTATTGACCACAACCTGTACCAGCAGCATACCGATATAGACGATAGACTGCTGAAGGATTGATGGAACGCCTATTTTCACCATTTTCCAGCTGATAGCAGCGTCGTAGAGTTTTGGGGAAGAAGGAAGATTTTCCCCATAGCCTTTTCGAAGACGCCGCATAAGCAGCAGGAAGGAAATCACAGAGGAGATGCCCTGTGCGATCAGAGTTCCCACGGCGACTCCGAAAACTCCCCAGTGAAAGACAATGACAAAAGTCAGATCCAAAAAGATATTCAGGACAGAAGAGAAAATCAACAGGTAGAGAGGCGTCTTGGAGTCTCCCATGGAGTTGAAGATGGAGGCCAGAGTGTTGTACATAAATAAGAAGGGCAGTCCGTAAAAATAAATACGCAGGTAGACGCCGGCATCTGTCAGTACGTTTGCCGGTGTATCCATCAAAAGTAGTATTTCCTGATAAAAGAATGCCCCAAATATGCCCAGGAGAATACTGATTCCCAGAAAATTAAACAGTGCTGTGAAGATAGATGTTTTCATTTTTTTCATATTCCCGGCGCCAAGGTATTGGGAGATGATCACAGAACTTCCGATTCCGCCGCCAATAGCGATGGCGATGAAGACATTGGTGATTGCGTAGGAAGCGCCCACCGCGGCCAATGCATTTTCACCCACATATTTTCCGACGACAGCTGAATCCACAAGATTATAAAACTGCTGGAACAGGTTTCCAATCATCATGGGAATCGCAAAGGTGAGCAGAGTTTTCCCGGGAGAGCCTGACAGCATATTGTTTTTTTTCATAACAGATACCTTCCTTATCATAATCTCAGTACATTATATAGTAAAAAGAGAAAAATGAAAACATGGGAATGAGATTAGATATGATGGTATAAATTCCTCTTTTTTACAGATACTACGATTATCTATAACGATGAAGATAAAAAACGGAGGGATTATGATATGAAAGCTACAGGTATTGTCCGCAGAATTGATGATCTCGGGAGAGTGGTAATCCCTAAAGAGATAAGACGTACTCTGCGGATTAAGGAAGGGACTCCATTGGAAATTTTTACAGACCGCGAGGGAGAAATCATTCTGAAAAAATATTCTCCTATTGGAGAGTTGAGTATTTTTGCGAAGGAATATTCGGAGGCCTTGACACAGACGACTAGTTTTATCTCCTGCATTGCAGACCACGATCAGATCGTAGCAGCTTCGGGTGCGGGGAGCAGGGATTTCCAGGGGAAAGAGATCAGCCCGGAACTTGAGATTCTGATCAGTAAAAGGGAGGCGCGATGCAGCAAGAGAGGGGAGAGGGAGTATATTCCTGTGGTACTAGGGCAGCAGAACGATCCTCCCACACAGGTGATCTGGCCGATTATCTGTTCCGGAGACGCAATTGGAGCCGTGATTCTGATGGGAAAGGATGAGAAAGAAATCATGGGGGACACGGAGAAAAAACTGGTGCAGACAGCCGCCGGCTTTTTGGGCCGGCAGATGGAGCAGTGATCTGTCACAGCAGATAGAATTCCTCCAGTGTCATTCCCGTCCATTTCAGGTAGACGGATAGAGATTTGGTGACGTACCGGATATGCCAGGGTTCCCAGGGATATCCGGTGATTTTTTGTTTGTCTTTCGGATAACGGATGATGAATCCATACAGAGGGGCATGAATCTGAAGCCACTTTCCCTCGGGAGTATCAGCGAACGATTCATCCAGAGCCAGACCAATACGGGGGCAGGAGACATCCAAGGCTAATCCGCTCTGGTGTTCGCTGGCTCCGGGGGGAGCAATCTGAGAGCTTCCATTGTAGAGTTCTTTCTGGCGCTCATAGGAACGGTAGCCGGAGATTCCATAGAGATGGATCTGGCAGGACGCTGCGTGGGCGAAGAGTGCGCGGGCAGCATAAGCTGTCTGGGGTTCCAGCAGTCTTTTCGGATCAGATAAAAGCGCGTCAAAGGGGATTTGGGCGTCAATCAGACAGATGGGACGGTAATCCGGCGGAAGAGGGCAGGAACGGTTGATTAGACGGGTATGTACAGACATAGAAAACCTCCTTTTACTTCTTATATTTTTATGAAGTAAAAAGAGGTTTTATGATGATTTTCAGTTAGAATAAATCTTCTTCACTGTAGAGACTTTCGGTCCCCACCTCATCCAAAAGCTGTGCCTTCAGGTCATATAATTTCTGGGACAGATCCACGTATACCTCATGAGGGTTGACGAGACGTTTGGACTCTTCCCATAAGGTGTCCATCTCCTTTCGGCAGTATGCCTGCAGTTCCATGACAGATGGCGATTTGTAGACAGTTTTTCCATTGAGGAAGATGGGCTTGAGAAGTTCTCTCAGGACGTAAGTGCCACCCAGAATCCGTGTCCGTTTCCAGGTGTCAATGGGGTCAAAGATAACCATGGTCTCATTTTCATCAAACTGCTCATCGGTGAGACAGATGAGATCTGCCTTTATTTTTCCAGTGGACTTGTTATAAATTCTGTAAATAGTCTTATCTCCCGGGTTGGTTACCTTCTCTGTATTCTCAGAAAGCTTGATCTTCGGGATAAATTTATCGCTGCCTTTGTCTTTGATGGCGGCCAGCTTGTAAACTCCTCCGAAAGCAGGATTGTCTTTGCTTGTAATCAGGTTCGTACCCACGCCCCAGGAGTTAATCTTGGCATCCTGGGCTTTGAGACTGTCAATCAGATATTCATCCAGATCGCTGGACGCAGAAATGATAGCATCGTCAAAACCGGCGGCAGCTAGCATTTTGTAAGCTTCTTTGGAGAGATATGCCAGATCCCCGCTGTCCAGACGGATTCCGTACCGTGTGAGCGGAATGCCCTCTTCTCTCATCTCCTCGAATACCCGGATAGCGTTAGGAACACCGGATTTCAAAGTATCGTAGGTGTCCACAAGGAGGATACATGCATTGGGATAAAGCTTCGCGTAAGTCTTGAATGCGGTGTATTCATCCGGAAAGCTCATGATCCAGCTGTGGGCATGGGTTCCGGAGAGAGGAACATTGAACATCTGGCCGGTCAGAACGTTTGAAGTGCCCACACAGCCTGCGATAATCGCAGCTCTTGCGCCGAAGATACCTGCATCCGGTCCCTGGGCGCGGCGCAGGCCGAATTCCATAATACCGTCTCCCCGTGCAGCATAGACAACACGGGATGCCTTGGTGGCAATCAGACTCTGATGGTTGATGATATTTAAGATGGCTGTCTCCAGGAGCTGTGCCTCGATCACCGGAGCGATGACTTTTAAGAGGGGCTCATGGGGAAATACAACCGTACCCTCCGGAATTGCGTAAATATCTCCTGTAAAGTGAAATCCTGACAGATATTCCAGGAAATCTTCATCGAAGGTGTTCAAGCTGCGGAGATATTCGATGTCTTCTTTTGTAAAGTTCAGGTTTTCCACGTACTCAATCACCTGTTCCAGACCACAGGTGATTGCATAACCTCCACCACATGGGTTTTCACGGTAGAAGACGTCGAAAATTACGGTTTGATCCGTTGGATTTTTAAAGTAACCCTGCATCATGGTCAACTCATAAAAATCCGTCAGCAGAGTTAAATTATTTGCTCTCATATTTTTTCTCCTATTCTTTCATATGTTTTTCACGAGATAAACGGAAACTATCACGTCCCACTGACTTTAATATTCCTATTATACCACATGTTTTCTTAATGTAAAACGGAAAAACCTGTGCTATAATGAAAGAAAAAATGACATGTAAAAGTCTGGTGAAAAAATTTGAAAAAAAAATAAAAAAGTACTTGCATTCTTGGGAGACATAGTATATAATTCATTTTGTCGCGTGAATAGGGCTATCGCCAAACGGTAAGGCAACGGACTCTGACTCCGTCATTTCCAGGTTCGAATCCTGGTAGCCCTGTCAGATGAAGAAGGAATTTGCAGATGTCTGCAGGTTCCTTTTTTTCGTATAATGAGAAAGAACTTATCACAATGAAGAGGGAAAGCTTTTTTCGATTACACAAAGTGAGAAAATATATCGAGTGGGATATGAGAAAAAGAATGGAGGAAAATCATGAGTTATCAGTTTCGAAGTAAGGTAAGATACAGTGAGACCGATGAGTCAGGCAGATTGACTCTGACTGCTATATTGAATTATTTTCAGGATTGCTGCACCTTCCAGTCCGAGGAGGTTGGTCTTGGCATGGAGCGTCTGAGAAAAGTGCACAGAGGCTGGGTGTTGTCCTCCTGGCAGATAGACATAGACAGATATCCGGATCATGGAGAGGAATTGGTGGTGGAGACCTGGCCTTATGACTTTAAGGGATTTCTTGGCATGAGAAATTTCCTGCTCAGTACTGCCAAAGGGGAAGTGTTGTGTAAGGCCAATACGATCTGGAGTTTTATGGATGCGGATGCGGGAATTCCAGTGAAATTAAAGCCGGAAGATATCAGTGCCTATGAACTGGAACCAAAACTGGATATGGAATATGCGCCAAGAAAGATTAAACTTCCGGAAAAAGGCGAGAAAAGAGAGGGCTTTTTGGTGCAGAAACATCACCTGGACACCAATCACCATGTGAATAACAGCCAGTATATCCAGATGGCATCGGAGTATCTCCCGGAAGATTTTCAGATTAAAAGGATGCGGGCAGAGTATAAGATACAGGCCAGACTCGGCGACCGTATTTATCCATGGGTCTCCTGGGAGGAGGGACGCTGTGTGGTGTCACTCAATCAGGAAGATGGAAAACCATATGCCATTGTGGAATATCTTCAGAATAAATAAGAAAAAGGGGAAGAAGGAATGATTCAGCTAGGAAGAAAACAGAAACTGCAGGTAGTCAAAAAAGTGGATTTCGGTGTCTATCTGGGAGAAAAAATGGATGCAGACGCAGCCAGCCGGGTACTTCTCCCGGCAAAGCAGGTGCCGGAGGGAATCAAAGAAGGAGATTTTTTACAGGTATTTCTGTATAAAGATTCTTCAGACCGTATGATTGCCACGACCCGAGAGCCGGCATTTCAGGTGGGGGAGACAGCGGTCTTGAAAGTAAAACAAGTCTCAAAGATCGGGGCCTTTTTGGATTGGGGTCTGGAGAAAGATCTGCTCCTCCCGTTTCGGGAGCAGACATTCCGGGTGAGAGAAGGACAGGAATGCCTCGTGGCACTGTATGTGGATAAGAGTGACAGACTCTGTGCTACGATGAAAGTCTATCCCTATCTGTCCCTGAGAACACCTTATGGCATCAACGATGAGGTAACCGGCCGGGTCTACGAGATCAGCGAGAGATTCGGGGTTTTTGTGGCGGTGGATGACCGTTACTGTGCATTGGTTCCAAAAAGAGAAGCACAAGGAAAATTTAAGCTGGGAGAGGTGCGCAAATTCCGTGTGACGGAAGTGAAAGAAGACGGAAAAATGGACTTGAGCGCGCATCAGAAAGCCTATCTGCAGATCGGAGAGGATGCGAAAATGGTGCTGCAGGTGATTGATGAGTTCGCAGGGGTTCTTCCTTTTGATGACAAAGCTTCTCCCCAGGTGATACAGCGGGAGTTCGGCCTGAGTAAGAATGCTTTTAAGAGAGCAGTGGGACATCTATTGAAAAATGGAGAGGTTGAAATCCGGGACGGAAGAATTTACAGAAGAGATTCCTGAGAACTTCCAGCAGGGTGCAGCGAGCATAAGAAGGAGAATCTGGAATGAATTTTACACATCTTCATGTCCACACAGAATACAGTCTGTTGGACGGATCAAATAAGATAAAAGAATATGTGGACAGAGTAAAAGAGCTGGGGATGGACAGTGCGGCCATCACAGACCATGGCGTGATGTATGGGTGTATCGATTTCTACAAAGCCTGTAAAAAAGCAGGGATCAATCCCATTCTGGGATGTGAGGTTTATGTCGCTCCAGGTTCCCGCTTTGATAAAGAGGCAGGAAACGGAGAGGATCGTTACTATCATCTGGTGCTTCTGGCAGAAAACAATCAGGGATACAGTAATCTGATGAAAATTGTGTCGAAGAGCTTTGTGGAAGGATTCTATTACAAACCCAGGGTGGATCTGGATCTTCTGAGAGAGTATCATGAGGGATTGATTGCACTCAGTGCCTGTCTGGCAGGTGAGGTGGCCAGATATCTGACCAGGGGAATGTACGAGGAAGGAAAAAAGGCGGCGCTTTGCTATGAGGAAATTTTTGGAAAGGGAAATTTCTTTCTCGAACTTCAGGATCATGGAATACCGGAGCAGCAGACAGTAAATCAGCAGCTTCTGCGTATGCATCAGGAGACGGGAATTGATCTGGTAGCCACCAATGATGTTCATTATACTTACGCGGAAGATGAGGCGCCCCATGATATCCTGCTGTGCATACAGACAGGGAAGAAATTGACCGACGAGAATAGGATGCGTTATGTGGGGGGACAGTATTATGTGAAGTCGCCGGAGGAGATGGAGCAGCTGTTTCCGTATGCTGAGGAGGCACTGGAGAATACTTATAAAATCGCCCAGAGATGCCATGTGGAAATTGAGTTCGGTGTGACAAAACTTCCCAAATACGATGTGCCGGAAGGATATTCTTCCTGGGAGTATCTGAACAAACTGTGTTTTGAAGGGCTGGAAGAGAGATATCATCCGGTGACCAAGGAATTGAAAGAGCGCTTGAACTATGAACTGGATACCATCCGGACAATGGGTTATGTGGATTATTTCCTGATTGTATGGGACTTCATAAAATATGCCCGGGATCATGGGATTATGGTAGGGCCGGGCAGGGGAAGCGCGGCAGGAAGCCTTGTGGCCTATACTCTGGGAATTACCAAGCTGGATCCCATCCGTTATGACCTGCTGTTTGAACGTTTTCTGAATCCGGAACGTGTGTCCATGCCGGATATCGATGTGGATTTCTGTTACGAGAGAAGACAGGAAGTCATTGACTATGTAGTGCGTAAATATGGAAAAGACCGGGTGGTTCAGATTGTGACCTTCGGTACACTGGCTGCGAGAGGTGTCATCCGTGATGTGGGGCGTGTGCTGGATATGCCTTATGCCCAGGTAGATACCATTGCAAAGATGATACCGACAGAACTGAATATCACCATTGATCTGGCTCTGAAGAAAAATCCGGAGCTTGCCAGGATATACGAGGATGATCCTCAGATTCATCATCTGATTGACATGGCAAAACGACTGGAAGGGCTGCCGCGGCACACATCTATGCATGCGGCGGGAGTGGTAATCAGCCAGAAGGATGTGGATGAGTACGTACCGTTGTCGAGAGCGGCAGATGGAACGATCACCACACAATTTACCATGACGACCCTGGAAGAACTGGGGCTTTTGAAGATGGATTTTCTGGGGCTTCGGACGCTGACTGTGATACAGGATGCGGTGGAGCTTGTGGAGAAAGACAAAGGAATCCATTTGGATATGGACGCCATTGACTATGATGACAAGAAGGTATTGAATTCTCTGGGAACCGGTAAGACGGACGGTGTGTTCCAGCTGGAGAGCGGGGGGATGAAAAGCTTTATGAAGGAGCTAAAACCCCAGAATCTGGAGGATGTGATTGCGGGAATCTCCCTTTACCGTCCAGGACCTATGGATTTTATTCCCCAGTATATCCGGGGAAAAAATCATCCGGAGACGATCACCTACGATTGTCCGCAGCTGGAACCAATATTGAAACCCACTTATGGCTGTATTGTCTATCAGGAGCAGGTGATGCAGATTGTGCGAAGCTTAGGTGGTTATACCCTGGGCCGAAGTGACATTCTGCGCAGGGCTATGTCCAAGAAAAAGGGAGATGTGATGGAGCGGGAGCGTCAGAACTTCGTCTATGGAAATGAAGAGGAGGGCGTTCCAGGCTGTATTAAAAATGGAATTGATGAGCGGACGGCAAATAAAATCTATGATGACATGATTGATTTTGCCAAGTATGCGTTTAATAAATCCCATGCGGCTGCCTATGCGGTGGTTTCCTATCAGACTGCGTATCTGAAATATTATTATCCGGTGGAATTTATGGCAGCTCTGATGACCTCTGTGATTGATAATCCGGGAAAAGTATCGGAATATATTTTTACATGCAGAAATATGGGGATTGAGATTCTGCCGCCGGATATTAATTATGGAGAAACTGCGTTTTCAGTGGATCACGGGGCAATCCGCTATGCCCTTTCCGCCATTAAGAGTGTGGGAAAATCTGTCATTGACGACATTGTCAAAGAACGGACAGAGGGCGGACTTTTCACATCCATCAAGGATTTTATCACCAGGATGAGCAGCAGAGAGATTAATAAGAGAGTTCTGGAAAATTTCATCAAATCAGGAGCGTTTGACTGTTTTGAGGGAAACCGCCGCCAGAAAATCCTGGCTTACCCGCTGATTTTGGAAAACGCGGTTCAGGAAAAGAAAAATACCATGGCCGGACAGATCAGTCTGTTCGATCTGGTGAGCGAGGAGGACAAAAAAGCATACGAGATTCAGATGCCCGATGTGGAGGAGTATGACCAGGAGACTCTGCTTAACTTTGAAAAAGAGGTTCTGGGAATCTATATCAGCGGACACCCTTTGGAAAAATTCCGCCCCCTGATGGAGAAGAATGTGACCGCCTGGACCAGTGATTTCCAGCCGGATGAGGAGACTGGTTTTCCAAAAGTCCAGGATGGAGCCAAGGCGATCGTGGGTGGTATGATTACAGAAAAGAAGGTAAAATATACAAAAAACAATAAAGTGATGGCGTTTCTCACCCTGGAGGATCTTGTGGGAACCATAGAGATTGTAGTATTTCCAAGGGATTATGAGAAGAACCAGAGGCTTTTGGAAGTCGACAGCAAAGTATTGATTCAGGGCAGGATCTCGGCAGAGGATGACCGTGCCAGTAAGCTGATCTGTGAGAAAGTGAGAGCCTTTGATGAGGTTCCCAAAGAAGTATGGATTCAGTTCGAGACCAGTGAGGACTATCTTCATGGAAGTCAGGACCTGATGAAGAGACTTGGAGAGATACCTGGAAGAAATGCAGTGGTTATTTTTCTGAAGGATTTAAAGGCGATGAAACGGCTTCCGGCTTCCATGAATGTGCAGGCTGACGAGAAGAGTTTGCAGACCTTACAAGAATTTTACGGAACACAGAACGTCAAAGTTGTTGAAAGAGTATTGAAAAATTTCTAGAAATGCTATAAAATGGACAAAATGTGAATTATAAAAAACCGCAATGGATCATCATATCAGATGGAGGAGATTTTATGACTGAAAAAAAGGCAATTAAAACAATTGGAGTTTTAACCAGTGGTGGAGACGCACCGGGAATGAATGCGGCGATTCGTGCTGTAGTCAGACGGGGAATCAGCAGCGGTCTGAAGGTTAAGGGAATTTACAAGGGATATAATGGCCTTTTGAACGAAGAAATTGTAGATATGACAGCCAAAGATGTGTCCGATACCATTGAGCGCGGAGGTACCATCCTCTATACAGCAAGATGTGCGGAGTTCCGTACAGAGGAAGGACAGCAGCGCGGAGCAGAAGTCTGCAGAAAACATGGAATCGATGGACTGATCGTTATTGGTGGAGACGGTTCTTTTGCGGGTGCACAGAAATTAGCAAATTTGGGGATTAATACAATTGGAGTTCCAGGAACAATCGATCTTGATATTGCCTGTACAGAGTACACCATCGGATTTGACACAGCAGTCAATACCGCGATGGAGGCGATCGACAAAGTTCGTGATACTTCCACTTCCCACGAAAGATGCAGTATCATTGAGGTAATGGGAAGAAATGCGGGATATATCGCACTGTGGTGCGGTATTGCCAATGGCGCGGAGGATGTATTGCTTCCGGAACGCTACGATTACGATGAACAGAAACTGATCAACAATATTATCGAGAGCCGTAAAGCCGGAAAGAAACATCATATTATTATCAACGCGGAAGGCATCGGCCACTCAGAGGCTATGGCAAAACGTATTGAGGCAGCTACGGGAATTGAGACCAGGGCAACCATTCTGGGACATATGCAGCGTGGAGGTTCTCCTACCTGTAAAGACCGTGTATATGCTTCTATTATGGGTGCGAAAGCTGTCGATCTGCTTCTGGAAGGAAAAACATGCAGGGTAGTGGGATACAGACATGGTGAGTATGTGGACTTTGACATCAACGAAGCTCTGGCCATGAAGAAAGATATCTCAGAATATCAGGTAGAAGTATGTACCTCCCTGTCTCATAATTATTCAAAGCTGAAAAAATAAGATAGGAGTTATCATGATTACAAGCGCCAGCAATGGTCAAGTAAAGAATGTTGTGCAGCTTCAACAGAAAACAAAAGCCCGGAGAGATCAAGGGCTTTTTGTTGTAGAAGGAATGAAAATGTTCCGTGAAGCGCCAAGGAATTGGATTCATAAAGTATTTGTGGCAGAACATCTGTATCAGAAGCCGGAGATTCAGACAGAATTGTCAGACTATCCGGTGGAAGTGGTGACAGATAAGATCTTTGGTCAGATGAGCGATACGAAGACACCGCAGGGAATTCTGTGTGTCATGAAGACGCCCAGGTATGATCTTCGAAGATTGACGGAGAAATCCAATCCTCTTCTGGTGGTACTGGAAGATCTTCAGGATCCGGGAAATGTGGGAACGATTCTGCGTACAGCGGAAGGAGCCGGGGCAGACGGGGTTCTCATGAGCCGGAATACCGTGGACATTTTTCATCCGAAAGTGATAAGAGCAACCATGGGATCGATTTATCGGATGCCTTTTCTCGTTGCAGAGGATATGGAAAAGACCATTCAGATGCTGAAAGAGGCGAAGATCCGAATCTATGCCGCTCACCTGAGAGGAAAAAACAGTTACGATGAGGAGTCTTATCTGGGTGGAACTGCTTTTCTGATCGGAAATGAGGGGAATGGATTGAGTGAGCGTCTGTCTGACCAGGCTGACTGTCTGATAAGGATTCCCATGGAAGGCCAGGTGGAATCCCTGAATGCTGCCATGTCCGCAGGAATTCTCATGTATGAGGCGGGGCGGCAGAGGAGAAAGAAGGTGTAGTCCTATGTTTACAATGACACCGATCATATGGTTTGGAATTATGGCAGTATTGCTGCTGATAGAAGCGCTGACGGTAGGTCTTACGACAATCTGGTTCGCCGGAGGGGCACTGATTGCCGCAGTTGCATCTCTTCTGGGAGCGGGAGATCTGATACAGTGGATTTTGTTTTTTGTCGTCTCCCTGGCACTGCTTATCTTTACCCGGCCGTGGGCAGTGGAGCATTTGAACAAGAACGTGGAGAAGACGAATGTGGACAGCCTGATTGGCGAAAACGCAGTGATTCTCGAGGAGGTTGATAATCTGAAAGGGACCGGAAAGGCCATGGTGAATGGTCTGGAGTGGTCAGCCAGAACTGAGGAAGATGGAGAGAAAATTGAAAAGGATACTGTGGTAACTATTGAAAAGGTGCAAGGCGTTAAATTGATTGTGAGACGCCGGAAAGAAGAGGCCGTATGATTTTAGTAATAATATTAATTGTATTGATTCTGGTTGTGGCTGCATCCTGTATCAAGATTGTTCCTCAGGCTCATGCGATGATTCTGGAGCGTCTGGGCGCATACCAGGCAACCTGGGGAGTGGGAATTCATTTTAAAATTCCTTTTATTGAGCGGATTGCAAAGAGAGTGAATTTAAAAGAGCAGGTTGTGGATTTTCCTCCTCAGCCTGTGATCACGAAAGATAATGTTACCATGCAGATTGACACCGTCATCTTTTTCCAGATTACAGACCCGAAGCTGTTCGCCTACGGTGTGGAGAACCCGATTATGGCCATTGAGAATCTGTCTGCGACAACGCTGAGGAATATCATCGGTGAACTGGAACTGGACGAGACTCTGACTTCCAGGGAGACGATTAATACACAGATGAGAGCGTCCCTGGATGTGGCGACAGACCCGTGGGGAATCAAGGTAAACCGTGTGGAGCTTAAGAACATTATGCCTCCGGCAGCGATTCAGGATGCCATGGAGAAACAGATGAAGGCAGAACGTGAGAGACGTGAGGCCATTCTGATTGCGGAAGGTGAAAAACATTCCACGATTCTGGTGGCAGAAGGTAAGAAACAGTCAGCGATTCTGGATGCTGAGGCTGAAAAGCAGGCAGCAATCTTAAGGGCCGAGGCTGAGAAAGAAAAGATGATCCGTGAGGCAGAAGGCCAGGCGGAGGCAATCCTGAAAGTGCAGCAGGCAACGGCAGACGGACTGAGGATGATCCGTGAGGCGAAGGCAGACGAGTCAGTACTGACACTCAAAAGTCTGGAGACTTTTGAGAAAGTGGCAGACGGAAGATCTACCAAGATTATTATTCCATCTGAGATACAGGGACTGGCAGGACTTGCCACTTCTTTGAAAGAGGTGCTTTCCGATCCGGATCCATTGACAGGCAAAAATACAAAGACAGAATAGGGGGATATTTATGAACTTAAAAGGACGTAATTTTTTGACATTAAAGGATTTCACACCGGAGGAGATCGAGTATCTTCTGAAACTGTCGGCGGATCTGAAAGCCAAGAAGAAAGCGGGTATTCTGACAGAGTACCACAGAGGAAAAAATATCGCTCTGATTTTTGAAAAGAGCAGCACCAGGACACGGTGTGCTTTTGAAGTAGCTGCCCATGATCTGGGGATCGGAACCACTTATCTGGATCCGTCTGGTTCACAGATCGGCAAAAAGGAGAGTATTGCTGACACAGCCAGAGTTCTTGGCAGTATGTATGAGGGAATTGAGTACCGTGGATTTGGACAGGAGATTGTGGAGGAGCTGGCAAAATATGCAGGCGTTCCTGTGTGGAATGGACTGACCAATGAATATCATCCTACCCAGATGCTGGCGGATCTGTTGACGATACAGGAAAATTTCGGACATTTAAAGGGAATTAAGCTTGTCTATCTCGGTGATGCCCGTTACAATATGGGAAATTCTCTGATGGTTGCCTGTGCAAAGATGGGAATGCATTTCGTTGCCTGCACTACAAAAGAGTATTTTCCAAATGAGGAACTGATTCATACCTGTGAGGAATACGCAAAAGCCAGCGGGGCGACCCTGACTTTCACAGAAGATGTGATGGAAGGAACGAAAGAGGCTGATGTGATCTATACAGATGTGTGGGTATCCATGGGAGAACCGGATGAAGTATGGGAGAGCAGAATCCGGGCATTGAGTCCTTACAAGGTTACCAGCAAGATCATGGAGAATGCCGGTGAGAATGCGATTTTCCTTCATTGTCTGCCGTCTTTCCACGATCTTAAGACAAAGATTGGCAAAGAGATGGGAGAGAGATTCCATCTGACAGACATGGAAGTGACCGATGAGGTCTTTGAATCGGAACGGTCTAGAGTATTTCAGGAGGCAGAGAACCGGATGCACACCATTAAAGCGGTGATTCTTGCCACATTAGGAGTTCCGGATGAAATCTGAGATTTTGAAGATTCTGAGACGGGCAGACGGCTTTGTCTCAGGACAGGAATTATGCGATCAGCTGAAAGTGTCGAGGACAGCTGTGTGGAAGCGGATGAAAAAACTGCAGGAGGAAGGCTATGTGATCGAGGCGGTACAGAATAAGGGGTACCGCCTTGCGCAGGCTCCGGACCTGATTCAGGCCGACGAGGTGAGCAGCTGGCTTTCCACAAAATGGCTGGGACAGGAGATTCATTATAAGGAATCGGTGGATTCCACGAATACCTGGGCGAAAGTGTTGGCCGAGGAAGGAGCACCTCATGGGACAGTGGTCCTTGCGGATGAACAGACTGCGGGAAAAGGAAGAAGAGGGCGGGTCTGGGAGAATCCCAAAGGAGTCAATCTGGCCTTCACTTATCTGCTGAGACCACAGTTTCTGCCGGAGTCAGCGCCAATGCTGACGTTGGTGATGGGATTGTCTGTGGCGCAGGTGTGCAGGGAGTATGGACTGGATGCCTGGATTAAGTGGCCCAATGATGTGGTGGTAAACAAAAAGAAAATCTGTGGAATTCTCACAGAGATGAGCGCGCAGATTGATTATGTCAATTATGTGGTGATCGGAACCGGAATCAATGTAAATCAGCGATCGATTCCGAAAGAACTGCAGGATCGGGCGACTTCTTTTTATATGGAGACCGGGAAAAGTTTTTCAAGAGCACAGATGGCGGCTTCGGTGATGGAGACTTTCGAGAAAAATTATGAAATCTTTCTGCAGACATGTGATCTGAGTCTTTTGATGGACGATTATAACCGGATTCTGGTAAATAATCAGCAGAAGGTAAAGGTTCTGGATCTGCAGCAGGAATTTACAGGAATTGCCCAAGGTATCACACCGAAGGGAGAGCTTCTGGTGACAAAAGAAAACAAAGAGACTGTGAAAATTATGGCCGGGGAAGTGTCGGTGAGAGGATTCTACGGCTATGTCTAGGAGAGATAACTATGTATCAGGAAAAAGTGGTTCTGTGCGGAGCCAGTGCATATGAGCAGAAATTCTATTTTAATCCGGATTTTCAGGCACTTCCGGATCAGATCAAGCAGGAACTTCAGATTATGTGCGTTCTGTTTACAGAAGATGTGGGAGGAATTCTGACTTTGGAGTTCACCGAGTCCGGAGAACTGGAATTTCGAACAGAAGCTCTGGAGTCGGATGCTTTTTTCGATGATATAGGAAGTGCATTGAAAATTAAGCAGATTCAGAGGGAGAAAAGAGAGCTTCTGGAATCTCTGGAATTATATTATCGAATCTTCTTTCTGGGAGAAGAAATCGAGGATGGAGAGTCGAAATGAGCCTTCAAATAGGAAATGTAATTTTGGACAATCCACTCGTACTGGCGCCAATGGCAGGGGTTACAGACCTGCCATTTCGCTTGCTCTGTAAAGAGATGGGAGCCGGGCTTTTGTGTACGGAGATGGTGAGTGCCAAAGCGATCTATTACAAAAATAAAAATACGAAGACATTGATGGAGATTCATCCAGAAGAGCATCCGGTATCTCTGCAGCTGTTTGGTTCCGATGCAGACCTGATGGCGCAGATTGCGAAACAGATTGAAGGACAGCCTTTTGAAATTCTGGATGTGAATATGGGGTGTCCGGTTCCTAAAGTAGTCAACAACGGTGAGGGATCGGCGTTGCTGAAAAATCCAAAGCTGATCCGGGAGATTGTGACGAAGATGTCCCATGCGATTAAAAAACCTCTGACGGTTAAGATACGGATTGGCTTCGAGGGATATCCGGTGGATCCGGTGGAGATTGCCAAAGTGATCGAAGACTCCGGTGCAGCGGCCATCGCTGTGCACGGGAGAACACGGGAACAGTATTATTCCGGCAAAGCAGACTGGGAGACCATTCGCAAAGTAAAAGAGGCGGTGAAGATACCTGTGATTGGAAACGGGGATGTGGATTCTCCGAAAAAAGCCGCACAGCTGCTTGAGGAAACGGGCTGTGACGGGATTATGATCGGAAGGGCAGCGCAGGGAAATCCCTGGATTTTCCGTGAGATCAACCACTGGATGAGAACAAAAGAATTTCTCCCCAGACCTTCCACGGAGGAGATTGTGGAAATGATTCTTCGACATGCCCGGATGCAGGTGGAATACAAAGGTGAGTACACAGGAATACGGGAGATGAGAAAGCATGTAGCCTGGTACACCCAGGGGCTTCCTCATTCCTCCAGTCTCAGGAGGGAAGTGAACCAGGTGGAGACCTACGATCAGCTGGAAGATTTGCTAAGAAAAAGGTATTAAAAGTGCTGAAATCTTGACATTTCCGGGGGTTTTCGCTATAATACTGAAATTGCAAATATCTGTCAGTACAGGCTTTGAGATGAAAATGTACATAACAGATATTTATCACAGAAGAGACAAAACGTACTGCGTTTTAATAGAACAGTATAATGTATAAGGAAAGGGAGTTAGTAAGAAATGGAAGCAAAGAAAAACCTGTTAACCTATGCCGGCCTGAAAAGTCTTGAGGATGAGCTGCATGATCTGAAGGTAGTGCGCAGAAAAGAAGTTGCTCAGAAGATTAAAGAAGCCAGAGAGCAGGGAGACTTGTCAGAGAACGCAGAGTATGATGCTGCGAAAGACGAACAGAGAGACATTGAGGCACGTATCGAGGAGATCGAGAAAATTCTCAAAAATGCGGAAGTCGTTGTTGAGGATGAGGTAGATCTGGATAAGATCAGTGTGGGATGTAAAGTAAAAGTACATGACTGTGAGTATGATGAGGATATGGAGTTCAAGATTGTAGGTTCCACAGAGGCCAACAGTCTGCAGGGCAAGATTTCCAACGAGTCTCCAGTGGGAAAAGCACTCATCGGAGCAAAGGTTAATGACGTAGTTCAGGTAGAGATGCCTTCCGGTGTCATGGAATATAAGGTTCTGGAGATTCAGAGAAACGTATAATTGACTGACGGCTATATTTCGGCTGTGACAGCGGAAGAGACGTCGGATATGACGAATAGAAAAGAGAAAATCAGAAGGAGTGAAAAGATGGCGGAACAAAAGAAGCAGGAACAGGATGTTAATCAGTTATTAAAAGTGCGCCGGGAGAAGCTGGCAGAGCTTCAGAAAAACGGCCAGAATCCCTTTGAGATTACAAAATACGATGTCACCCATCATAGTGAGGATATTCGTGAACAGTTTGAAGAACTGGAAGGTAAGACAGTGTCTGTAGCAGGCAGAATGATGTCCAAGCGTGTCATGGGTAAAGCTTCTTTCTGCCATGTTCAGGATTTAAGAGGACAGATTCAGTCCTATGTGGCGAGAGACAGCGTAGGCGAGGAGCCTTATAAGGCATTTAAGAAACTGGATGTGGGTGATATTATCGGAATTAAGGGTGAAGTCTTCCGCACAAAGACCGGAGAGATTTCCATCCATGCGTCTGAGGTAACGCTGTTGTCCAAGAGTCTTCAGATTCTGCCGGAAAAATATCACGGACTGACCAATACCGATCTGCGTTATCGTCAGAGATATGTGGATCTGATTATGAATCCGGAAGTGAAGGACACCTTCATCAAACGATCCAGAATTTTGAGCAGTATCCGTAAATATCTGGACAGACAAGGATTCATGGAAGTGGAGACTCCGATGCTTGTGGCAAATGCCGGCGGAGCGGCAGCACGCCCCTTTGAGACACATTTTAATGCGCTTGATGAGGACTTTAAGCTGCGTATTTCTCTGGAGCTGTATCTAAAAAGATTGATTGTGGGCGGTCTGGAGCGTGTCTATGAGATTGGACGTGTATTTCGTAACGAAGGACTGGATACCCGTCATAATCCGGAGTTCACTCTGATGGAGCTCTATCAGGCCTACACAGATTACAATGGAATGATGGACCTGACGGAGAACCTGTACCGTCATGTGGCTCAGGATGTGCTGGGCACCACAAAGATTGTATATAACGGTGTGGAGATGGATCTGGGCAAACCATTTGAGAGAATCACCATGGTAGATGCTGTTAAGAAATATTCCGGTGTTGATTGGAACGAAGTGACGACATTAGAGCAGGCAAGAGAACTGGCAAAAGAGCACCACATTGAATACGAAGAGAGACATAAGAAAGGTGATATTCTGAATCTGTTCTTCGAGGAATTTGTGGAGGAGCATCTGGTTCAGCCTACTTTCGTCATGGATCATCCGATTGAGATTTCCCCGCTGACCAAGAAGAAACCGGAGAATCCAGAGTATGTGGAGCGTTTTGAGTTCTTCATGAATGGCTGGGAGATGGCGAACGCTTACTCAGAGCTGAATGACCCGATTGATCAGAGAGAGCGTTTCAAGGCTCAGGAGGAACAGCTTGCTCAGGGTGATGAGGAAGCGAATACAACGGATGAAGACTTCCTGAATGCTCTGGAGATTGGTATGCCGCCTACAGGTGGTATCGGTTTTGGAATTGACAGAATGTGTATGCTTCTCACGGATTCTGCAGCTATCAGGGACGTTCTGCTCTTCCCGACCATGAAGTCGCAGGGAGCTGCGAAGAATGCGGCTAACAACGCGTCACAGTCTGCTCCGGCAATGGCAAAAGCGACGAAACTGGATCTCTCCAAGGTGAAGATCGAGCCGCTGTTCGAGGATATGATTGACTTTGACACGTTCAGCAAGTCTGACTTCCGTGCTGTGAAGGTAAAAGCCTGCGAGGCAGTGCCGAAGAGTAAGAAACTGCTGAAATTTGTTCTGGATGATGGAAGCGGCAAGGATCGTGTGATCTTGAGCGGAATTCATGAGTATTATGAGCCGGAAGAACTGGTGGGCAAAACCTGCATCGCCATCACGAACCTGCCGGCGAGAAAGATGATGGGCATCGATTCTGAGGGAATGCTGATCAGCGCCGTGTATGAGTACGACGGCAGAGAAGGCTTAAATCTGCTTATGGTGGATGATGAGATTCCGGCAGGAGCGAAGCTGTACTAAAGATAAGAAAGTCCGTCAGATTTGACAGCAAAAATTCATTTTGACAACAAATCTAAAGAGAATCACGAATTATCATGAAACGTGGTGAAGAGTTGTCATTCTTGAATCATATCGGAAAAACGATGGTTTGGGCACTCTTTGAAAAAAATTTTTCAAAGAGTGTTTTTTTACTTTATAGGATTAAGATGTCAAAAGACCTATCTAAAAGTTGACTTTTATATTAAAACAATAAATTAGTTTTTTGGGAGCTTTATAGATATTTTGTACAAAAAAACGAGATTGAAAAATATTAAGGAGGAATCAATAAGTGTATTTACCTCTTGCCTATGTAGAGAGATATAGTATTTTAACAGAATTGTATTGTAATCAAGAGCATTGTGATTGTGAGCCTGAGATCTTACTAGATATGATTTCAGATGAACAATGGGGAACGGACAAATATTCAGGACCAAACAAAAATAATTATTTTTCTACATACGATATGATGGATAATAATTTTTTTGTTATGCATGTACTAAGTGCTTGTTTTGCGGTTGCTGGATTTGCTGGAATTTGGAAATATAATAAAGTGGTATATGAGCCAGATTATGATTTCTCAAAGGCACTTTTGGGGACGAATAAATTAAGAGTATATCCAGAATAGAGAAAAATCTGTATTGTCGCAAAAACGGTATCCCGCTCTTGAGAATTCGATTTGATCAGGCCTATTTAATTCCCGATATGATAAATGACTTTTTGAAAAATAATGAAAAATACTATCAACAATTTAATACATACCTTACAGATGATAGCTACTATAGCCTTTGTAAATAAACAGATTATATGATCGTATTTTCTAGCAAATAAGGCCTGTTTTTCTGTGATTTGAATAATTGCGGGGACAGGCTTCTCATCAAAGAAGAAGCCTATCCCCACTTCTGATTAAAAGAAAGTCTCCTTATAAGGGCTACATTTTTTGTATCTCCAAGTGATATCTAATTGTTTATTGTTTATCTTCCAGTGCTGCCAAAGGTACCGTTCTTTCTCTGTTTTCCATGTTCAAAAACAAAGTCTGCAATAACGACCGGTGTAATAATAAGCTGT
>ERZ1643246.1502-NODE-1502-length-25343-cov-6.809752_pt1 | contig 25343 bp, 20 predicted proteins | sample MGYA00579265_ERZ1643246 | MGnify/ENA primary metagenome ERZ1643246 (study PRJEB29033, sample SAMEA4952261) | chicken gut metagenome | biome: Broiler Chicken; feature: Gastrointestinal Tract; material: Caecum | place: Ireland | collected 2018 | study: Broiler...
CGCGCTCGTGGTGATGACCACGATGTCGCGCATGATAGAGGAGGAGCGCGGGCAGATAGGCTGCCTCAAATCGCTGGGCATGGGCAACGGCAGGGTGCTGTTCAAGTATATGTTCATGGCGGCGGCGTGCTGGCTCGTCGCTTCGGCGCTCGGCGTTGCCGTGGGGCTGCCGCTGCTTCCCACCGTAATAGTCCCCGCCTTCGACACCATCTTCTTCATGCCCGCGGTCACGGGCGGTCTGTACCCGCTCATGGGCATAGTCTCCGCGCTGGCCATAGCCGCCGCCGTCCTCGCCGTAACTTACCTCGTCTGCCGCGGCAAGCTCAAAGAGCGGCCGGCAAGCCTGCTCGTCGCGGGCGCGCCCAGGCCCGGCAAGCGCATATTCCTCGAGCGCGTCGGCTTCATATGGAACAGGCTGCCGTTCAGGTACAAATCCAGCCTGCGCAACATATTCCGCTATAAAAAGCACCTTGCCATGACGGTGGTGTCCGTTGCGGGCGCAACGGTGCTCGCCTTTGCCGGGCTGGGACTGTTCAACGTAGCGGGCTCGGTCACATCCGGTTCCTTCGCGGGCATGGGCGATTCGTTAAAGCCCATTTCGCTGGTAATAATCGCGTTTGCCATGCTGCTGTGCGTGTTCGTGATATATAACCTCACCAACATGAACATAGGCGAGCGGAAGAGGGAGATAGCCACCCTTGCCGTGCTCGGTTACCGCAGGGGCGAGATCCTCGGCTATATATACCGCGAAATAATGATGATGGCGGTGTTCGGCGTGCTGGCCGGCATAGGCCTCGGCGCGCTGTTCCTGTGGGCGGTGCTCGGCTATCTCGGGTTCGGTTCGCTTGCCGACGTAAAGTGGTACACATACTTCCTCGCGTTCGGCATAATGATGCTGTTCACGGGCGTAACAGACCTCATTCTGTCGCCCAAGATCCTGGGCATAGACATGACCGGTTCGCTCAAAGCCAACGACTGACCGCCGCGTCAAACTTTGCACATGCCGCCCAAACCTATTGCGTTTGCCGGCGAATGGTGGTATAATGTCCGTCGGATAAGAAATTTTCAAGGAGCTTTTACCATGAAGGAAAATAAGAGCCAAGGGCAGGCCCGCTACGACGAGCTTGCGTATGTAAAGAAGAACTATTTCGAGATCGCCTCCGAAGAGGAGCGCACCGCGATGTTCGACTACGCCGAAGGTTACAAGGTCTTCCTCGACGCGGCCAAGACCGAGCGCGAGGCGTGCGCGCAGGCCGTAAAACTTGCCGAGGCGAAGGGCTTTACACGCTTCAGCTTCGGCGACAAGCTCGCCGCGGGCGACAAGAAGTATTTCGTAAACCGCGGCAAGGGCATAGTCGTGTTCCGCGTGGGCACCGAGGATCTTGAAAAGGACGGGCTCAGGATAATCGTATCGCATATAGACGCGCCCCGACTCGACATAAAGCAGAATCCGCTGTACGAAAAGGACGGAATGTGCTTCCTTAAAACGCACTACTACGGCGGCATAAAGAAGTATCAGTGGACGGCCATTCCACTTGCGCTGCACGGCGTAGTCGTGCTCAAAGACGGCAGCAGGGTAGAGATAAAGGTGGGCGAAAACGCCGACGAGCCCGTGTTCTATATCGACGACCTGCTTCCCCACCTCGGCGCCGAGCAGATGGCAAAGGCGGGCAGCAAGATAATCGAGGGCGAGCAGCTCAACGTGGTGGTTGGCGGCATGCCCTACGCCGACGAGTCGGTTAAAAAGAAGGTAAAACTCACCGTGCTCAGCTATCTCAACAAGGAGTACGGCATGAGCGAGGAGGACTTCCTCTCGGCAGAGCTGTGCGCCGTTCCCGCCTATCCCGCGCGCGACGTCGGCTTCGACCGCTCGCTCATCGGCGCCTACGGCCACGACGACAGGGTGTGCGCATACCCCGCGCTTACCGCCGTGCTCGACTGCGAAAGCAGGCATACGGTGCTCGCCATGCTCGTCGACAAGGAGGAGATAGGCAGCGAGGGCAACACCGGCATGCAGAGCATGGTTTATTCCGACCTGATGGCGGAGATATGCGAGGCCCTCGGCGCAAACTTCCGCAAGGTGCGCTATGCCTCCAAGTGCCTTTCCTCCGACGTAACCGCCGCATACGACCCCAACTTCGACGGCGTGTTCGAAAAGATGAACTCCGCCATGATCTCCTGCGGCACCTGCATGAGCAAGTTCACCGGCGCGCGCGGCAAGAGCGGTTCCAACGACGCCAATGCGGAGTTCGTGGGCGAGGTGCGCGCCATGTTCGACAGGGAGGGCGTAGTATGGCAGACTGCGGAGCTGGGCAGGGTAGACGCGGGCGGCGGCGGCACTGTTGCAAAGTATGTCGCAAATCTCAACATCGACACGGTCGATCTGGGTGTGCCCGTAATTTCCATGCACTCGCCGTGGGAGCTTATATCCAAGGCCGACCTCTACAGCAATTACAGGGCGTTCATTGCCTTCATGAAGTGACGCCTCCGGCGGCAAAAAAACGCCCTTTGAGGGCGCAAAGTGTTATAAAGTAACCAAATATGCTATTAAAATGACAGTTTACGCCACAACTATTGAAATTCGCGTGCGCCTGTGTTACACTGTGATTGCTTGAAGGGCAGCACGCAAAACAAATAAAGCAACGACGGAAATGATATGAAACTTATAAGTTTTGCCGTGCCCTGCTACAACTCGCAGGCATACATGAAGAAGTGCATCGACAGCCTGCTCACGGGCGGAGACGACGTAGAGATAATCATCGTCAACGACGGTTCTACAGACATCACCCTGAAGATCGCCAATACCTACCGCGAAAACTTTCCCGGCATAGTCAAGGTGATCGACAAACCCAACGGCGGTCACGGCTCGGGCGTAAATGCCGGGCTGAAGGCGGCCGAGGGGCTGTATTACAAGGTGGTCGACTCCGACGACTGGCTGGACGAAGCCGCCCTTTCGAAGCTGCTCGACACCATCCGGTCGCACATATCTGCGGGCCAATCGCCCGATATGTATATAACCAACTTCGTGTACGACAAGCCCTCGGTGAACGATACCTTCGTTTCGCACTACCGCAAAAAGATGCCCGCGGGCAGGATATTCGGCTGGGACGAAGTGAAGAAGTTCCGCTTTTCCAAGATGATGCTGATGCATGCGCTGCTGTATAAGCGCGAAAAGCTGCTCGAAAGCGGTACCGTTCTTCCCGAGCATACCTTTTACGTCGACAACCTGTTCGCGTATAAGCCGCTGCCGTTCATGCGCACGCTGTACTATCTCGACGTCGACCTGTATCACTACTTCATAGGCCGCACCGACCAGTCGGTAAACGTAAAGAACATAGTCAGCAGGTACCTGCAGCAGCAGCGCGTAATGCTCGAGATGACCGACGCCTACACCTTAAAGCAGATCGGCGCGATGGAAAAGGGCCTTAAACACTACATGTGGCACTCGCTGGAAGTGATAATGGTCAACACGGTGTTCTTCACCTGCGCCGATTACTCCGAAGAGCGCAGAATGAACTTGAAGTCGCTGTGGGCGCACATAAAGGCGCGCGACAGGGCGCTTTACAGGAAGCTCAGATATTTTTCATATGTGTCATTCCCCATGCTGCTGCCGTGGAGGCTGCGCGGCAAGGTGATGACGGCGGGGTACAACTACCTCTGCAAAAAGATAAAGCTGGGCTGAACAAAAACGATCACACATCTTTGCAGATTTTACTTTATTTTTCTCCTTATATGTATTGCGGCGGGAAGTTTCTTCCCGCCGCAATGCATTTTATGCCGGCGGATCACATTACAGGTAAGTTGTAATAAAATTTTTGCAAAGCGGAAAAAGTTGTGCAACTTTATTGCAAACGTATTGCGATTATGTTATAATTTCTGCGCTGAAATCTATTTACAGGTGGTTTTTTATGAAGAGTCAGAGCGTCGTAACGGATTTAAGGCGCAAGATCTTTGCGGAGGTCGCAAAGGTGGCTTACAAGTCGGAATCGGTTGCCAGCGATATCGAGGCCATTCCCTACATAATAACTCCCGACGAAGAGCCCAAGTACAGAGAGAATATTTACCGCGAAAGGCAGATAGCGGCAGAGCGCGTCCGCCTTGCCATGGGGCTTTCGCTCCGCCCCGCTAACAAGCCCGTCCACATAACCGAAGGTCTGGACGCGAGCAACATCTCCGACAAGTATTACGAGCCGCCGCTCATGCAGGTCATACCCTCGGCGTGCGACAAGTGCCCCGACAACGAGTATGTGGTGAGCGACCAGTGCCGCAACTGCGTTTCGCACGCGTGCATAAAGGCCTGCCCCAAGGGCGCCGTATCCATCGTAAACGGCCACGCCTTCATCGACCAGGGCAAGTGCATCAAGTGCGGCAGGTGCAAGGCCGCCTGCCCTTACGACGCCATCGCGCACCACATCCGCCCCTGCGCCTCGGCGTGCGGCATTAAGTGCATATCTTCCGACGAATACGGCAGGGCAAAGATAGATAACGAAAAGTGCGTGGCGTGCGGCCAGTGCATGGCGGCCTGCCCCTTCGGCGCGATAGCCGATAAATCGCAGATATACCAGCTCATTCAGGCCATAAAGAAGGGCGACAGGGTGGTAGCCGCCGTGGCCCCCGCCATAATCGGCCAGTTCGGCCCCAAGGTCACGCCCGGAAAGACCAAGACCGCCCTTCTGAAGCTCGGCTTCAAGGAGATCTACGAAGTGGCTTACGGCGCCGACATGGGCTGCATAACCGAGGCGCACCACTACGTGAATTCCGTAGCCACGGGCAAGCTGCCCTTCCTGTTTACCAGTTGTTGTCCCGCGTGGGTAGAGCTCACCCGCAGGCAGTTCCCCGATCTCGTGGGCGAGATCTCGCAGGAACTCACCCCCATGGTCGCCACGGCAAGGCACATCAAGGAGAAGGACCCCGAGGCTCGCGTAGTGTTCATCGGCCCGTGCGCTGCCAAGAAGCTGGAGGCTTCCCGCACGTACGTGCGCAGCTACGTGGACTTCGTTATCACGTTCGAAGAGCTTGTGGGCATGTTCGACGCGCTCGACATCAATCCCGAGGAGCTGGAAGAGAGTCCCATAACCTTCACCGCGACGGGCGCAGGCCGCGGCTATGCGGTGTCTGGCGGCGTTGCCAGCGCCATTGAAAAGTGCATCGACGAATACTACCCCGGCACCGAGGTGAAAATACAACACGCCGAGGGACTTGCGGAGTGCAAAAAGATGCTCACGCTTTGCAAGGCGGGAAAACTCAACGGATATATGATAGAGGGCATGGGTTGTCCCGGCGGCTGCGTTGCGGGCGTAGGCACCATAATCCCCGTAGAGCGCGCCAAGGCCACCGTCGAGATGATGGTAAAGCAGAGCGCCAGGGCGGTGCCCGACAAGGAGCTGGAGGAAGAGGGCGAGCGCCTTACAAGGATGTCGCCCCCCAAACAGCCCGAATAACTTATAATTGCAAGGGCGCAGGGTAAATTCCATGCGCCCTCTGTTTATGCGGGCGCGTTTCAGGTTAAAATAAATTAAAAGACTTAAAGGCGGACGTTTATGTACGACAGCATAATAGTCGGGGGCGGCCCCGCAGCCGTCTCCGCGGCGATAAATCTCAAGATCCTGGGCAAAAACTTCCTCTGGCTGGGGTCGGCAAGTTCAAAAAAGGCCGCTTCGGCCGAGCTGGTGCGCAACTACCCCGGGCTGCCCGACATAACGGGCAAGCAGCTCGTGTGGACGTTCGAAAACCACGTCGAACGGCTGGGCATAGAGCGGACGGCCGCACTCGTAACAGCTGTTTACGACCTCGACGGCAGGTTCGCCGTTGCCGCGGGCACTGAAACTTACGAATGCAGGACGGTCATCCTGTGCACCGGCGTCGCCGCACAGAAGCCGATCGCCGGCGAGGAGCAGTTTCTGGGACGGGGCGTAAGTTACTGCGCCACCTGCGACGGATTCTTATACAAGGGCAAGACGATCGCCGTGTTGCTGTTCGACAAGGCGTTCGAACACGAGGCGGAATACCTCTGCTCGCTCGCGGGGAAGGTGTATCTCATGCCCATGTACCGCGGCTGCTCCGTAAAGGCGGAAAACGCCGAAATAATCATGAAGATGCCCAAGGAGATATCGGGCGGCTTAAAGGCGGAAAAGCTGGTGTTTGCCGACGGAGAGCGGGCGGTGGACGGCATATTCGTGCTGCGCGCGTCCGTTTCGCCTTCGGTGCTGCTGCACGGGCTGCAGACGGAGGGCGGGCACATCGTCGCAGACAGGCAGTGCCGCACCAATATTCCCGGCGTGTTTGCCGCGGGCGACTGCACGGGCAGGCCATATCAGTACGCCAAGGCGGTGGGCGAAGGCAACATAGCCGCGCATGCCGCCGTGGAATACATTGCAGAACGCAACTGACTTCAAAATATTTTCCTCCTTGTTTAGGCGCCGCCGCGGCTTTTGCCGCGGCGGCGCCTTTGTGTATGCTATCGCTTGCAAAAAGCGCCCTGCGGTGTTACAATTATATGGAAGAAATCAAACGATCGTGCGGGCCGCGCAGGCCCGCGTCAGGGAAGCATTATGAAGTTTACCGAGATAACCGTTCACACCTCCAGCGAGGGCAGCGAGCTGGTCGCCGACATACTCTGGCGCTATTCAAACTACGGCGTGGCCATCTCCGACGTAAAGGACGTGATAGCCCTTCAGCGCGACAGGGCGATGTATTGGGACTATATGGACGAGGAGCTCACGCGCGACACGGGCGAGGCGCTCGTAAAGGCGTTCGTCACCGTGCAGGATACTCCCGCCGCATTGCCCGCAGTAAGGCGCGACCTCGAACAGCTGAACGAAAACTGCGCGGGCTGCATGCCGCTCGGCTCGCTCGAACTGACAACCCGCGTGGTCGAGGGTGACGACTGGATAGAGATCTGGCGCAAACACTTCCGCCCCATACACATCGGCGGCAGGGTGGTGGTAGTGCCCGAATGGATAGCTTACGAAAGGCAGCCGGGCGAGGCCGTCGTAAAGCTCGACAGCAACATGGCGTTCGGCACGGGCGAGCACGAGACCACCTCGATGTGTCTCGAGCTTCTGCAGGAATACCTCACGCCCGAAAGCGTCTGCCTCGACGTGGGCTGCGGCAGCGGTATTTTAGGCATATCCGCCGTCCTTTTGGGCGCAAAGAGCGCATATCTCACCGATATAGACGGCGTTGCTACCGACAGCGCGCTGCACAACTGCAGGCTCAACGGCGTGCAGGACAGGTGCATGGTTAAGCGCACCGACCTTGTGGGCGACGAGGAGATCGTGGCGGATATAGCGCTCGCCAACATCACGGCGGACGTGCTTGCAAGGCTGGCGCCCACTCTGCCCGCGCACGTAAGGGCGGGCGGCACGCTCATACTTTCGGGTATAATCCGTGAAAAACTTGCGGGCGTGCTCGAAGTTTATGCGGAGCAGGGCTTTGAACATATGCGCGCCGTAAACAGGGGCGAATGGTACGCCGCCGTGTTCGAAAAGACGCATTGACTGCGGCATATATGCAGTTGAATTATAAGTTATGGCAGCACCTAAAAGATTTCTGACTGAAAATTACATAGATTTCCCATCGGAGACGGAGGCGGAGCTGGAGGGCGAGCAGTTCAATCACGCCAAAAACGTGCTCAGACTGGGCGTCGGCAGCGAAATAACGCTGCTCGACGGCAGCGGCAGGGAATATACCGCCATAATCGCCGCGTGCGGCAAGCGCGCGATGACGGCGCACATCACGGGCTTTACCGTGGGCGACAAGGAGCCGCGCACGCCCGTCCGGCTGCTCGTGGGCGCGCTCAAGGGCGACAAGACCGAACTGGTCGTACAGAAGGCCACGGAGCTGGGCATAGGCTCGGTGGGGGTGTTCTCCTCGGAATACTGTTCGGCATATCTCACGCCGTCCAAGCTCGAACGGCTGAACAAAGTTGCGCGCGAAGCCACCAAGCAGTGCTACCGCTCCGTCGCGCCGAAGGTGGAATTTTACGATAATTTAGGCGACGCCCTCGCCTCTGCCGCGGACTACGAAAACAAGTTGTTCGCGTGCGAGTTCGAGAGCAATTCGCAGGCGGATATGCGCGGATTACGCGGCTCCGCGGCAATAGTTGTGGGCAGCGAAGGCGGCTTCACCGAAGAGGAATACGCGCTCGCGCGCGAGAGGTACGGCTTTAAGGGAATAACGCTCGGCAAGAGGATACTGCGCGCCGAAACGGCCGCGGTGGCGCTCACCGCCATAGTCATGCATTCGCTGGGGGAACTGCAATGAAGGCTTGCGTGTTTACCCTCGGCTGCAAGGTCAACGAGGTGGAGTCGGCGTCGTTCATGGCGGCGCTCGAAGGCATGGGCATGGAGGTCACAGAAAGGCTCTGCCCCGCCGACATATATGTGCTGAACACCTGCGCCGTCACGCGCGAGGCGGAAAAAAAGAGCCGCCAGCTGGTTGCGCGCGCCCGCAGGTACAACCCGTCTGCACAGGTGTTCGTGGTGGGCTGCGCCTCGGGCAAGGACGAGGCGGCGTTTCTTTCAAAGGGCGTGCAGTATGCGGGCGGCGCGCAGGGCAAAAACAGGCTGCTTGCCGAGCTTGCAGAGCGTTTCGGAGGCACATATTGCTGCACCGAAAACGCGCTCGGCTACGAGGAACTGCCCGCGCCCGTTCAGCCGCGCACGCGTGCGTTCATAAAGATAGAGGACGGCTGCAACAACTTCTGCAGCTACTGCATAATTCCCTACCTGCGCGGCAGGGTGCGCAGCCGCGATCCGGAGCAGATCGTGCGCGAAGCCGAAAACTGCGGCAGGGCGGAGGTGGTGCTCACAGGCATAAACATCTCGGCATACGGCTATAACGGCGTCCGCCTTGCGGGGCTTGCGCGCATGCTCTCGGGTGTGGACAGGCGCATACGCTTAGGCTCGGTGGAGTGCACCGTGATAGACGAAGAACTGCTCAATGCCCTGCGGAGCCTTAAAAACTTTGCGCCGCAGTTCCATCTTTCGCTGCAGAGCGGAAGCGACGGCGTGCTGAAGAGGATGAACCGCCGCTATACGCGCGCCGAGTACCTTGAAAAGTGCGCGCTCATATACCGCTTTTTCCCCGATGCCGCCATCACCACCGACATAATCGCGGGCTTTCCCGGCGAAACGGACGAAGATTTCGCGCAGAGCCTTTCCATAATAGACGAGGCCGGGCTTGCCCGCGTGCACGCATTTGCCTTTTCCCCGAGGGAGGGCACTGCCGCGTTCGGCATGAAGGATACTCCGCACGAGGTGAAGCAGGGGCGCCTGCAAAAGCTGCTCGAAGCGGGGAAGCGGGCTGCGGAGCGCTACATATCCGCGCGCATGGGCTGCGTGCGCGAAGTCATCTTCGAAGATTACGAGGGCGGCTATACCGCGGGTTATACCCCCGAATACATAAAGGTGTATGCCGAGGGGGATCTCAGCGGCGTCACCGCGCGGGCAAGGCTTGTGTCGCCGCACGGCGACGGTGCGCTCGGCGAAGTGATCAGAAATTAAATTCATGCGGCAATATGCCGCAACTATCATATAAAAAGGAGTACATTATGCTTAAAGACGACTGCCTGTTCTGCAAGATAATCAGGGGCGAGATCCCCTCGGCGAAGGTGTATGAAGACGAGGACATGCTCGTGTTCAGGGACATCGAACCCAAGGCAAAGGTGCACCTTCTGGCCGTGCCCAAGGACCACTTCAAACTGCTCTCGGAAATGGACGGAGACAGGGCGGAGCTGGTAAAGCGCATGCTGGAAAAGATCCCCGCGATAGCGGCTGAAAACGGCTGCGAAAAGGGCTACCGTCTGGTGGTCAACCAAGGCGAAGACGCGGGGCAGTCGGTGTTCCACCTGCACATACACATCCTCGGCGGGCAGACGCTGCCGTGGGAGTAAGATATTCGCAAATTTTTGCGCCTGCGTAATACTTTATGCCCGCGCAGGCTGCCGTATTTTGCACGGGAGCTTATTGCCGTAAATTTATTAAAAATTCATTTTATAGGGGGACATATGCTTCATTCAATTGAAAACGAGTGGTTGAAACTCACCGTGAACGACGAGGGCGGATCCATGCATTCGCTCATATATAAGCCGACGGGCGAAGAGCGGCTGTGGCAGGGCGGCGAGGCGTGGGCCAGCCGCGACGTGGTGATCTTTCCCATAATCGGCCATGCGGGCGCCTTCCAAGTCTGCGGAAAGAGTTACGCTCTCAGATCTCACGGTCTGGCGCGCTATGCGCGCTTTTCGGCTGAAAACAGGGGCGGCAAGCTCGTCCTCTCGTTCTCTTCCGACGAAGATACAAGGGCGCTCTATCCGTTTGATTTTGATTTTTCGGTCAGTTACGAACTGGAAGAAAATGCCGTAAAGGTGGGCTACCATGTGCGTTCTAAGAGCGGGGTCATGCCCTTTTACGTCGGCGGACACCCCGGGATGTACGCTCCCGGCGGCAGCGCAGTTATAGAGTTTGAAAACGAGGAGCGCCCGGTTGAATATCCCCTTTCGGGCGGGGCGGTGCAGCTGCCCGCGATCAGGAGGTTCGTGGCGAACAAGGAATTTTTTGCGGACTGCAAAACGCTGCAGCTCGGCGGACTTTCGGGCGGCGCCGTGTTCATGCGCACACAGGACGGCTACACCTACGAATACCGTTCCTGCTGCCCGCTCTGGGCGTTCTGGTCGAACGAAAACGGCGGCGATTATGTGTGCGTAGAGCCGTGGTGGGGCATAAACGATGATCCTGCGCTCCCGCGCGAGCTTTCGCTGAAGCCGTTTATGAATTTTGAAAGGGGCGGCGGCAGCTTGTTCGGCTATACGCTTAAAGTGAGCCGCTGAGCGCACGCCGCAGAATATTCTGATTTTATGTAAAAACATCGCCGCCGCAAGCAAAAGGCTTGCGGCGGCGTTTCGTATCCGGATAATATAATATCGGCCGCGATACGGCCGTTCATTGCATACTGCATCCGCCCCGTCGCATGTTTCGTGGCGGGGCATATATGTACAAATTGCGCATATATGCGGTTACTTGTTGCCGCTTCCGCAGTTTTCCGCTTCGAGCAGGCATTGCAGCTCGACTATTTCGTCGAACAGTGCGCGCTGCTCTTTGTTCAGCCTCTCTGAAAGCAGAGCGCATAACCTTATATATCTGTCTGCAAGGCTGCGGTAGCGTTCGTTGCCCTCGATCGCATGGCCGTCGTCAGCGTCGTTATCTGTATGTTCGCTTTTCATCAAACTCCCCTTTTCTTGCCGTAAACTTAATCCTCACCGTATAATCGTGTCTCAGATTATATATAATATTATATATCTGTATTACAGATAAGTCAACCGATGCAGCAGGATTTTCAGTACAATATCTGTATGGCAGATTTCAGCATGACGGAGACGGGGAAACGGATAAGGGAATTGCGATGTGCGGCAGGGCTCTCGCAGGATGCGCTTGCCGCAATGGCGGGAGTGGCGCAGAATACCATTTCTCAGTACGAAAACGGGCTCTCCGAATTGAGCCTCGGCGTACTGACGAGGATAGCGACGGCGCTTAAAACCACCGCAGACTATCTTTTGGGACTTTCGGAATATTGAAAACGGCGCCGCCGCGCAAAAATGCGCGGCGGCGCCGTTTAAGTTGAGCTGTGTATATCTGTGCGGCTTTATCGGTCGCTTTACTTTCCGTGATCGCATATCACTGTGGCATCCGAAAGATAAGTATTGTACGCGGCGTCTGTTGCGATGTCTGCCCATTGCTCTTCGGTGCCCGAATAATACACCAGCGCCAACGAACTGCAGCCGCTGAATGCACCCTCGGCTATCTCGTTCACTCTTGCATGTATAATTATGCTTTCAAGTGCCGAACAGTTGTTGAAAGTATACATCTCTATTTTTCCGAGGTGCTCGGGCAGGGCTATGTTTTTAAGACTGCAACAGCCGGAAAAAGCGCTGGTCCCTATTTCGGTGACGCGGGCTGGAAGAGTTATCTGCTCCAGCAGGAAACATCCCGCAAATGCGCTCGAACCTATCTTTGTCACGCCCTGAGGGATCTTGATGCGTTCCAGCAACTCGCAGTATAAAAACGTGGCTGCGGGTATTTCCGCCAGGTTTTCAGGCAGGGTCACGTCCCGCAGCGAAGAGCATTGCAGAAATACCGCAACGCCGAAGCTGTCAAGGTGCTGCGGCAGCGCTATGCTTTTCATGCTCCTGCAGGTATTGAACGCGCCGTCGCCTATCGCGGCCACGGAATCGGGCAGATCTATCGTTCTGAAACGGCACAGACTGAACGCCTCGTCGCCGATCTCTGTACAGAGCGAGCCGTCTTCGAATGTGACATCCGTGACATATGCGTTCTGGAACAGGTGTGCAGGTACTCTTGTCACCGCAGCGCCTATACTCACGCTTAGCGAGCAGCCTCCTTCAGAAACGAACACATCGTCGCCTCTGCCGAGATCGTTCGCTTGCGTCGCGTTGAATGTCACTTCGTACAGCGACATGCAATCGGCAAACGCCCGTGCGCCGATTTCGGATATGCTCTCGGGTATAGTCACGCGCTCTATATTGTCACAGCCGGCAAAGGCATTGTCTGCAATTGCCGTTACGGACAGCCCGTTGCTGGTCTCAGGGATCAGTAATCTGTCGCCTGTAAACGTGCCCGGCCCTTCAACAATGTAACTGCCCCCGTCTTCGGCAAGCTTTAGCTCTATGTTCCCTTCCGTGCCGCCGGGTTCCTCCGTGCCGCCGGGTTCCTCCGTGCCGCCGGGTTCCTCCGTATCGCCGGGCTCCTCCGTGCCGCCGGGTTCCTCCGTGCCGCCGGATTCTTCCGTTTTGTCGGATTCTTCCGTTTTGTCGGATTCTTCCGTTTTGTCGGATTCTTCCGTATTGTCATGGTTTCCGCTTATGGTGCCATCTTCGCTGCATGCGGCAAATGCCGAAAAACAGCACACTGCCAGGGCAAGCAGAAAAAATATAAGTCTGCGCTTCATTCCGGCCTCCCGTCGTGCGTAATATGCAATTGCATTATAGCACATATGCTTATTCGTTTCAAGTTGTTTGTTGAAAACCGTTTATAAAAAACTCTGCGCGGGCGTGTGCCCGCGCAGAGGTGTAAATTTTCCTGCTTTCGCAGATTATTCTTTGCCTGCAAGTTTCTTGTAGTTTTCCAGTCTGTCCTTTGCCGACTCTTCGGTCTGCTTGAACAGTTCGCCCGCGACTTCGGCGCCCTGCGTCTTGACGAGCGATGAGTACCTCGTTTCGCCGCTAAGGAAGGTCTGGTAGTTGTCGAAGTTGGGTTCCTTGCTGTCGAGTGTGAAGGTCTCGCCTTCGGGGTTGTACCTGTAAAGCTGCCAGTAACCGCACTCAACGGCCGCCTTCTCTTCAAGCTGGCTCTTGGTCATGTTGATGCCGTGGTTGATGCAGGGTGCATAGCAGATGATGAGCGAAGGGCCGTGGTATGCTTCCGCCTCGCTGATGGCCTTTAAGAACTGAGCGGGGTTGGCGCCCATAGAGCACTGTGCAACATATACGTAGCCGTAGCTCTTTGCCATCATGCCGAGGTCCTTCTTTTTTACCCTCTTGCCTGCGGAGGCGAACTTGGCGACCGCGCCGATGTTGGTCGACTTGGAGGCCTGGCCGCCGGTGTTGGAGTAAACTTCGGTGTCGAGCACGAGGATGTTCACGTCCTCGCCCTCGGCTATAACGTGGTCGAGTCCGCCGTAACCGATGTCGTAAGCCCAGCCGTCGCCGCCGAATATCCAGATGGACTTCTTGGCAAGGCAGTCCTTGTCGGCAAGTATCTCGTCGGCGAGCTTCTTTGCCTCGCCGGTGCACTTGGTGCAGCTTTCAAGATGCTCGACGAGCGCCTTCGACGCCTTTTTCGAAGGTTCTCTCTCCTCGAATGCGGCAAGGTAATCCTCGCACAGCTTCTTTGCCTCGTCGTCGACGAGCGTTGCGAGCTTTTCAACTTTGCCCTTTATGGCGTTGCGCCTTGCGCTGTAAGCAAGGTTCATGCCGTAGCCGAATTCGGCGTTGTCTTCGAACAGCGAGTTTGCCCATGCGGGGCCGCGGCCTTCCTTGTTCTTGGTGTAGGGGCAGGTGGGGGAGGAGCCGCCGTAGATGGAGGAGCAGCCCGTAGCGTTGGCTATTACCATGTCTTCGCCGAACAGCTGGGTGATCACCTTGATGTAAGGGGTTTCGCCGCAGCCTGCGCACGCGCCGGAGAACTCGAACAGAGGCGTGCAGAACTGGCAGCCCTTTACGGTCTCCTTCTTGAACTTGGAGGTATCGACATCGGGCAGTTCCACAGCGAACTCCCAGTTCTTGTCCTCGCCCTTTTCAAGCGCTTCGGCAAGGGGAACCATCTTTATCGCGCCGCCGTCCTTTACGGGGCATACGGTCGCGCACACGCCGCAGCCCATGCAGTCGAGGGGCGAAACCTGCATCTTGTACTGATATCCGGGCAGGCCTATCGCCTTCTTCATCTCCATGGTGGCGGGCTTCTCTGCGCCGTCGGCAACGAGCGCCGGCCTCAGGCAGGCGTGGGGGCATACGAACGAGCAGGTGCCGCACTGTATGCATTTGTCCTGTATTATCTCGGGCACCATGACGGCAACGCCGCGCTTTTCGAACTTGGTCGTGCCGGTGGGAACGTGTCCGTCGGCATTGAACTGCGAGGACTTGAGCTTGTCGCCCTGCAGGTAGAGGATGGGCTTTATTATCTCCTGATAATACTTGTCCGCGTGGCCTTCAACCATGGCCGCGCCCGTGGTTGCGTTCGCCCAGCTTGCGGGCACGTCAATCTTTTTAAGGTTGTCGCCCGCGGCGCTGTCTATGGCGTTGTAGTTCATCTGCACAACGGCGTCGCCCTTCCTGCCGAAGGACTTCTTGGCCATGTACTTCATGTATTCGATGGCCTTGTCGTAGGGCATTATCTGGGGATTGACGCGGAAGAACGCCGACTGAAGTATGGTGTTCGTCCTGCCGCGCAGCCCGAGCTGGCCCGCGATGTGTATGGCGTCTATCACGTAGAGGTTGATGTGCTTTTTGGCGATGTCCTGCTTTACCTTTGCGGGCAGGAATTCTTCCAGCTTTTCAACGGTGGTGGCGTCGGTGTTGATGAGGAATGTGCCGCCCTCCTTGATGTCGCTCGTCATGTCGTAGCGGGTGATGTAAGAGGGGTTGGAGCACTGAACGAAGTCGGCAGAGTCGATGAGATATTCGCTCTGTATGGGCTTGTCGCCGAAACGGAGGTGGGACACGGTTATGCCGCCCGACTTCTTGGAATCGTAAAAGAAGTAAGCCTGCGCATGCTTGTCGGTGTGGTCGCCTATTATCTTTATGGAGTTCTTGTTGGCGCCCACGGTGCCGTCGGAGCCGAGGCCGTAGAACTTGCAGGAGGTGGAACCTTCGGGTGCGGCGTCGAACTTTTCAGAGAAGTCGAGCGAGCTGTTGGTCACGTCCTCGTAGATGCCTATGGTGAAGTGGTTCTTGGGTTCGTCCTTTTCAAGATTCTTGTAGACGGCGAGCACCATCGAAGGGGTGAACTCCTTGGAGCCGAGGCCGTAGCGGCCGCCGACTACCTTTACATTGCTCACGCCCTTTTCGAACAGCGCCGAGCATACGTTGAGGTATAAGGGCTCGCCGAGGCTGCCGGGATCCTTCGTCCTGTCGAGCACGGCGATCTTCTTTGCCGTCTTGGGAAGGGCGGCAACGAACGCGTCGGCAACGAAGGGTCTGTAAAGGCGCACCTTTACAAGGCCGTACTTCTTGCCCGTGGCGTTGAGCTTGTTGATGCTCTCTTCCACCGTCTCGCAGGCGGAACCCATTGCAACGATTATCTCCTCTGCGTCGGGCGCGCCCACGTAGTCGAAGAGGTGGTAGCTCCTGCCGCACTTGGAGGACACGAGGTCCATCATCTTCTGAACGATGGCGGGGGTGGCGGCATAGTAGCTGTTGGCCGTCTCCCTGTTCTGGAAATAGGTGTCGCCGTTCTGCGCCGTACCCTTCTGGATGGGATGTTCGGGGTTGAGCGAGCGGCTCTTGAAATCTGCAACGTCGGCGGCGATGCCTGCTTCCTCGCAGATCTTTCTTATCTCTTCATAGTCGTTGGCTTCGTCCCATACGTCTATCTTTGCAACCTCGTGCGAGGTACGGAAGCCGTCGAAGAAGTTGATGAAGGGCACTTTGGCCTTGAGGGTGGAGAGGTGCGCGACGAGCGCAAGATCCATAACCTCCTGAACGGAGCCGTCGCACAGCATTGCAAAGCCGGTCTGGCGGCAGGCCATAACGTCCGCATGGTCGCCGAAAATGTTCAGCGAATGCGCCGCAAGCGCGCGCGCCGAAACGTGCATCACCATGGGCAGCAGTTCGCCGGATATCTTATACATGTTGGGGATCATCAGCAGCAGGCCCTGCGAAGCGGTGAACGTGGTCGTAAGCGCGCCTGCGGAGAGCGATCCGTGCACTGCGCCCGCGGCGCCGCCCTCGGACTGCATCTCGGCAATCCTCACCTTCTGTCCCCACATGTTCGTCCTGCCCGCGGTCGCCCATTCGTCGGCGACCTCCGCCATCGGGGAAGAGGGCGTAATGGGGTAAATGGCCGCTACTTCCGAAAAGGCGTAGGCAACGTGGCTGGCGGCGGTATTACCGTCGATAGTCAACTTTTTCATCAATAAAACCTCCGTTTGAAATATGTCGTCAGAATTTAATGACACAGATCTTCTGTGTATTTTTCACACAAAGCAATTATAAAACAAACGCAAAAAAAAGTCAATAACCGCGCGCGCATATATGCGTGAATATTTTTGTTTTCCGGCGCGCGGCGCGTGCGCGGGCGCATAAGCGTTCCTTACCGTGAAATTTTTTGCGGGCAGTATAAAATTGCCGGCGCAAATTGTTGTTAAAAGCCGGCTTTTTTGCTATAATGCCATAAAGATGGAAAATAATGTAAATTCCGGGCTTGAGCCCGAAAAAAACACGGCAGAAGACGGGATCGCGGTAAAGTTCGACCATGTGACCTTTTCTTACGACGAACAGTCCGCCCCCGCGGTGAAAGACGTCTCTTTAAGCGTAAAGAAGGGGGAGTTCCTCGCCGTAATAGGCCACAACGGCAGCGGCAAATCCACGCTTGCAAGGCTGACCAATGCGCTGCTGCTCCCCGATAAGGGCAGCGTAAATGTGTTCGGCATGGACACTCTCGGGGGCAAGAACCCCGTCGCCGTGCGCCGCCGCGTGGGCATGGTGTTCCAGAATCCCGACAACCAGATGGTCGCTTCCATAATCGAGGACGACGTGGCGTTCGGCCCCGAAAACCTCGGCATAGAGCGCGGAGAGATAGGCAGGCGCATCGAAAGCTCGCTCAAAGCCGTGGGCATGGAGGCCTACCGCGAGGGAACGCCCTCCCGCCTTTCGGGCGGGCAAAAGCAGCGCATCGCCATCGCGGGCGTGCTCGCCATAAAGCCGGACGTCATCATCCTCGACGAATCCACCGCCATGCTCGACCCCCGCGGCAGGAGGGAGGTGATGGAGGTCGTCGCCCGCCTGAACAGGGAAGAGGGCATGACGGTCATACTCATCACCCACTTCATGGAGGAGGCGCTGCTCGCCGACCGCACCATAGTCATGAACCGCGGCGAGATAGTCATGGAGGGCACCCCCGCCGAAATATTCCTGCACAGCGAGCGGCTGGAGGCCTATAATCTCAGCCTGCCGCGCATAGGCGTGATATGCAAGACCCTGCAAAGGGCGGGCATAGCCGTCGCCGACTGCCTCGAACCGGAGACGCTCGCGCACGAGATAGCCGAACAGGTGCAGGCAAGGGGCGCAAAGCGCGTTTCGTCGCCGTATATACCCGCGTCTTCCGATAATAATTCTCACGAGTGGGACATAGATATAAAGGATCTCACATTCACGTATTCGGCGAAGTCTCCGTTTGCCTCGAGGGCGTTGCAGGGCATCGACCTGCACATATCCGAGGGCGAATTTTTCGGCATAATAGGCCACACGGGCAGCGGCAAGTCCACACTTGTGCAGCACCTTAACGCGCTGATAAAGCTGCCGCAGGCGCAGAAAAAATACCGCCCCAAAAAACCAAAAAAGGGGCAGCCCGCGCCCGTTCTTCCGCAGATACATGTGGGCCGGTTCGACCTTGCCGATAAAAAGTGCGACTTTATAAAGCTGCGCGAAAGCGTGGGCATGGTGTTCCAGTACCCCGAATATCAGCTGTTCGCCGAAACGGTGTTCGACGACGTCGCCTTCGGGCTTAAGAATTTCCGCAAGGATATAACCAAAGAACAGACGGAGGCGGCCGTGCGCGACGCCGTGGAGATGGTGGGGCTGAACTATGAAGAGGTAAAGGGAAAATCGCCCTTCGACCTCTCGGGCGGGCAGAAGAGGCGCGCGGCGATAGCCGGCGTCATAGTTACCCGTCCGCACATACTCATCTTAGACGAGCCCGCCGCGGGGCTCGACCCTCTGGGCAAAAAGGAGATAATGGAACTGCTGCACAAACTCCACCGCGAGTGGTGCAGCACCGTTATAATAGTCTCTCACGACATGGACGAGATAGCCGACAACTGCACCATGGCGGCGGTCATTTCCGAAGGCCGCGTGGCGGACTGCGCCGCCCCGCGCGAACTGTTTGCAAAGGCGGAGGAGCTGGACGCGCTCGGGTTGGACGTGCCGCTCACCGCAAAGGCGTGCGCAGAGCTCGGCAAAGCGGGCATAAAAGTCGATACCGATTTCACTTGCGAAGACTTTGCCGCAAAGGCGATCTCGCTGTTCGAAGGGGGTGAAGAGAGTGCTCAATGACGTAACTTTCGGGCAGTACTACCCCGCCAAATCGTGCATACACAACCTTGACCCGCGCACAAAACTGCTGTTTTTAATAGTATATATAGTCATGCTGTTCGTTGCGCAGACCTTTTACGGCATGCTGCTCAACCTCATCGTGCTCATGGCCGCGGTCGGGCTCGCGCGCGTGCCCTTCGGCTCGGTGCTGCGCTCGGTAAAGGGCATACTGTTCATACTAATACTTACCTCCGTGCTCAACATATTCTTCCACGGCGGCGACCACGTGCTCGTCGACCTCGGCGCGGCAAGCATCACGCGCGAATCGGTGGTGTTCACCGTGTTCCTTCTTTTAAGGCTGTTCCTTCTCGTGATGGCCTCCGCCGTGCTCACTCTCACCACCACGCCCGTGCGCCTCACCGACGGCATAGAAAGCCTGCTCACTCCGCTCAAATGGATAAAGGTGCCCGTGCACGAGCTTGCCATGGTGATGAGCATAGCGCTGCGCTTCATTCCCACGCTGATAGACGAGACCAACCGCATAATCGCCGCGCAGAAGGCGCGCGGAGCCGATTTTGAAAGCGGCAACCTCATAAAGCGCATAAAGGCGGTGATACCCATACTCATACCGCTGCTCATAAGCGCGTTCAGGCGCGCAGACGAGCTGGGCGACGCCATGGACGCGCGCTGTTATTCCGGCTCCAAAAACCGCACCAAATATAAAAAGCTCAGGTTCGGAACCGGCGACCTCGTTGCGCTCATCGTGGCGGCGGCGCTTATCGCGGGCGTGGTATTGTTCAACATATATGCCGAACAGATCTGGCCGCAGATATACGAATACATCCGCATATCCTGATGCGGCAAAGCGGGCATAATATATGAAATTTGCAATACTTCTGGCATATGACGGCACCAATTATTGCGGCTGGCAGGCGCAGGACAACGGAATATCCGTGCAGAGCGTGCTCGAAAGCGCTGCGGAGCAGACCTTCGGCGCAATGGTGAGCATCACCGCCAGCGGCCGCACCGACAGCGGCGTGCACGCGGCGGGGCAGGTGTGCAGCTTTTCCGCCGACACCTCCGTCCCGCCGGAAAAAATAGCCGATGCCCTCAATTTCCGTCTTCCCGCCGATATCTGCGTGCTTAAATCTGCCGCGGTGCCCGAAAATTTCGATGCCAACCGCTCGGCAAAGCGCAAAACTTACTGCTATCGCATGTACTGCGCCCGCAGGGAACACCCCCTCAAAGCGCGCTGTGCGGTTGCCGTACCCCCGCCCGACGTGCCACTGATGCAAAAAGGTGCCGCACTATATTGCGGCGAACACGATTTCGCCGCCTATTGCGCAAGCGGCTCTTCTGCAAAGACCACCGTGCGCACGGTGTATTCCGTAGCGGTGGAAGAGGGCTTTTCGCGCGGAAGCAAAGATACCTTCGTCACGGTGTGCGGGGGCGGATTTTTATATAACATGGTGCGCACCATGGCGGGCACGCTGCTCTATCTGGGGCTGGGCAGGCTCACCCTCTCCGACATAGAGCGCAGCCTGGCCTTCGGCGACAGATCGCTCGTCGGCAAGACCATGCCGGCAAAGGGCCTCACGCTCGAGAGCGTCGACTACGGCTTTACGCTGTTCTGACGCAGGGCTCTTTCCGCGGACGATTTATTTTACTTTATTTTCACAATTCTGTTTTACGGTATACATTAAACCCGACTATAATAATTTGTGCAAAATACCACAATATATATTTTGCGTGGAGAATTATGGACTTTTTTCAGTTTGCCAACTATGCAAGGATGTTTGTCCCGTTAAATATGGACCCCGACGGAATAGTTGCCAACAGGCTGTGGATATGCCTGCTCGTCGGCGGGCTGTGCTTTCTTATCGTCTACGTATTCCAGGCTGTGGGGCTGTTTACCATAGCCAGGCGCGAGGGATATGCACATAAGTGGATGGCGTTCGTTCCGTTTTTCAACCTATACTATATAGGCGTATGCGGCCAGCGCAACAAGGTGTACGCAATGGGTACCCGCGCTTTTGCGGGCATCTGCGTAGGTATCGAACTGCTGCTCGTCGCGGGCTATATCCTGTACTATGTTTCGGCGTTCGCCGTTTGGCCCTACATCCATTGGAAACACACCACGATAGACAATATGATCTTCAACACGCCCGACGGCTTTTCCGGCCTTCCCGACTCGTATGCGTGGATGGGCTGGATATTCGAACACCTCGACGACTATGTTCTCTACTGGGTGTGGCTCGTATTCATAATACTCAAGCTTTTGCTGCTCATGTCTTTCTTCAAAACATATTCGGCAAACCACTTCATGCTCTTCTCGTTTGTGGGTGCGCTCCTTCCGCTCACAGGCATACTCATATATTCGGTGCGCAACAACACGGGCATGAATTATGCGGACTATATCCGCCGCCTGCGCGAGCGCGAATACCGCATATACCAGCAGCAGTACGGGCACAACAACCCTTACGGCGGCAATACCGGCCGTCCCCCCGATCCTTTCGGCGATTACGGCGGCACTTCTTCGGGCGGTAACGGTTCCGACCCGTTCGGCGACTACGGCAGTCCGGCCGGCACGGGCTCGGGCGGCGGCTCGCCATATGACGGCGGCTCGGACGGCAGTTCTTCCGGCGGGGGCAGTTCCTCCGGCAACGATTCGCCGTTCGACGAATTCAAATAAATAACTGTGCGGTGTGCAGGTCTGAAAAGTTGCTGCGCACCGCAATTTTTTTATTATTTATTTGCATAAGTTATAGATTTGTGATATAATCTAATGGAGTTATAAAGTATATTTATACGTATAAATGCAAATTATATGCAGGCGGAAATTTATGGATAGTCAGTGCATAGCGGCGATCTCCACTGCCGCGGGAACGGGCGGCGTGGCAATAATAAGGCTGAGCGGAAGCGGCGCGCTTGAAATAGCCGGGAAGGTGTTTTCCCCCGCGGGCAAACGTGAGGTAAAGGATTTCAGGCCGCGCTACATGTATGCGGGAAGCATAGCCGCGGCGGGCGGGATAACCGACTTCGGGTTGTGCGTGTATTTCCGCGCCCCGCACTCGTTCACGGGCGAGGACGTGGTGGAGCTGCATTGCCACGGCGGGGCCGAACTTTCGCGCGCGGTGCTTAAAAAAGTGCTGCAAAGCGGCGCGCGCGCCGCAACTGCAGGCGAGTTCACCATGCGCGCCTTTCTGAACGGCAAACTTTCGCTTGCCGCCGCCGAGGGGCTTGCCGACATGATAAACGGGCAGAGCTCCGCAGAGGTGCGCGCCGGCAGCCTTCTGTATGCGGGCAGGCTCACGCAGAGGGCGGAGGAGATACAGGCCGGACTTACCGATATACTTGCAATGACGGGCGCCGACGTCGACTATCCCGAAGAGGATATCGAGCGCACGGAACTTTCGGATATCGCCGCAAGGCTTAAAGAGCTGAAGGGTGATATCGACGCGCTCGCTGCCACATACGAAGGGGGTAAAAAGATAAAAAACGGCGTTGCGGTGGCCATCTGCGGCAGGCCAAACGCGGGCAAGAGCTCACTTTTGAACGCGCTTTTGGGTTACGACAAGGCGATAGTCTCCTCTGCCGCGGGCACCACGCGCGACGTTGTGGAGGGCGAGCTGGAGCTTGAGGGCGTGCGCTTCAACTTCTTCGATACGGCGGGCATACGCGAACAGGCGGGCGAAATAGAAAAGCTCGGCATAGTCCGCGCAAAGCAGGCGCTTGCCGCCGCCGACCTCGCGCTCGTCGTCTACGAAGGCGCGTTCGGCGATGAGGAAAAGCGGCTCGTTACGCAGTGTTCCTGTCCCGTCATAAAGGTGCGCAACAAGCGCGACCTCGGCGACGTTCCCTGCGGGGACGAGGATATTTTCGTGTCCGCGCTCAGCGGTGAGGGCATGGAAGAGCTCAAAAAACTGCTTGTTAATACCGCGCTGCCCCAAAGCGCGCTCGAGGGTGCGTTCCTTATAGAAGAGCGGCACTATGCCGCATTGAAGAGGGCATCTGAATCGCTGCGCAGCGCCTGCGATGCTGTCGGGGCCTTTCCCGTCGACATAGTATCCGTCGATATCCGTTCCGCGTGGGACGCCCTCGGCGAGATCACGGGCGAGACCGCCACGGAGGAGATAGTGGATACTATATTTTCCAAATTCTGTGTAGGAAAATAAAAATTCTGCTCACAAAAATTTAACTTTGGCCGAAAGTTAAATTTTTCGTGACTTTAAGGGGCCGGCCCCTCTGGCGGCGATTACGGGGGCCCACTTTTCAATAATCGCCGCCATTCACCCTTGGTGAGCCTGCTGAACGCAGCAAATTGGGGCTTTCTGCGCAGGGGAACCCTGCTTGAAAACGTCATTGTTATAACTCCCTCGGGTTTTCCTCGCGCTCCTTGTCTTGCTCGCTTCTGCAAAGTTTTAGGGCGCGCGTGACGCGTTGCGATATCGCGTCGCAGGGGAAACAGCCCGAAACTTCTATTGTTTTGGTAAACATCCCTTACTTTTTTATACCGGCGCATGCCGGCAACGGAGGTCGATTATGGTAAATCTTGAACTTTACAGGGTATTTTATACTGTTGCAAAGTGCGGCAGCCTCACAAAGGCGGCGGAGGAGCTGTTCATTTCCCAGCCCGCCGTGTCGCAGGCGGTAAAGCAGCTGGAAAACCAGATGGGCGCCACGCTGTTCAACCGCACTCACAGGGGAATGGAACTCTCGGTGCAGGGCGGGAAGCTCATATTCAAAAAGGTGGAAGAGGCGCTCAACCTTCTCGACAGCGCCGAAAACACGCTCATTGAGCTTAAAACGACCGCCACCGGCACCATCCGCGTTGGTGCGACCGACTCTATCTTTTCCAATATCCTCGCCGATAAAATTGCCGAATATCACGAGCGTTACCCCGCGGTGCGGTTCGACCTCATCACCGGCACCACGCTCGACACCATAGCTCAGCTCAAGGATAATAAGTGCGACATAGTGTTCCTGAATCTGCCCATAGAGGATAAGGACATAAACCTTTCGGGCAGCGTAAGCCTGCTGAGCGATATCTTTGTTGCCAGCCCGCGTTTCGAAGAGCTGCGCGGACAGCAGGTGCCCGTGCGCCGCCTGCAGGAATATCCGCTTCTGATGATGGAGCAGAACACCGTCGCCCGCCGCGCCGTCGACGGCTATCTCGCCACGCTCGGCATAACGTTGCAGCCCGACATCGAGGTCGCCAACTGGGATCTGATGCTCAAGCTTGCGGCGAAGGGTATGGGCGTCGGCTGCGTGCCGCGCGAATATTGCAGGGAGGAGCTGGAGAGCGGCGAGCTCTTCGAGGTGAACATAACGCCCGCGCTCCCCGTGCGCGCCGTAGGTTTCGCTTTGCCAAAAAACGTGCCGGTTCCATATGCTCTGCGCGAATTCATAGCGCTCTTCAAATAAGTTTACGGCAGTATCCGCCCCTGCGCGCAGCGCAGGGGCGGATTTTGTGTAAAAGTTTATATAAAGTTTATGCTGCATTTACGCGCGCTTTATCCGCCGAACTTAAACTGACGGCGTAAGGAGGCGGATATGCAGCGCACCTATTATTATTCCGATGAACTCAACGACGATTTTGCAGGCACAAAGATAGCGCGCAAGCCATTGCCAGAAGATTACAGGTATGTGCGCACCGACGCCCCGTTCAGGGCGGGCAGGTTTATTGTGTACAGGCTGTTTGCCACGCCGCTGATAGCGCTTGCAGGGCTGCTTTGCGGCAGGATAAGGAACAGGAGAGCGACGCGCGGTTTCAGGCGCGGCGGCGCGTTCATATACGGCAATCATACCTGCTATCTGGGCGACGCCTTAAATCCCACGCGCATAGCTTTTCCGCGCGCGGCTTCCGTCGTCGTCAATCCGGACGCGGTGTCCATACCCGCGGCCGGCGGGTTGGTGCGCCTGCTGGGCGGCGTGCCCGTGCCCGAGGGCATAGCGGGACTGAAAAATTTTTCCCGCGACATAATCTCCGCTGCGGAGCGCGGCGAGTGGGTGGCGATATATCCCGAGGCGCACATCTGGCCGTACTATACGGGCATACGCCCTTTCGGCGCCGCGGCGTTCATGTATCCCGCAAAGTGCGGTCTGCCCGTGTTCGCGTATACCACCGTATATAAAAAGCGCAGGTTTTTCAAAAAGCCGCGCCGCGAAGTGTGGGTAGACGGCCCGTTCTTTGCCGAGGGCGCCACCGCAAAGGCGCGCGCGGAAAGTTTAAGGGCGCAGGTATATGCCGCCATGGTCGCGCGGGCGGAGACGAGCGACTGTGAATATTGCGTCTACCGCAGGGTGAGCGACGGCGCGGTTGCCGCGGCGCTGAATTCCGCGCAGAGGCACGGAGGGGAGGCTGTGTCCGCCGGGGATGACCGTGCGCAGGACATATCCGCCGCAGCAGGTATAAACGGCTGAATGATTGCGGTATATTTGCCGCCGTTTTGCAAAATTGTACTAAAAAGCCCGACCGCCTTTGTGAAGTGAACCCCAAAGTTTGGACAAAAATTTAATTAAATCGTTTGGTAATGAGTTCGGTATTGCACCGGGCTCATTCCTTTTAATTTGCGAGAAA
>ERZ1643246.1503-NODE-1503-length-25327-cov-83.577279_pt1 | contig 25327 bp, 29 predicted proteins | sample MGYA00579265_ERZ1643246 | MGnify/ENA primary metagenome ERZ1643246 (study PRJEB29033, sample SAMEA4952261) | chicken gut metagenome | biome: Broiler Chicken; feature: Gastrointestinal Tract; material: Caecum | place: Ireland | collected 2018 | study: Broiler...
TTTAACAATAGCAACTAAAATACTTTCAGTTGGAAAATGGTATTGGGAAATTGAATTTACGCAAGGTAAAACAATGGAAACGGGTGTGGTTTTGTTACAATCAGACAATAGTAAAATTGACAAGTATAGGGGATACTATGGATACTCAGGAAACAAAGTTAAAAATGTTGATGGTAGTATAGTAAGTGAAGGTTATGGAAGTACGTATTCTACAAATACAATCGGTGTGGCAGTGGATTTAGATAAGGGTACCTTAGAGTTTTTTAAAGATGGCATGAGCCAAGGGGTCGCTTTTAATGATATAAATATTTTAAAGAGTGTATGTCCTTATACAGTAAATCGAACAACAGGTGGAGCAGGTGCGGTAACAGCAGTTGCTCATTTCAAACGTTCATCTTTCAAATACCCGATTCCAGAAGGATTCAAACCTTATGCAGAGGTTTAACGTAATAAAGCATGGTAAAGTAGTCTACCATGCTTTTTTTAGACACAGTATTGCACTAGCCAGGTGCAAGCTGTGACCACATGTATTGCTTTCTCTATTTTTAGGGCATCCGATACGGGTGTTTTTTTGGTATAAAAAAGAACCTCATTCACGAGGTTCAGCTTTTTCTTGGCGATGCTTTCTAACATCTTCAAGAATTAAAAAGCGGACGTATTCACTTGCATTCATGGAATACTTTTCTGCTGTTTGGTTTAGCATTTCTTTAATTTCTGGGGAAATGCGGAGTGTTAGAAGTTCTGTTTTCTGTTTTTTCTTTTCTGGCACTTAAATCAATCCTTCCTGATGGCTTTGTATATAGCCGCTATACTTATGATGCCAGCAGCTATATAAATTAAAAATGTTATAATTTGTAGCGTTTGCATAACACGAACGGTAGATGATATAATTTTAAAGAGGGTAAGGGTGAGGGCTTTTGCCCTCAGAGCCTTACTTTTTTCGATTAGCCCTGTACAGGATTATCGCAGTTGCTAGGCTGACAAGTCCTGTTATTAGGCTAATCACTTCTTTCGCTATATCTACCATTCCCTCACCTCCTTTCTATGATTATATTATAACATACGTACATACATATGTAAATACGTTTTATCTCTTTTGCACCTATTTTTTATAGGTGCTTTTTTGTGTAGTTAAATTAAAAAGAGGTGGTGGAATCCAAATGAACACCGATCAATACTATGACAAATACAAGCGGAATAAAGAGCGTAAAGCCTTCTACCAATCGGCGGCATGGGAGAAGTGCAGGAGACTAGCCTTAGAGCGTGACAGCTATCTGTGTCAGGACTGCCTGAAGCAGAACATACTTACACCTGCGGATATGGTGCATCACATTAGAGAATTAAAGGACTGTCCTCAGTTGTCATTGACACTCAGTAATCTTGTGTCCTTATGCAATGCTTGTCACAACAAAAAGCATATAAGAACAGGACGCAAAGAAAAAATATATTCAACGAAAATAAAAGTAATAAAATCAAAAGCAAATGAAGAAAAGATATAGCCCCCCTCCTTTAAAAATGTATTTTGGCATACAGGGACCGAGGTGGGCCCTTTCCTTTTCTGCGCGGATAATTTTTTTTATGAAAGGGGGTAAGCCTATGACCGTTCCAACAGCGAAGATGCTTCGAGATTATCTTGGGGAGAACTATGAGGAATCTGATGAAGAATTGATAAAATTATATCTTGAAACCCATCAATTTTATCGCCGTTTGCAGAAAGAAGTTAAAAATTCTGAGCTGCTTTATGAACATACGAATAAATTTGGGGCTACAAATATGGTGAAAAACCCCCTTACGATTGAACTGACAAAAACCGTGCAAACTTTGAACAACCTTTTGAAATCTTTAGGGTTGACACCGGCGCAGCGTAAAAAGTTAAGGAGTGGTGAGGGAGAAGATGATTTCGATTCTTTCTAATCCATCTGAAAAACTTTTGACAACTTGGTATGCCGAAAATGTTGTGAACGGAAAAACAATTGCTTCTCAAAAAGTAACACAAGCGTGCCAAAGACATTTAAATGATTTGGACAGACAAGGAACGGACGACTTCCCTTGGATTTTCGTAGAAGAAAAAGGGCATCGACCAATTAGGTTTATAGAGTTGTTTTGTAAGCCATCAAAGGGAGATTTTAATAAACTGGTTCTCCAATCTTGGCAACACTTTACAATAGGTTCGATATTCGGATGGGTTCATAAAGATACAGGGATAAGGCGCTTTAAAGAAGCGCTTATTTTCGTTGGGAGAAAAAACGGAAAAACAACCAAAATATCGGGTGTTTCTCTTTATGGCGTTAGCAAAGACAATGAAAACGGAGCAGAAATACATTTGCTTGCGAATTCTATGAAGCAAGCAAGGTTGCTTTTTGATGAATCTAAAGCAATGATTAAAGCTTCTCCCTTGTTAAAGAAAAAATTTAGAACTCTACGTGATGCTATTCACTTTGATAAAACCGTTTCCAAGATAGAGCCACAAGCTTCAGATTCAGAAAGGCTTGACGGTTTGAATACTCATATAGGTGTATTCGATGAAATACATGAGTATAAAGATTATAAATTGATAAACGTAATAAAGAATTCCAGACAGTCGAGAAGACAGCCATTGCTGATTTATATAACTACTGCAGGGTATCAGCTTGATGGTCCGTTGGTAACTTATTATGAACAAGCGGTTGATGTTTTAAACGGAGATATAAAAGATGAAAGAACATTTTATTATATCGCTGAACTGGATGATGAAACTGAATTTGATAAACCTAAAATGTGGATTAAAGCAAACCCAAACATGCATGTTTCTATAAATTTAAACGATATGATCGAGGATTGGGAAAAAGCTAAGCGTACACCTGCCGAGCGTAACGATTTCATAACAAAACGATTCAATATATTCGTAGATAGTTCAGAGCAATCATTCTTGGACTATACGACACTTCGAAAAAATAACAAAGAAATTGATTATGATACGCTTGTAAATCTTCCGTGCATCGGCGGTTTTGACTTGTCTGATTCCGAGGACTTAACCAGTGCGTGCCTTGAATGGTGGAATGAGAAAACGGGAGAAATTATCATACTTTCTCATTCGTGGGTAACCGAAAAGAAGGTTCTCATGGAGAACGAAAAAATAGACTACCGAGAACTCGAAAAAGAAGGGCTACTAACAATAGTAAAAGATGAGTACATTAGAAAAGAAATTGTTTACGACTGGTTTGTTGAATTGTCACACACTTACCGTGTAGAACTAATCACATACGACCCGGCGAAAGCGTTTGGTTTAGTAGAATCTCTTAATAACTACGGATTCAATACCTTAGTTGTTCGACAAGGTCATTTAACGTTAGGTCCGGCTGTAGATGATGCAAAGGAGAGATTCCTAGATGGAAACGTGATATTTAACAATAATAGGTTGTTTCGTTGGTATGTTAACAATGTGAAACTTGTAGAGGACAGAAATAGAAATAAATTGCCACAAAAACAAGGTCGCTACCGCAAAATTGACGGTTTCGCGGCTTTTTTAAATGCGCATACAGAAGTTATGAAAAAATTTGTGGCGCAACCAGGAACAGGCAACATAGAATTTCTTTCAATCAACGATTTGTAGGAGGTGTGAGCTTGAATATATTTGAACGTTTAAAGTTATCAGCAAAAATGGTCGCAGCGGGTTGGAAAGGAGAATCTTATGATTTTTCTCATTGGGAAGGGCGGAAGTTTTGGGGTATTGATAACTCTAATTTAGCGACGAACGAAAATATTTTCAGCGTTATCAGCAGGCTTTCAAATATCTTTTCTTCCTTGCCGTTGAAGTTGTATCAATCTTATGACTACAAAACAACGAATACATTTGATGTGATTGCAAACAACCCGAATCACAACATGACTAGTATGGAATTGTTCAATAAGCTGGAAGTGAGTCGGAACGAAACCGGCAATGCGTATGCAATTATTTTCCGCGATATTCGCTCACAAATTGAAAAGATCGCGCCAATTGAATCAGCATATGTAATGCCATTTATCAATCGTGATGATGGGGATTTGTGGTATAAGGTCAATGGCAGTCAAACCTACTATTTTCACAATATGGATATGCTTCATTTCAAGCATATAACTGGTGTTGGAAGATTGGAAGGCATTAGCCCGTTAACGGTTCTGAATAATACGCTGCGGTTTGATAAAGCCGTTCAAGATTTTTCCTTATCCGAGATGGAAAAGAAGGAAAGTTTTGTATTATCGTATGGCACAAATGTTGATGAGAAAAAACGGAAAGAAATTATAGCGCATTTTAAACGTTTTTATGCCGAAAACGGCGGCATTTTGTTTAAAGAGCCCGGCGTTGATATTACTGAGATAAAAAAACAATACTTTTCTTCTGATACAATCGCTTCTGAACAAATTACACGCGCGCGGGTAGCAAATGTTTTTAATGTGCCACTGTTTTTTTTAAATGATTCGGAAGGTGGGAGCTATTCCAGTCATGAGCAGTTAATGATTCAATTTGTGCAGATGACTTTAACGCCCATTATCCGTCAGTACGAGCAGGAATTGAATCGGAAATTGCTTACACAAGCAGAAAGAATGGATGGTTTTTATTTCAAATTCAATATCGGAAGCCTGCTGCGCGGTGATGTAACCGCAAGAACAGCGTTTTATCAAATGATGATTCGGTCAGCAGGAATGAAGCCGGACGAAATTAGACAGCTTGAGGATTTGCCACCAGTCGGAGGTAATGCTGAAAAGCTGTGGATTTCAGGAGATTTATATCCGCTTGATTTGCCAATTGCAGAAAGGAAAACAGATAAGGGAGGTGAAAAGAATGAATGAAAAAAATAAATTCTTTCACATCAAAGCGAAAAATAATACCGAAGCAGATATTTATATATATGGCGAAATTACTAAGTACGCTTTTGAAGAATATGGAGAGGTTTCATCTATTACGTTTAAAAATGAATTGAATGCGTTAGGAGAAGAAATTAACAAAATCAATCTATACATCAACAGCCCGGGTGGTTCAGTATTTGAGGGGATGGCGATCATGGCCATGCTTCAGCGTCATCCGGCACAGATTCATGCGTTTATTGACGGTGTAGCAGCTTCTTGTGCTTCCGTTATCCCGATGATTGCAGACAAAATCACCGCATATGAAAACTCAATGTTTATGATTCATAACGCATATACGTGTGCAGTTGGGAATGCAGAGCAACTGAGAAAGGCAGCGGATGATTTAGAACGAATCAATGAATCCATGATTCAGTTTTATTTAAAGAAAGCTGGTGATAAGTTAGATGAAGCAAAGCTAAAAGAAATGCTCGATGCAGAAACATGGTTGAGTGCGACGGAGGCGTTTCGTTATGGATTGTGTGATGAGGTGATTGAAGCCAATCAAGCGGTGGCAAAATTAGAAGAAAAATGGATGAATCAGTACAAAAATATACCAAACATATTTAAAAACCAAGAACCTGTTTTAAGTAAATCAGAGAGAAAACGAATTTCTGACGAAGCGAAAGCAGGTTTTTTATATATTCAATCAAAATTAGGAGGGCTATCATATGAAGCAAAATAAACCATTTTTAAAGTTGGACATTCAATTTTTTGGGGAAGGATCAAAAGTCACTCTTTTTGAATTACAACAAAATCTGGTAACGATTGGGCAGCAATTACAAAAGACCGAACAAGAATTATCCAAAAAAGCCGCGGATCCAGCAGCTACAACTGAGGAAATCCGTGCATTGCAGTCATCTAAAGAAGATTTGTGTATGCGATATAATATTATTGAAAAGCAAAAGAATGAGATGGAAGCAGATATTAAAGAAAAATTGATATCAAAAGAAGGAACTTTAGATGCACTAGACCCAAAAGAAAAAATTGTAAAAGCAAAAGCGGATTTAATTCGAGCTACCATTCGCAATGCTTCAATTGCGCCGGATGTACGGCAAGCATTAGGAGATGATTCAACAACAAATGGAAATAAGTTTTTGCCAAAAACCGTATCAAATGATATTATCGCAGAACCTTATGTAAAAAATCCTTTAAGAGAAATTTCGATGGTTACACAAATCAGCAATTTAGAACTACCTAAACTTGCTTATACATTAGATGACGATGGCTTTATTCAAGATAAAGAGACAGCAAAGGAGCTGGAATTGACAGGAAGTACAGTTGCTTTCGGGAGACACAAATTGAAGGTTTTTGCAGGTGTATCTGAAACGATTTTAAACGGTACAGATACAAATCTTGTTTCTCATGTGGAACGAGCCTTGCAAAGTGGTGTAGCAGCTAAAGAAAAAAAAGTGGCATTTGCGACTTCTCCAGCAAGTGGAGAGGAACATATGAGTTTTTATTCTACCCAAAACGCAATTAAAAAAGTGGCAGGAAAAACAAAATTTGAAGCCATTCTTTTGGCATTAGCTGATCTTGCGGAAGATTACCGTGAAAATGCGACAATTGTCATGAGCTATCTTGATTATATTTCGATTATTAAGGATTTATCGAACGGAAGTACTTCCTTATTTGGTGTGCAGCCTGAACAAGTTTTAGGTAAGCCTGTCGTATTTATAGATGCAGCGAAACAACCGATTGTAGGCGATTTTTCATACTCACACTTTAATTATGATATTGGAATCTTGTACGAGCGAGATAAGGATGTAAAAACCGGTATTGAAAATTTTGTTCTCACAGCATGGTTTGATCACCGCATTAAATTGCATTCGGCGTTTCGTATTGCTGAAGTGTCATCCGGCGCACCAACGGTATAATGATATGGCAACGGTATCTATAGAATTAGCACGTGAGTATTTGCGGTTATTGGAAGGAGAGGACGACACAATCCTCTCTTTTTTAATAGATGCAGCCGAATCAGAGTTAAAAGAAAGCGGCGTTGTCATAGAGGATAATGAATCTTTTCTTTCCATGTATCGGCTGGCAGTACTGCTCCATGTATCCATGCATTATGAAAATCGTAGTGCGGCAGTGAATGTAGAAAAGTTGAGCGTATCATATAATAATTTGCTTTTAAAATTAAAAAAATGGGGTGAAAGCGTTGAAATATGAAGTCCTAAAAGAATTTATTTGCAAAAATACAAGTGATTTATACCGTATTGGCAGTTTTTATGAAACAGATGATATAAATCGTGCAGATGAATTAATAAGCAAAGGTTTCTTGAAAGAACAGAAACGGCCAGCGAGAAAGAAAGCTGCTGATAAATAATGCAGGCTGGGGATTTTAACAAAAAAATTACAGTACAAAAATTTTCTGCGGTTAAAGGCAAATGGATGGATGTCTGTTCTTTGTGGGCAGCCATTAAAACCATAAAATCAGATGAAATATACAATTCAAACGCATTTAACGGCTTGAAAATCCGTTTTATTACCCGTTTTACGCCTAAAATAAACGAAAATATGCGGATTTTACACCGAAAACAAGTGTTTACAATCGCTTCAATTGTTAACGACAGCATGAAAAATCAAACGCTGACGATACATGTTTATGAAATGGTATTGAATGATAAGTGTGAATTGATTTCTTTTACCGAAGAAGTTGATGGATTCGATCAATGTATGGGTAAAGAGCAAAAACGAGAATGCAAGTGTTCTCATTCCGAACTTTTAAACGAGGAAAGAAAAGATGATTTTACAAGTGAATTGAAGCAAAAAATACAGATAATCGTAGAAAGTATGGATTTTAGAAACGAAGATTTATTGATATATAAAGGTCAAAAATACCATATTTACAAGGTTTTGAATCGTTTGGACGGTTATACAGAGCTATATTGTGCATGCAGGGGTGGTACATGATGCAACAGCTATCCAGCATTATAGAACGTGAATTAAAACTTTACACAATCGAGGTGGAAGAAGCGACAAGAGCAGCAGCCTTGACTGTCGGAAAGGAAATCGTGGAAGAATTGCGTCAAACTTCACCTAGGAGAAAAAACGGAGGACGTTACGCAAAGTCATGGAATGTTAAAAGATGTGGTCGAAATGGTGTGGTGGTACACAATGCAAAGCATTATAGGTTAACCCATCTTTTAGAGTATGGACATGATGTCAAGCGCGGTGGAAAGAAGATCGGAGAAGCTAAAGCTTATCCACACATAAAAAAGGCAGAAGAACGAGGCGTACAAAAATTTATTGATGAGGTAGAAAAGTTACTCAATTCAATGTAAGGGGGGGTGATAACATGGCAGAGCCTATCAAAGATTTTACGATTACTTTGGATTTTCAAACGGATAAACTTGAAAAAAGAATAAAAAAAATAAACAAACTAACCAATAAACTTGAAAAAGAATTCACGAAGTTAAGAAATACAGAAATAACTGTTGAGGGAAAGAGGGAATAACTGATGACCTTACAGGAATTGCACGAAATGTTAAAAATGACTGGATTTCCGGTTGCTTATTCTCACTTTAACGAAAGTAAAAGTCCGCCTTTTATATGTCACTATGAGGATGAACAGGAAAATATTTTTGCGGACAACAAAATTATTTCGACAAAAACCAGTGTAATGATTGAGCTGTACACCAGTAAAAAAGATATTTCCACAGAGAAAAAACTTGAAGAATTGCTGGAGAAAAACGGCATCTTGTGGACGAGTACACAGCAATATATCAAAGAAGAAAACCTATTTATGAAAGAGTATTATATTGAGATTGTGGAGGATAAAAAAACATGGCTGAAAAATTAATTTACGGATTGGATAAGGTTCATTTTGCACCGATTACGGTGGAAGCTGACGGAAGCATTACCTTTGGCACGCCGATGAGACTATATGGGGCAACAGAATTTAAAGCGTCTCCTGCTGGGGAATCTGTCAAAATTTATGCGGACAACGGAGTTTATTATGAAGTATCCGCAAACCAGGGATATGAAGTGGAATTGAGTATTCACAATGTGCCTCGAGAATTCGAGACACACGCTTTAGGAGTTGTGTATGATGAAGAAAATGGAACTATGACAGAGGTTGCCAATGCAAAAGGTGGCGCTTTTGCCCTGTTATGGGAGTTTGAAACAGATCAAAGCCCAACCCGACACCTTTTTTATAACTGCACTGCGACAAGAGGAGACATTGAGAGTAAAAGTTTGGAAGATAAAATTGATGCGTCTCCCACAACTTTAAAAATAACTGCTTCTCCAATAGAATTAGATGGAGAGAAAATTGTTAAGGTTAGAACGGTGGCAAGCGAATCACCGAGCGCTAAAACAATTTATGATAACTGGTATAAAACAGTTTTTAGAAAAGGTGAAATTTCCAATTCGGAAGAGCTGACTCAGCCGCAAACAGCAGATGTGACATTTGATTTAACGACGCCAACAAAAGGGGCAGGTAATACGATTAGTGGTGGCGGCGCAACCAAAACAGTAACAGTAAATGTTGCGAATCAAACACAAAGCGTTGTCTTATCGGTGACCAAAACCGCACAGCAAACGCTTAGAAAAAGCGGAACAGACAGTGATGTCGTAAACAATTCAGGTGATACGGTTACAGTTGATACAAGTACAATTGCAGTGGACGGCGGAACAAAAACTTTTGCGCTGACCGTTTCGGAAACAGGCAAGACAAGTATTAAGTATGACATTACACTTACTGTAGCAGGAGCAGGTGTGTAATGGAAAAGATAATCAATATTGGTGGTAAGGATATACCTTTTAAATCTACGGGGGCGACCGTAATAAGGTACAAGTCACAATTCAAGCGAGATTTTTTAGCAGAGATTGTAAACATGGCTATACTTGAAGAAATTTTAACCGGAAAATTGGGAGAAGTAGACCCTGAGAAAATTGATTTAGATGTAGTCTACCGTATTGCATGGGTTATGGCTAAAACAGCAGATAAGGAAATTCCTCCTATGATGGAGTGGCTCGACACCTTCGATGAATTCCCTGCCTTCGATGTGCTTGAAGAAATCAGCGAGCTTTTGGAGAGTTTGGTGCGAAGTGCGAAAAAAAAGTAAGTGAAGGCAATAACGAGGGCGAGATAATAACAACAGAGGTATTTCTCGCCTTATGTTATAAATGCAGATTGACAAATGCTGACCTTGAAATAATGACAGTCGGTGATTGTCTTGATTATATTGACAGCTACATAGATATGTTCTATCGAGATAGCAGAGAAGAATCAGGGGATAATGTAAGAAGAGCAACACAAGCGGACTATGATAACTTTTAATTGCTAGAAAAAGAACCTCATTACCGAGGTTCTGAAATGCATAACTCATCTAGGGTTACGTTCAAGGCTTTGGCTAATTTAATAGCGTTTGATACGGTGGCTTCATCCCGTCGTTCTATGTTTTCTATCGTGCGGACAGGAACACCGCTCAGACGGTGCAGGGCTGGAACAGACAAACCCTGTTTTAGTCTGATTTCTTTTAGGTTCATATACATTCGTCCTTTCTTAGAAAGTTTTAAGTGACGTGATGATGGCATACACCAGAATAACTATTACAGCTGATTTAACGAAAATTTTAGCAATCAATTTTACCATTTGAATTTATGAAACGGATATGTTATGTTAGAGTAAAGGTCGGGGCTTTCGCCCCTTCCATTACAGTGTGTTGATGATTAGCTTCAGTAGTTGTATAACTATAAGGCCTTTCATCAGAAGCTTGATGGCTAGTGTCAGTAGCTTATCAAGCTTTTTTAATTTCCGTTTCATTTGTCCACCTCCTTTCTATGCTTTCATTATACCACCAAAAATGGTTGTTGTAAATATAAATCATAAAATAATTTTATATTTTTGGTATTTTTTTTTATTTTGTATCGAGGAATTTTTCATTTCCAAATCTCCAAACGCTTGGAAATTTGGAAATGAATACACAAAAAATTGTAGAAGGTATTATGAAGGATTTACATACGAACAAGCTACATACGGCGTTGACAAAGTAGGTCTCTAAGAAAAAAGTAGTAGATGCATACTTGCGAGGCGAAGGTGGATATACCTTGTTTAAATACTACGAGAAGGATGCCAAAGGTCATATGACCATGCATAAGTTATATTTAGATCCGTTTATGGATATGTGCAATGGTGAGATAATTAGCTTTGGAATTGCTAAACGCCCTTCTGCAAAAAATGTAATGGATGCTTTAGAACAAGCAATAGAAGTCACTTCTGATTGTCCTTATCGTAGAACCTTCCATTCAGATCAAGGTTGGGCTTATCAGATGAAAACATACTCGTATCGTCTCAAAAAGGAACGAATATTTCAGAGTATGTATAGAAAAGGCAACTGCCATGATAATTCAGTAATGGAGAGCTTCTTTGGTTTGTTAAAGCGAGAAATATATTATGGTGTCGTATATTATAGCTATGAAGAGTTAAAATCTGAAATAGAACGATACATAAAGTATTACAATGAACAAAGAATAAAAGAGAAACTGGGATGGATGAGTCCTGTACAATACAGGCTCAGCCTCTTGGCTGCATAAAAAAGTCTAACTTTTTGGGGTCGCCTCATTACTATGAGGTGCTTTTTTTGTACGCCTAAATCAATTTGGAGGTGAGTAAGTGAATAAAAATATCAAAGGGATTACCATTGTCCTTGACGGTGATACAACGAAGTTATCAAAGGCAATGCAGTCGGTTGTGTCAGAGTCTGTGAAACTGCACAAAGAACTGAAAGAAGTCGAACGGGCTTTGAAGTTTGACCCTGGGAACGCAGAATTGCTTTCTCAAAAGCAAGAAATTTTAACAAAAAACATCGAATTAACAACACAGCGACTAAAGAAGTTGAATGATGTGCAAGCACAAGTAGAAGCACAATTCAAGCGCGGGGACATAAGTGCAGAGCAGTATAGAGGATTCAGGCGTGAGGTTGTTTTAACTGAATCGTCGCTAAAAGATTTGAAAAGAAAGCTAGCGGAAATTGACGGTGGAAGTAGTTTAGATAAGCTTAAACAGCAGTTTTCTTCTATCGAAAAATCAGCAGATGATGCTAAAAAAAGTGTAACGGAACTTGGCGGCGAACTGAAAGATTTAGCGGTCGGTGCCGTAGCTGGTGCTGGGGTTGCTGGGGTTGTGCAATCTGCATTGGATTTATCTGAACTTGATACGAAAATTGATATTTCGTTTGATATAAACGATGATTCAAAAAAAGTTGTAAAAGAATCACTAAGAGAAATCGAAGCTTATGGTGTGCAAGGAGAAGAAGCACTCGAAGGGCTGCGTAGACAGTGGGCGTTGAATAAAGACGCAAGCGACGAAGCGAACGCAAGTATTGCGAAAGGTGCTGCGGCAATAACGAAAGCATTTGATGGAATCGACTTCAAAGAGTTGATTCAGGAAACAAACGAAATTGGCAGCGCGATTGGCGTTTCTAATGAGGAAGCTTTAGCTTTAACAAACACATTGTTAAAAGCCGGTTTCCCTCCGGAGCAGTTAGACACAATAAGCGAATATGGGCAGCAGATGAAAGACGCAGGGTTTTCTGCTAAAGAGATTCAGGCTATTTTTGAACAGGGTATAAATACAAAAACATGGAACATAGATAATCTGAATGACGGAGTAAAAGAAGCCAGAATCCGTATGGCTGAAATGGCAACTGGGGTTTCTAAATCTATGTCGGATTATATACTTCCGAGCATATCATTAACAGCCGCTGAGTTTGAAGAATTTTCATCCATTATGTCAAAGTCAGTAAAGGATAGAACTGAACAAGAGAAAGCACGTTTAGACGAATTATTTCAAAAGTCAGAAGGAATCCAACAGAAGTTTATGGACTGGGGCGCAGCCGTAGCCGCTGGCGGTGAACAAGGCTCACAAGCTATGAAAGAGGTAGTTGATTTATTATCTAGTGTGGAAGACAAAGCTGTACAGAACGCTCTTGCGGTTGAAATATTCGGTACAAAGTGGGAAGACCAGGGACAAAATTTAATTTCTGTTTTCAAAAGTGTAGGAGATGCCACGGATAAATCAAAAAGTAATATCGATGGGTTAGCAGATACAGTAAACAAAATAGACGAAACTCCCGCTGTTCAATTCAGGCAAGCCATTTCAGATTTAAAAACTGCACTTGAACCAGTTTTAGAAGTTTTGGCGAAAATAATTGGTATAATTGCTTCCTGGGTTTCTGAAAATTCTAAGCTGGCCAGCATTATAATTACAATAGCTGCTATAGGTGCGGCTATAACACCTCTTACAGTCGGTTTTAAAGCTTTATTAGGTCCCATATTAGCAATAACAAAAGGGATTGGAAAATTTGGAAATGCTGTAAAGTCTATGAGTATTAATGCAGGCAATAATATAAAAAACTTAAGTAATTCTTTTTCTAATGTTAGTAATAAAGTAAAAAATGCAGGGGCATCTGTAAAAGGATTGGATGGAGATTTCAAAAAATTAAATACTACACTGAAAAATGTAAAAACTTCTTCTTCTGGTGCGAACCAATCGATAAATACGTTAAATAATAATACAAGTAGATTGAGCACCAGCAAAAATAAACTGAACACAACAATGAAGAATACAAATCAAACGCTTGGCAGTTTATCTTCTAACTTTACAAAAGCCGGAAATTCCGCAAGCAACGCAAGTACAAAAGCTGGGAAGGTTTCTGGAATATTTGGTAAGATGTCTCCATTATTGGGAAAAGTAGGGAAATTATTGCCAACAATCGCAAGAGGTTTCTTAGGATTTACAAATCCTGTTGGCATTGCGGTAAATGCGATTTCATTTCTAATAGATAAGTTCGATTTATTTAAAAAGATCGACCTCAAAAAAATTGGAAAATGGATAATAGATGGATTCTTAAAAGGGTTAAAAAGTAGATGGAATAATGTGGGAAGCTGGATAAAAAACAAGGCTAAGGAAGTAGGAGATTGGTTTAAGAAAATACTAGGAATTCGCTCACCTTCAAGGGTTTTTATGAAATTCGGGCAATACACAATGGAAGGTTACAAGATAGGTCTTGATAAAATGAGCAGTACGGTTAATAAAGATGTTGCAAATGCAGCCTATTCTGTTACGCAAAGCTTTAAAAACGCTTTGGGGAAATCCAGGTTAAAAGATGCAATCCCGAGATTGAGCGTTGATACCATTCAGAAAACAACAGTTGAATATAGAAACGGTATGCAGAATAATACCCAACAAAACACCTATACAAATGGCTTGTTAGAATCTTTATTAGATAAAATGTCTAAAATCAACGGTGGAGATGGTAACCATACAGCTACAATCAACTTATATCTCGATGGAGATATGATAGGTAAGGCAAACGTAGATTATATTAACCGAAGAAGTAAAATCGAGGGTAGAAGTGTATTGAAAAACTTGACGTTTTAAAAGAAATAATAGATAAATAAACGTTCTGCCTATTTGGTAGAGCTTTTTTGTTGCTTAGAAAAATTAGTTAATAGGTTACTTCAATAAATATAAGTATTTTAATAGTAAAAAATTATATAAAAAAAATAATGAAAAATCCGTTCTTTTTATGGTATCTTATACTCTAGACAGAATGAAATAATTGTAATTTTATAGTGTATTTTGTACAAGGAGTGGGGAGATATGAAAGGTGTTTACATTACCATATCAGGTATTATTATGTTTATAGCCATTGCATTTGGTGTAGCAGGCATCGAGTTGTTGGACGAGTATAATTATGGGGCATCTGCACTGGGTATAATACTGGCAATAGTTTTAGCTATAGTTGCAGGAGCACTGTTGGCAAAGAAAATATAAAAGCATTTAATAATGGAGTTTTTTTTATTAAATACCAAAGTCTTACCAAACGGGTAGGGCTTTTTATATTTTGCGGGAAAGGGGATGTACCAATGGCAGAAATATTAAAAGAAATAACGATTATGAAAAATGGTGTGCCTAAAAAATATATTATTCCCGATCACAGTGAGGAAATAAATGAACTAAAAAGTGGTATAACAAACAAGGCTAATATAAACCACGTACACGGGGAGTATGCGGATAAAAACCACATGCATGAGGATTTTTATACAAAAGAAGAAATAGATAAAAAATTGAGCGAGATACAGGCAAGCGAAAGCACTGGTACTGGAAGTTTAGAGAATTATTTAACAAAAGCCGAGGCTGCCGAAAAGTTTGCTCCAAGAATGCATAATCATACGGAATTTGCAAGATTAAATCATGTCCATACAGGGTATGCATCAGAAAATCACACTCACAGCGAGTTTGCTTTAAAGAGCCATACGCACACGGGATTTGCGAACAAAGAGCATACGCACGAAGGGTTTGCGAGCGTCGACCACAATCATAACGAAAGCTATTACACGAAAGCAGAAGTAGATGCAAAGGTGGCAAATTCACAAACAGGTGGTACAGGAACACAAGCGAACTTATCCCTTGTGGTAAACGGGGAAGGAAATGTTGTTACGGACATATCCCTATCTGGAAATGTTCTTACTGTAACAAAAGGCACGATTAATAATAGTGAAGGGACAATTGCGCCCATAGAACCTGAAACACCGTCTGAACCAGAAATAAGCTTATCTAATTTTGCAAAATTTGAGTTAGTGAGTCCAACTTCAGATGCACTAAACTACTTCGATGAATCGTCGGCTCATCTGTTTGAATTGGATGGGTTTCCATGTGCTATGTATGAGTTTATTATAGGCTCTAATGTAAATACAGTCACTATAAGAGCAGTTAACTCAGAACAAATATTTAGGATACTACCAGATTACCCATTAAATGAAGGGGATTCTATTTCTGAGATTGGAAAAATTGTTTTCAACTCGTCATTTTTAGGTTCAGGTCAAAGCAGTTCTATAATTTTCGCTAGTGTGTATCCCGATTCCCCTAAAAACCTTTTATATTATTGGATAAGTTTCAAGAAAGGATAAAAGTGCAATGCTAAAAATAAACGGAACTAAAATAAAGGTAGAACCGAAGGTGAAGGTGGAAATCGGAGATATAGATGGGGAATCTGCGCGGAATGCAAGAGGTGATATTGTGCGGGACAGAATTGCAGTTAAACGAACCATATCACTTAGTTTTCCCGCGTTGTCGGATTCGCAGATTCAAGAGATTTTAACACTAACCGCAGATGAATTTTTCAATGTGGAGTACCATGACCCGATGCTGGGGAAAACGATAAAAACATTCTATACAGAGGACAGAACTGCTCCGTTTTTTACACACGACAGGGAGGGTACCTGTTACTGGTCAGGGCTTTCATTCAATTTGAAGGAAAGGTGAATAAGCATGAAAAATGTAAGTGAATCTTTTAAGGAAAAGATAAAGAAACCGTTTCGGCGCTTCTCCATCCGCCTATCTATAGGCGGAACGAATTATGACGAAAATCACATTGAAACATTTAAGATTCAAAGTTCTATTGGCAATTCGGACATGATTAGTCTTGGCGCTTTCGTGGCGGATAATTTACAGCTTTCTTTGATAAACAACGAGAATTACAACTTTCCAGAAGGTGCACCTATTACTATTTTTGTGGCGTTAGAAGGAGAACAGGAACTATGCTTAGGTAAGTTCTATGTACAATCCGATTCCGTAGAAAAAACGAAAATGGTAACAAAAGTAGATGCATTCGGGATTGCTGGAAAGCTTGCAGAAACGGAATATACGACAAATTTGACTTTCCCAACGAGCATTTTAAACATGATAAATGAGTTAGAAACAAAGTACAATCTTGAATTTGTAAACAAAGATGTACTACCAAACATTCAATATAAATCAAAGCCTGCTGGAACTGTTCGGGCAATGATTTCAGAGATTGCACAACTGTGTTGCTCGAACGTTCGTGAACGATTTGAAAAACTAAACGTACATCAATTGGAATTTGTTTTTGCATCAGACACAAATGAAATTTTGACAGCGGATAATTACTTTACTTTTAAACGTTTATCTGATACGCCAATTGCTTTTACAAAGCTGTATGTAGAAAAGAACGATGTCGCAATCGTAGACGGAGAGGAATTAAAAGCGGATGACTTGGCATACGGAACAGACGACGGCTACTGCATAAAAATAACGAATGAACATATCGAAAATGAGGCAGAGCTAAAAGCGATGTACAACAAGAATTTTCCTTATGCGTTTATTCCTTTTGAATGTGAAATGCAAGGTATGCCACATTTAGAAGTCGGGGATTTAATCATTGTAGACGAACTTGTAAATCAAAAGATTTTTACAGGATACACCCAAAAATATGAAGTAGGTTTTAACGCTGTCAGTGATGTGGATAGCGTTATTTTTAATGATACGGCACTACCCGACGAACTTACCATGAATGAAACAACGTATGTACCAGAGGTTATTACAGACGTCACAGAACAACCATTACAGCTACATATTATAAGTCACGCGCTCGAATATAACGGTGGCTTTAAGTCTACGTTTAGAAGCGAATGCCCAGATGAATCTATGTTGTCTGTTGGCAGTAACGGGGTACGCATGGAAGATATTATCAAGCGGACTGAAAAGTACATTTCCATGTGGAAAGTAGAGAATGATCGTATATTGGGTATGGTTGCCAAGTTGAATGGCGACATTACAGAAATGGCGACTAAGTACGAGCAGACAGCGGATGAAATCCGTTTGGTTGCCGAACGGCTGGGAGAAGATAATGCGCAGCTAAAAGCTCAACTTTCTGTAATGGCAGACCAGATTACTTTAAAGGTGGCGGAAATTCGGAACGAGGTTGAGGTAAAGGTTTCCGAGATTCTGCAAACCATTGACAATATATCTTTGAAAGTTGCGGAAATTGATGGAGTAAAAGAGAAGGTTGGGCAAATCGAAATTACTTCCGAATCCATTCGGCAAAGCGTAGAAATGCTGGAAAATGATGTGCAGACAGGCATCTCGGAAATCAATCAAACGGTAGATAGCATTACACACACGGTCACAGCGTTAGAGAATGGACAAGAAACCTTCCAAACGCAAATTGAACAGACTGTGGATAGTATTACGCAAACCATTACCAAGATGGAGCAGGATACAGAAACGGCGTTTTCCCAAATCAGGCAGGAGATAGACAGCATTAACTTAGAGATCGGAGCGGTAGATAAGGTTACAGGAGAAAGCATTGTTTCCCTGATAAACCTAGAACCGGACAACATAAAAATTGAATCCAAGAACATAGATATATCCGGACTTGTAACCTTTAAAGACTTAGAAGGAAATACAGAAACCAAAATAAATGGCAATGCGATAGAAACCGGAACGATTAACGTGTTGCAATCTACACCAGACAGTAACAGCCAACTAATCATAACCGATTCGGGCATCCGAATTGATTCGGACGAGAGCGGAGATTTTTTAGTTATTAACGGACAAAACACAGGACTCCGCATATGGTCGGGAATCTGGGCAACCGTAATTCAAGGTGTACTGGGGAACGACCCGAACAGCGGCGGTATTGCGATCGGTGCGCATGACAACTATGGCATGATAAAATGCTATCCGCGCAATTACGGACAAGCAAACCGGGCGGGAAGAGTAGAAATAGCTGCACCTGTTATTTTTAACGGGAAGATTTATCAATCTGCAACGGGAAACGTGACAGAAAATGACGGCTACATTACCAAGGCAGAACTGATGGAAGAGCTGGAAAAGTGGGAGCCAGAAGGAGGGGGTGATGCAGGAGGGAGTCAGGGCGAAAAATGGACACCAGTAAATATTGCAGAATTAGATGAAAATAAAAGTGACGGTACGTTTGTTTATAACATTCCGAGTGGTACCGGATATGCTACGGTTAACCGTATCGCTGAGGGTGTGACGCTAAGTGGAACGGTGGTGCTTCCAAATTATGTTAAATACCAGGGAACATTATATATGGTTATTTATTTGCCAAGCTATACAATCTATACAGGGCAATCATTTAACACATTTGTAATTAACAATCACGTCCAGATACTAAACAATTTTGTGGGCGTCGATTTACAAAGGATTGAAATGTACTCATCTGCCGAGTGCTGCTTAAAAATTATAAACAGTGGTGCTTTTAAAAGCGGTAGCAACTCTAAAGATTCCAATCTTACTTATATAGAAATACCGGACTCTGTTAAAGAGATTGGTAGCACAAGTAACAGTTACGGCGCCTTTGAAGGCTGTCCAAAATTAAAAACCGTAGTTATAAACCCTACAAGCATGCTGATAAAGCTTGGAAGTAAAGCCTTCAAAGGTTGTATAGAACTGGAAAATATATATATACCAGAAGGTGTTACAAGCATTTTATCATATACGTTCGAAGGGTGCGAAAATTTAAAAAAAGTATCTTTCGAAGGAGCTACAGATATTGGTAGCTATGCCTTCACAAATTGTAGAAGGCTAGAACAAATCATTGCTCCAAAAGTTACTAAAATATATAGCTATGCGTTTGTAGGGTGCGAAAGCATAAGAAATGAAAGTTTTTTAAACTTTCCAGAACTTAAACAGCTAGGTACTTATGCACTTGCTGGTATGGTTGGATTAGAATCTTATAATAATCCAAGTATAACATCGGTATCCAGTAACGCGTTTCAAGGATGTACAGCCTTGAAGCGAGTGGAACTGAATTCTATAGAATATCTTTATCCTATGTTCCAAGGTTGCGCAGGTTTAGAATATGTTTCTTTTGGAAAAGTCACAAAAACATCATCATATGAGCATTTTTCGGGGTGTGTTAATCTAAACTACGTATCTATGCCTTTGCTGTCTGATATTCCAAATAACTTTTTTGAAAACTGCACAGCATTAACGATTTCGGGACTTAACATGCCAGCTCTTACAAGGGTTGGAGAAAGGGCGTTTCAAGGTTGTACGGGCCTAAATAATATTCCACAAACATTAACATCAATCACTACTCGCTCATTTGCAAATTGCTTAGGGTTGGTTAATTTAAGCTCGGATGCATTAACCACAATTACAGGGTCATATGCTTTTGAAAATTCTGTAAATATTCGTACGGTTAATTTCCCGGCATGTTCTAACTATGGTTCTTATGCGTTTAAAGACTTGCAACATTTAAACAGCGTCAATTTTGGTTCCGGAAATTACTCAGGTTACATCTACATAAACTCCAGTGCCTTTGAAAATTGCACAGCTCTAACGAGTTTAGACTTTAGTAATTGTAAAGTGGTTACATTATATACAAGAGCATTTGCAGATTGTATAAATCTAACAAGATTTCGCTTCGGACAGTCAAAACCAAGTATAAACGCAGCCGCTTTTACAGGCGTGACTGGTTGTACCTTTGTATTCCAAAAAAAATCTCACTATACAAGCTTGAGTGCCACTTCTAAAAGCAGTTTCAGGTATTGGATAGAAAAGGGTGAAGGTATGAGTAACACAGTAGACTGGATAGAGGAAGATGTATAGAACCTTACGGAGGTTCTTTTTTTTATTCCTAAAGGGGGGTGAGCTTGATGTAATCAAACGTATAAATTTTTATATTTTGAAATTAAGGAGACGTTTACATGGAATTTTTACAAGGATACTTATTCGGAAATACAAAATTTTTGGATTTGCTATTATTAGTTATGGCAATTGACATCATAACGGGCATATTAAAAGCAGTTAAGAAAGGTTGTCTTTTTACAAAAACCGCATGGATTGGGTATGCAAAAAAGATTGGTGTGTTCTGTCTGATCATTCTAGCTAATGTTATAGACCAAATTTTAAACCTAAACGGCTGGTTGGCATTTACAACGGTTTTATTTTATATTGCGACCGAAGGTTTATCTATTTTGGAAAACCTTGCGGAATTTGGCGTAAATGTACCTGCTGCAATCCGAGATAAGTTAAAGGTTATACAGGATAAAAGCAAGGAGGACAAAGGGGCGTAATGCCTCTTTTTTGTTTATAGAATCATTAGTAGAAGTAATGAAAATCAAGAAACAAGAGGTAACAGTTGTGAGTAGTTTGGATGTAACGAAGACGTTCGGGAAGTTACATAAAGATGTAATGGAATCAATAAGAGGGATTGAATCAAATATAAGTAGAGCGGAATTTTCCGCCCTATTATACAAATTGTATTTACAAGATTTTGTTTGGAATGAACGCCAAGCAATTAAGAGAAAAATTCGGAATCAGCAAAAAAGAAAATTTGCGTGATTGTTTTTCAGAAGAAGAATTAAAATCCATCCAATCTATGGAAAATCTTGTAAGTGGTTTGGTTGATTGTGGTTGGGATTATGACAAGGTAAAAGCATTTATTGAAAATACAAATACAAAGCACCTGCAAATAGCGTAGCATACGCATACAAAAATGATAAAATGCGTATACTTTTGTTGAGCACATATGTTATAATGTGCTTAGAACAGTTGAATTAGGTACGTCATGTACGCACAAAAAATCCCAAGACTGCACTCTTGGGATTTTTATTATTCACCTAAGTAAATAATAAGGCTGGTTGCCGTTTTATACATTAACCGAGATGGTAAGGGTATTATTTTTTTTTACTTTGGAACAAAGCCATACATTTGTTTAAATGTTTTTCCTGGTTTATTTTTGTTGCTGGTATAGTATTTTGCGGAGTAGCTTGCCCAGTCCACGCTATTTACAGTAATTTTGAATTTTACTTTGTTGTGATTGTACTTGTTGATTAGATTTACAACCTCCTGCTTTGTTTTTGCCTTTGCAAGCAAACTGGATTTTTTATGAAAGTGGTATTTTTTCTCTTTAACCGCAAAATGCCCGCCTAACTTGTCGAGATTTCCCGCATGTGCGTAGATGCTTTGTGGGTGTGAAAATGCGAACAGACAAATTACAATCATAAAAAGTGTTGCAACTTTTTTTACCATATTTTTCATCTCCTCTCTTAAGGAGTATTTTAGCACATATTCTTTTAAAGAATAGAGGAAATTTGAATAATGTAGAAGAAAATTGGTTGTTTATGGAAAAAATTGCTTGACTTTTTGTAGTGCATTTAATATATTTAATGCAAGGCATAAAGTGAGGTGATGAAATGACGCCACGCACAGGTAGACCTAAAGTGGATAATCCTAAACATATTAATCTAACTATAAGAATTGACAGTGAGATAAAAACAATGCTTGATGAATATTGTGCCAAAAACAATATTACGAAAGGTGAAGTGGTTCGTTTAGGATTAAAGAAAATATTAGGTAAAAAAAAATAAAGCATTTGCTCTTGTCTTTGGTCGGACTGCAAATGCTTTATTGAACACAGGATAACCTGCATATGAAATATTTTATCATATGTAGCTTATCCTTTCAAATTACATTTTTGGAAGGAGTTTTATCTGTGAACAATTTAATGATTTTTGAAGGTCAGGAAGTAGAATGTTTTGAGTATGAAGGAAAGGTTTTGTTTAATCCACGCCATGTAGCAAGATGTTTGGATATTTCAGATGTGAAAAGCACAATGAGAAATTTCAATGATAATCAAGTAGTGAAGCTAACTAATTCTAAAGTGCATAGTACGCACTTTAGAAAACTACACAACACAGGCGAAAACTTTTTAACAGAATCTGGGGTATACAAACTCATTTTCAAATCCCGTAAACCATCAGCGGAAAAGTTTTCAGATTGGGTAACAGATGAAGTTTTACCAACCTTGCGGGAAAAAGGTTCTTATTCCTTAAAACCACAGGAAAATCAATCCTGCACACCAACCATAAAGTTGTACAAAGGTGTACCTGTTGTGACGGTCAAAGATGTTGTAAATCAAATTGGACTATCAAGGGGTGTCATAAGAACAGCCTTGAAACATGGCATATTAAACAAAGACTATTGGCTTTTGAAAGGTGCGGAGTTATTCCGTTTTAAGACAATTTATCCCGAGTTTAAAACGGCAAAGAGTTTGTATGTTATTGCTGAAAGCGGTGTGAAAAAACTGTGTAAGTTTTTAGAAGTACAAAGTTTCCCTCTTATACCTAAAGAACGGGCTGTACCTGCGGTGAATCCTGCCGAGAAATTAACCAAAGTTTCTAAAGAAGATTATAGGATTAAATACCCGCTAGAGGTTCTTCATAAACTGATGAATATCTCGAAGGAAAGAGGGCTTGACCTTACACTTAGACCCTTTAAGGCGTGCTATAGTGTGCTGTATCGAGATACCGTAGGAATTCAGGAAACTTTACCGATTCACCAAATCATTTATGAGATTGCTTTTGAACTGGCGCACTCCATTTTGCACAAAGGTCGGCATGTTGTCGGGAATCAAGATTGTAATAAACGAGCGCATCAGACAGCAGTTTCATTTATAAAAACATTAGATGTATTAAGCACTCAATAATGGGTGCTTTTTATTTTATCCAAATTTGAACTATCTGAGATGTCTGGACAGTTCAATATATTAATAATGAATAGTATTTATTAAGGAGGAATTTATTATGCAAATCAAAAAACAACTTGTACCCAAAAATAAATGGAATATCAAATGTCCAAACACTATGAAACCGCAATACATTACAGTACACAATACCGCAAATGACGCAAGTGCAGCAAATGAAATTGCATATATGTTAAGAAATAACCATGCTACAAGTTACCATTATGCTGTGGATGATCAAGGAATCATTCAGGGTATAGAAGACAACCGGAACGCATGGCATTGTGGCGATGGTACAGGAAAAGGGAACATGACGAGTATTGGCGTGGAGATTTGCTACTCTAAGAGTGGTGGAGAACGTTATGTAAAGGCAGAAGAAAACGCTGTTCAATTGGTCGCATATCTGCTTAAAAAACACAAGCTACCCATAAGTCGTGTAAAACAGCATAACTTTTGGAGCGGAAAAGATTGCCCACACCGTATCCGAAAAGAAGGGCGTTGGGGTGAGTTTATTCAGCGTGTGGAAAAGGAAATGCAGGGTAAGCCAAAGCCAAGCAATAAAGAACGCTGTACTTTATCTGTTCAATTTGCCAATTCTAGCAGTAAGCTCAAAGCATATCAATCTTTTTTATCCAGTTTAAATTTAAAGCCAGACATGGATGTGGGGAAAACACAAACACATGTGAATGTGTTATTTGCAGCAAATAGCAGCCGGTATGGTGAAGTTGTGGAGTGGTTGAAATCGAGTAAAATTAATTACACGATTAAATAAATATGAATGAATTGTAACATAAATGTAATAATATAAATATGTAACTATATATTGTGTTTTTATGTGCATATGGAATTTTTTTGTTCTATATATGGATTTTTATGATATTTATTCGTAAAGTTAGTATATTGACGAATCGTTTCACATATATTATATTGTGTTTAACCGATCAAGCCCAGAACCTTCCGAGGTCTGGGCTATTTTTATAGGGGGATTAAAATGACGGTGACACAAATAGACGATAGACCGTTTACTACACTAACAGAACAAATTAAGCAGCTACAAACTAGAGGTATGCATATAAGTGATATTGATAATGTAATATCTATACTTGGAAGAGAGAATTATTACAACGTTATAAACGGATATAAAGATTTGTTTTTAAAAAAGGATGCAAATGGAAATAAAAGCATTCCAGAGGAGTATATAGAAAACGTTTCGTTTGATGAAGTATACAGCCTATTCCTTTTTGATAGAGATCTTAGAAATATTTTTATGCATTACCTGCTTATATTGGAAAATAATATAAAGGCGAGAATAGCCTATAGATTTTCTGAAAAATATAGAGATGGTGAATCGTATCTGGATGTTAATTGTTATAATGACGATGATAATTTAAAAGAAGATGTTGAAAAGTTAGTTGTTGAATTAGAAAAAGTTATTGTTTCTAAGAGTGATTCAGAAGTTAGTAATGCGATAAAACATCATAGGGATAATTATAAAAAGGTTCCTTTATGGGTGTTAGTTAATTTTATAACTTTAGGTAATATAAACTATATGTATAAATCTTTAGATACTGAGCTGAGGGAATGTATAGCTAAAGACTTATCGATTTCGCATAAGAAAGAGTATAGCCAGAAGCACCAAATTACATCAGAAATAGTTGATTCTGTGTTAAAAATGGCTGTTCTATTTAGAAACGTATGCGCACATGAAGATAGATTGTACAATTTTAAGGTACATAGAAAGCCACGGTTTTCTACAGCAGCTAAAGTATTAAATATACCTATCCGTTTGCTTGACGGATCTTGTTTTTCTATGTTTTCGTGCCTTAAGCTAATGTTGACATATGATCAACACCAAGAAATGAAATGTAGAATTGAAGATTTATTTGATAAATATAGTAATTATTTTTCTTCTATAGATTTTTCAATGATTTTAAACACGATGAGTTTTAAAGGAAGTTGGCAGGATTATTTTTAAAAAAAGCATAGTATAAAGTTCAACACACTACGCACTCAAGATAATAATTTATAAAAAAATAAAAACCCAAGTCATATGGCTTGGTTTTTTTATATCGGGTGACCAAAAAGTGACCAAAATGCGTAAAAGTTGGTCACTTTCTATAAATGTCGGTGACAGTTACATAAAAATACTGGTC